>Ga0307375_10003624_pt1 | contig 15089 bp, 14 predicted proteins | sample TR1MG_FD_202531 | JGI IMG/M metagenome (GOLD analysis project Ga0307375, IMG submission 202531) | Soil microbial communities from Risofladan, Vaasa, Finland - TR-1 | ecosystem: Environmental > Terrestrial > Soil > Coastal area > Acid sulfate soil | place: Finland: Risofladan, Vaasa | collected...
GCTCCGGGAACTGTCAGCAGTTTTTCCATGTCGGCGGGAACCTCTCCGCCGAAGTCGTTGAGCACTTTTCGCGCGGCGCCAACAATCGACTTAGCCTTGTTGCGGAAGAATCCCGTGGACCGAATATCCCCCTCCAGTTCCTCGGGATTCAGCGCTGCAAAGTGCTGCGGCGTGGGGTATTTCTGGAACAGAACTGGAGTCACGATGTTGACGCGTACATCCGTGCACTGTGCCGAAAGTATCGTGGCGACCAGAAGTTCCCAGGCGCTGCGATGGGTGAGTGCACAGCGAACTTCCGGATAGAGCACGTCGAGACGGCGGAGGATCTCGGCGACGCGGCTCGGCGCAATTGGATTTTCAGCGGTCTGTTTTTTCACCCGTGTGGCTTGTGGCTTCATCGTCGGCTTCTTTGGTGAGGACTTCGCCGGTGCAGACGCCTTCGGAGGTTTTACGCCTCCGCGAACCTTCTTAACTGCTGCTTGGCGGCCAGCCTTGGAGGGTTGACGGGGAACTGTTCCACGGGTCATGTACTTATGTCCTCGAAGAATCGAGCGAAGTGCCGGCTAATTTGGGTGAGAGTCTCGCGACGATTCCTCGTGCAGATTACAATGGAACTTACCCTGCAACCAAGTCCTTCATGAGGAGAGCGATGTCGAATCCTTCAGGCGAGCACATCACTGGAGCCGAAACCTATGGCGTTCCGATGACCCTGGAAGGCCTCAGCGTGTTGCACCAGGTCTTCCGCTTCCGCTGGGCCGCGTGGCGCAACGTGCCGGAAACCGACCGTGCGGCGATTGTGGCGGAGGCTGTTGAGGCCTTTCGCGCGGCAGAGGAATCGGGCGCCAGCGCTCTCTACTCCGTGCTCGGACACAAGGGCGACTTGCTGTTTCTTCACTTTCGCGACTCATTCGATGAATTGAACGCTGCCGAACTCAAGTGGCAAACATTACGGCTCAGCGACTTCTGCGAAATGAGCATGTCGTACTTGTCCGTAGTCGAGCTCAGCCTCCATGACTCTTCGCTGAAGCTCTACCGTGGATTGGCCGAGCAGGGCGTGGCTCCGTTCAGCGAGCCTTGGAATGCCGTGGTGCAGGAGACGATGGAGCGTCAGCGTGAGGCCATGAAGCCGCGACTCTACCCAAAGATTCCCGAGAATCGATATATCTGTTTTTACCCCATGGATCGGCGGCGCGGCGAAGACAAGAATTGGTACGTGCTGCCGATTGAAGAACGTCAGCGACAGATGGATCTCCATGGGACCGTCGGACGGCGTTATGCTGGTCGTGTTCGCCAGATCATTTCCGGATCGGTTGGCTTTGACGATTGGGAGTGGGCGGTGGATCTCTTCGGCGAAGATCCGGTGACGTTCAAGAAATTGATCTACGAGATGCGCTTCGACGAAGTCAGTGCAGTTTATTCGAACTTCGGGCAGTTCTTCATGGGTATCCGCTGCCGGCTGGAACAACTTGCCGGAGTACTGGACGGCTCTGCCCCCGCGCGCTAGGCGCAGGCCGGTGTTACGATGTGGTGCGTCATGCATGGGCAGGCGTGCGAAAGAGAAAGGCAAATGGGCGTTAAGTCAATCCAACCTGGACAAGTGTGGCGAAGCGACGGGACCGGCAAGAACTTTCTCGTCACCAAGCTCTATACGGAAGTCTTCTCGCAGTACGCGATTCTCCGGCCTGCTGACAATTCGGCAAGTACCACCGATACCATGCGCGTGAAAGTCGTGAAAACAAGTGCAGGCGCGACGCTACCCGGCTACACCTTTACTCAAGATTCCGATCAGGGATTCTGATAGAAAACAATGACGGCAAAAATCCTCCTGTTGCTGGCCGCTTTCATCCAATCGGTTATCTCCACCCTTGGCTATCCAGGCATCGTGTTGTTGATGGCGATTGAATCGGCATGTATCCCTTTGCCGTCGGAAGTCATCATGCCGTTTGCGGGCTTCCTGGTGTACACCGGACGTTTCAGTTCTCTCTGGCTGGTGGCCACCATGGGCGCGATCGGCTGCAACCTCGGCTCGGTGCTCGCCTATGAAGTCGGCGCTTACGGTGGACGCCCGCTGATCGAAAAGTACGGGCGCTACATTCTGATGAGCAAGCACGACCTGGAGCGCTCGGATCACTTCTTCCAGAGGTACGGCAGCATCACGGTTTTCCTAGGAAGACTCCTGCCGGTGATTCGCACGTTCATTGCTCTACCCGCTGGCATTGCACGCATGCCGAGAGGGAAGTTCCACCTTTACACCTTCCTTGGTTCGTGGCCCTGGTGCTATGTGCTGGCGTATGCAGGCTTCAAGCTGGGCGAGCGCTGGGACTCCGACCCAAGACTGAAGCAGTGGTTCCACCGCTTCGATCTGGCGATCGTGCTGGTGCTGGTGGCCGGCATCCTGTGGTTCGTCTGGAGCCACTGGCGGAACCGCATGCGGGAGGCAGCGGAGGCCGCGGCAGAGTAGAAGCAAGTTCTCGCGAAAGATAAACGGGAGGGGTGTACCCCTCCCGTTTCGTATTGCACCGGAACGTTTCTATTTAACGAACTCGTTGGGCTTGCCTTCGTCCCACGGCTTGTACTCGAGCGCAAAGTGATAGCGCGAAGTGATGTCCGGGTGGGAATACGTCCAAATCACCAGCCACCGGTTGGGATATGGATAATCAAAGCTCTTTTCTCCCAGCTTCTGGAAGGCTAATGCCGCATTCTGCGAAGAATTCGGGACGAGTCCATGCGTGATTTCCAGACCGTAAATGTCTGCCTGGTGTTCGATGTAGCGGCTGAAAGCGTTGCCGATTGGCTGTCCAAAGAAGGAGAAGATGGAAAGGACCAGCAAAAGCACCGGCAGGGATGCCCACGCGCCGAGGTCTGTCACCTTCCAGCGTTCTCCCCAACGGGCAAGTGCCCAGAGCGTGACCATGCGGGCCAGCCAGAGGGCTATGAGCATCATGACGGCAAAGAACGCCAGCCCCTTGTAAACGTGGTTCAGGACGTAGTGCCCCATCTCGTGTCCGAAAACAAACATCGTCTCCGGGATCGTCATGTCCCGCGCCGTCGTATCCCACACAACCACGCGCTTTGTCGCGCCAATGCCGGTAACGTAGGCGTTGTAGGTCGTCACCTTTTCGCTGGCCTTCATCAGGAACATGCGCGAAGGAGGAATCACGAGACCGCCGCGATGGACCACTCTTTCAAGCTGCGTAACCAGCTCCGGATTTGTCTTCTCCAGCGGTTCGAACTTGTTAAAGATCGGATCAAGCAGGACGGGTTGCAGGAACACGACAAACAGAATGATCGGCAGCGTGCACAGCCAGAAGTAGAACCACCAGCGTCGCGGACTGCGCCGTATGACGGCATACATCAGCCAGATGAGCAGCGTCCCAAGAACGAGCCCGATGACCTCACCCTTCGTCCAGTCCCAGAACCACGATCCCCAGCCCTGCACGGAGAGTCCATAGGCGAGCGAGATGTGGTGCCCATATATGGAAATAGGCAAGTTGAGCACATCCATCAGCAGCAGTAACGGCGGCAGAAAGAGTATCGCCTGCACGAAGCGATGCCGGCTCACGCCCTCCGCCCAGGCGGCAAGCCATGGGGCAAAGCGGAAGACGATGATCGCGATCAGGATAATGATCGAGTACACCGTGCCTATAACGAGAAGAACGTTTTCGGTACGGTAGAGCGCGATCGAGCGCCGCATCTGCTCGGGCGACAGGCGATAATCCGGCGGCACGGTTTGCGGTACCGTCGATTCTGCGGTGGCCGAGCTTGCGGGTTGTGGTGTCTGCGTGGTCTGTGAATTCGCGACTACAGGGAAGAGAAGACAGCCGCACACCAGAAGCAGAAGGAGGGATCTCCAGTACATGGACTTCATACTTCCTCCACGGAGAAATTTGATCGCGCGGAGCATATCAGAAGTCGCCCTGTTCGGAGCAGAAAAGCGCACGAAAAAACGCCGTCGGCTATATGCCGACGGTCTTGGCCACCATCTTTTCGTACCGTTTCCATGGCATCAGCAGCCGAACCCAGTGATACAGCCGGGCATCCTTGCCAACGAGATAACGCAGGCGGGGATAAGGCATGGCGGCGACACGAGCTATCAGGCGGGCTACCTCACGGGCGTCGCGCTTTACGACCTGTGTTTTGACATGTTCTGCGAAGCGGCGAGACCGTTCCTTATTGGGCGAGCCGTCGCTGAATGCCGCACTTGCGATGTGGACGTTCTTCTCCCAGATATTGGTCTCGTAGGACCCGGGCTCGACCAGGACGACCCGGATACCAAGCGGGGTCATCTCCAACCGGAGCGCTTCGCTCCAGCCCTCCAGCGCAAACTTCGATGCCGAGTAACTTCCAATTCCCGGATGTGCGGCTCGTCCCGCGATAGACGACACCATGATGATGTGTCCGCTTTGTTGTCGCCGCATGTGGGGAAGCACGGCGAGCGTAACGGCGACGTGTCCAAAGAAGTTGGTGTCAAACTGCGTGCGCAACTCTTCCAGCGCAACGTCATCCGCGAACCCAGCCATGGCGAAGCCGGCGTTGTTGACCAGGACATCGATGCGGCCATAGTGCTGCACGATCTCCTCGATTGCTGGAGCGACCGACGCTGATTCCGTGATGTCGAGCCGCCGGACATCGATGCGATCCTGAACCCCTGCCTTTGCCGCTGCCTCGTCGAGCGCCGTCCGGCCCATCGGGTTACGCATCGTGGCCACCACCGAGTATCCACTGCGGGCCAGTTCGAGCGCGGTAAGCAACCCGATACCGCTGGAAGCGCCCGTGATAACGGCAATTTTACTGCCCATTCGCATCTCCCTTGGACTTTAGATAATCGCGTTACAACCCCTCTGAACAACCATCCGAGCCCGAAGCGGTACATCAGAGTACAACAATGTTTGCAAAACAGCAGGCGATACGAGAAGATACCTTGTTTTGATTGTGCGATATTTTCTACAAGGAAGTGACTCTCCGAAATGGCGACAGGGCAAAAGAACGCAAACAAGCCTACCCCCACCGAAATAGTTGAACCCAAGGGAAAACTTGGAATTCTGATCCCCGGCATGGGCGCCGTGGCCACAACTTTCGTGGCTGGTGTCGAAGCCGTGCGGAAAGGCATTGCAGCACCGATCGGTTCGTTGACGCAGATGGGCACGATCCGCCTCGGCAAGCGCACTGATGGCCGCTCCCCGAAGATCAAGGACTTCGTTCCCCTCGCCAACCTAGACGATCTGGTATTCGGCGGCTGGGACATCTTTGAAGACAACATGTATGAGGCGGCTCGTAAGGCCGGCGTGCTGGAGAAGGACCTGCTCGAGCAGATCAAGCCCTTCCTTTCGAGCATCAAGCCGATGAAGGCCGTCTTCGACAAGAACTACGTCAAAAAGCTCGATGGCCCGAACGTCAAGACCGGCAAGAACAAGATGGAGCTCGCCGAGCAGGTTCGCGAGGACATCCGGAACTTCAAGAAGACGCACAAGCTTGATCGCGTTGTGATGATCTGGTGCGGCTCCACCGAGACCTACATCACGCCCCACGAAGTTCACCAGACCGTGAAGGCCTTCGAGAAGGGCCTGCTGGAGAACGACGAGAACATCGCTCCGTCGATGGTTTATGCCTATGCCGCGCTGCAGGAAGGCGTCGGCTACGCGAATGGCGCGCCTAACCTGACCACCGACATTCCGGCCATGCACGAACTTTCGCGCCGGAACAACGCGCCCATCTGCGGCAAGGACTACAAGACCGGCCAGACGCTGATGAAGACGATCCTGGCGCCGGGCTTCAAGGCGCGCATGCTCGGCCTCAACGGCTGGTTCTCCACCAACATCCTTGGCAACCGCGACGGTGAAGTGCTCGACGATCCGGGCTCGTTCAAGACCAAGGAAGAGTCCAAACTGAGCGTGCTGGAGCACATCCTGCAGCCTGAGCTTTACCCCGAACTCTACGGCAATATCTGTCACAAAGTTCGCATCAACTACTATCCGCCGCGCGGCGACAACAAGGAAGGCTGGGACAACATCGACATCTTCGGATGGCTCGGTTATCCCATGCAGATCAAGGTCGACTTCCTCTGCCGCGACTCGATCCTTGCCGCTCCAATCGTCCTCGACGTTGTCCTCTTCATGGATCTCGCGCAGCGTTCGTCTGAGCTGAAGGGCATCGGTATCCAGGAGTGGTTGAGCTTCTACTTTAAGTCGCCGATGACGGCCCCGGGGCTCTACCCCGAGCACGATCTGTTCATCCAGCTCATAAAGCTGAAGAACACGCTCCGCCATTTGAAGGGCGAAGAGTTGATCACCCATCTCGGCTTGGAGTATTACGACTAGGAACTCATTTGCCGCGGTCGCGCGATATCACAGCGCGCGCATGGCAAAAGGATGTACACTTCGGGGCCGGGAAACCGGTCCCGTTTGTTTTGCGCCATGCTCGATCTTCGGCAACAACTCCGGCTTCCGTTCGTACATGCGGCCATCATAGTGGCAGTCCTGATGGCGGCGGACTTCTCCCTGCTCTGGCTTGCCGGCCCACGCCTCCCGAACCCCGTATGGGCCTGCGGAATGGGCTTGCTGGTGCTTCCTACCGGTCTCCTGACCGCGCCGCTTATGATCTTTACCGGGAGCGTCCGCTTTCTCGACGCGTGGTTCAGCCTGACCGTCGTACTCAACTGGGCACTCATTTCCGTCATCATGGGCGGAGTTTTCGAGCGCTTCTGGTACCGGACCGTGGAAGCCGAACCCCTCCCGCTGCCCGAGAAAAAGTCCGCCTGAGTCCTGCCGTCATCTTTCGGGTATCCTCGGTGCGCTCCGAATCGGTCCCTTCCTACACCGAAAATCAAGAGAATAATGCAACTTTGGTGACAGTTGGTGTGTCCGATTATTAGAGGAAGTGGCACTTTTAGGCGGTTATAATGTTATTAACCCGCAGGCATGTTCAGATAGCGCGGGTTGGGGACGGTTTGCCGTATCTACTCAAGGACGGCACAGTGAGGAACAGGAGAAGTACCATGAAGACTCGTGCCAGATGGGTTCTATTCGTGGCCGCACTCGCGTTATGCCTGCCCAGCACGTGGGCCCAGACGGACCAGCCCGCCGATACCAGTGCCACGGCCAAAAGCACCAGCAAGCCCGACGTTAAGGCCGGCTCAAAGGATGACGTGAATGCCATTGGCAACCGCAAAATGGGCGGCAAGGGCATGGGGAACTGGTACTCGGTTGAAAAAGAGGTCGCCATCGGCAAGCAGTACGCGCAGCAGATTGAGGCGAGCGCGAAGATCTTGCAGGACCCCGTGATTACCGAATACGTCAACCGGATCGGCCAGAACCTCGTCCGCAACTCCGATGCGCAGGTTCCGTTCACCATCAAGGTCATCGACTCCGACGAGGTGAACGCGTTCGCATTGCCCGGCGGATTCTTCTACGTGAACACCGGCTTGATCATGGCGGCCGATGAAGAGTCCGAGCTTGCCGGCGTCATGGCGCACGAAATCGCGCACGTCTGCGCCCGCCACGCCACCCGCCAAATGACCCGCATGCAGTGGGCCAACCTTGCCTCGATCCCGTTGATCTTCGTAGGCGGTGGCATCGGATATGCGGCTTACAACGCAGCGAATATCGGGCTTCCGCTTACCTTCCTGAAATTCTCGCGAAACTTCGAGTCAGAGGCGGACTTCCTCGGTGTGCAGTACATGTACAAGTCTGGCTACGACCCGCAGTCCTACATCACGTTCTTCGAAAAGATTCAGGCGAAGGAAAAGAAGAAACCGGGTTCGCTGGCGAAGGCATTCGCGTCGCATCCGCAGACCCCCGATCGAATTGAAAAGACTCAGGAGGAGATCGCCCGCATCCTCCCGGCAAAGGAAAGCTACATCATCAGTACGTCGGAATTCGACGATGTGAAGGGACGCCTGGCGCAGTTGGAGAACCGCCACAAGGTCGAGACGGATAAGACGAACAGCCCGTCACTTCGTCGCTCCACTCCGGATGACAAAGCGGAGACGAAGACCGAGGATGGACGACCGACGCTGAAGCGCCGCGACTGAAAGTAAGTTGCAGAACTATGGATCCTCCGGCGGCTGCGTGCCGCCGGTTTTGTTTTTGCGAGTGTGGCGCTGGCGGTGTCTCACGGAATGTTGGTGTAAACTGAAAGTCCGCAATTGATCGTTTTAAGGGGCCCTGTAGCTCAGTGGATAGAGCAGCGGTTTCCTAAACCGTTGGTCGGCAGTTCGACTCTGCCCAGGGCCTCCACGCTTTCACATCCAACTCAACGAACTGTCCTGCCGTCCGGTGATCGTCAGGAAGACTTCTTCCAGTGACGCGTACTGCTGTCCGCCGTATTCGAGCGTGGATACACCGTTCAACGCGGCATTCCATGCCAGTTTGCCTTCCTTGATGATGGCCACGTGGTTGCACAGTTTCTCTACCGTCTCCAACACATGGCTTGTCATGAAGACCGTGCGCCCTTCGGCGGCGAAGCGCCGCAGCCACTCTTTCAGCATCGCGACCGTCGTGGGGTCGATGCTCTCGAAAGGTTCGTCGAGGAAGAGGATTTCCGGAGAGTGAATGACGGCGGCGGCAAAGGCAATCTTCTTGCGCATTCCTGTGCTGAAGTCCGCGATACGTTTCTTCCGTGAGTCGGCCAGCCCAAGCGTCTGAAGCAATTCGTCGGTCCTATTCTGCGCGGTTTTCTTATCCAGCCCAAACATCTGCGCCTGGAATACGAGGAATTCGTCGGCATACAACTGGTCGAGAAGTGCAAGCCCTTCGGGCATCACGCCGATGCGCTTCTTCAGCGCAACAGCATCGCTGCTGAACCGCTCGCCCAGGAGTTCGATTGATCCCGATGTCGGATCGAGAAGCCCCGTCAGGCATCCAATCGTAGTGCTTTTGCCCGCGCCGTTCGGGCCGAGAAATCCGTAGATCATTCCACTAGGGACGGAGAGCGAGAGGTTATCGACGGCGGTGAAGTCGCCGTAGCGCTTGGTGAGCCCGGTGATCTGTATGGCTGGTGCCGAAGTCTGCTGCATTTGATTCATGAGATGGGTGCCCCGACGATTGCGTCCAAGAGCCTTTCGCGCCGCCGTGCGAGGACAGGCGCGAGTGTCCGCATGGAGAATTGGTAGACGAAGTACATGGCGACGGCGAACAGCGCCATCTCCCACCACCAGTGCGCCAGTGCCACCACATCGCCAGCGAGAAATCGCAGCAGTAACATGGTGCCCACGGCGGCCACGATGATGGTGAACTGCGCGGTTCGCGACATGACGTTCCCCATCATCCCGTCGAAATTCACTCTTCTGGGAGCAAGCACGGTAAGCCAGGAGGAGAGTGTGAAAAAGAAGAGCGTACCGGCGACGGTGTTCGCGATGGCAAACGCGACGACTTCGAAGCTCAGCGCGGCGCGCGTCAACCACAGCACCGCCCCGAAGACGATCAGCGTGGGGACCGAACCCAGCGCGATGCTTGCGGTGACGTGTGCGCGCAGGACATCGACCAGCGGGACAGGCAGCAGGGGATAGCGCCCGACGCCATTGCCTTCCCACCCGAAGAAATTCACCGCCATGACTGCCGTCGAGAGAAAACACGTTACAAACAAAATGATCAGCAGCATGCTGCCCTGGAAATTGCGCGAACGGTCCTGCGTGAGAGCCATCAGGAGCAGGATCGGAACCGTGGAAATCAGCGCGTAGCGGACGCGGTTGCAGCGCAGATGGTATCGCAGCGACGTGGCAACGAGCGGGGCAAGGCGCGGCGAGATCCGATGGGCCACGTGGTCATAGGCGTCGTACGCAGAGGCCGGTCCTGTCTTCCGCCGTCCGGAGCGCAACCTCGCGACTTCCGCGATGCGCAGCGCGGTGGCTCCCACGAATCCGCAGATGAGCAACACAACAAATCCTGCGAGCCGCGTGGTCCAGTCGTCTGCCGCCATGGCTCGTGCACAGGCTCCAGCGGGCGAGAGATCGATGGCACGGTTCACAATTGCGCCGACGATGGGTCCGTGTATCCACTTCGATTCAGCGGACAACTGCACGGTCAGAATTCCGCCCATCACCACGACCATCAAGATAAGCGCGCCCGAGCGGAATTCGAGCAGCTTGCCGATGACAGCCAGCAGAGCGGCCGCCCAGAGATAGCAGACAAACGTGAAAATCAGCGCCAGCGGCAACCCAAAGACGATTGGCGTTACGCCGAGAATCTGGAAGCCAATCGCCATGCCAAGCGAACAGGCCAGCAGAAAGAGCCACACGGGATCAAGCGCGGCCACGATGTGCCGGAAATAGAATCGCGATCCGCGCTTAAGCGGATACGCACGCAAGGCCGCGTCGGACATCGCCGCAGAGGGACCGATCCCGAGGAACAGACTGATACTGGTGCAGGATGCAAACAGTGCGGCCATGACGGCGCGCGCTACTTCCTCGGCCTTTCCAATCTTCACCGCAACGAGGGCAGCTCCCAAGCCGCCAAACGCAAAGAAGCCCGCAACGAGCGCTCCCAGAACATAGAGACACAGAAACCCAACCACCTTGCCGGTACTGGTGCGCATGTTCGCCCATATCAGCTTGTACCGCAGACGCGCGAGGAGCCAGAGCATGTTCAGGTCCAATGACGGAAGTCAGGATTCCAAAGAATGTACAGCGTCCATGCCGAGTTTGCGAGTGAAACCGTTCTGAAATCGCGGAGACCTGCTACCAGCACGGGCATACGTGTTAAAGTGACAGCTTTCATGGGCAAGGAGACGGAATCATGAAGGCAATTCGTTTTCATCAATTCGGCGGGCCTGAGGTTTTGAAATACGAAGATGTGCCGGATCCTGTGTTGCGCAAGGATCACGTCCTGGTGCGCGTGAAGGCGTGCGCGTTAAATCATCTCGACCTCTTCGTGCGCGAGGGCGTCCCCGGTGTCCCTCTGCCGCAGATTCCGGGCAGTGACGTCGCTGGTGAAGTGATTGAGTCGGGCGAATACGTGACGGACGTGAAGCCCGGTACTCGGGTGCTTCTGGCCCCCATGGTTTTCTGCGGACACTGCGAGCATTGTCTACGCGGCGAACAGAATTTCTGTCCAGAGTACAGCGTGTTGGGCTACCGCGTTTCCGGCGGCGATTGCGAAATGATTGCCGTACCCCGCGCGAGTGTCATCCCGATCCCTGACAGCATGTCGTACAACGAAGCCGCATCCGTTCCGCTGGTCTTCGTAACCGCGTGGCACATGCTGGTTGGACGCGCGAAGATCCGGCCCGGACAAACCGTACTGGTGTTGGGCGCCGGTTCAGGCGTTGGCTCGGCGGCCATACAGATCGCGAAACTGTGGAACTGCACCGTGATTACGACGGCGGGCGACGACGCGAAACTCGAACGGGCGAGGGGACTTGGCGCCGATTACACGATCCACCACTATCGCGACAAAATCTCCGACGAGGTGAAGAAGATTACGGAGAAGCGCGGCGTCGATGTCGTCCTTGAGCACGTTGGCAAGGCAACGTGGCGCGAGAGCATGAAATCGCTGCGCCCGGGAGGCACCATCGTGACCTGCGGCGCGACTACCGGCGGCGAGGCGGAATTCGATCTCAGGGTGCTGTTTACGCGACAGCTTTCTTTCCTCGGATCGTTCATGGGGACGATGGGCGAACTCCATGAAGTGCTGAAACACGTGTTTGCAGGAAGACTCAAGCCAGTCGTTGACCGGAGTTTTCCCTTGCGCGAAGCTGCCGCCGCGCATGAATATCTGGCAAAGAGCAATATGTTCGGGAAAGTAATTCTTAATCCGTAAGGACGAACCATGGATGATTTAACTGGGAAGGTTGCGCTGGTCACGGGCGCCAGTCGTGGGATCGGCAAAGCCGCCGCAATTGCGCTGGCCGAGGCAGGTTGCGATATCGTCGTAAATTATCGGGCAAGTGATGATCATGCGCGCGCCGTCGCCACGGAGATTGAGTCGCGTGGTCGTCGCGCGTTGCTCGTGAAGGCTGACGTTTCGGTCGCTGCCGAAGTCTCCGCGATGGTGGCGACGATTGAGCGGGAGTTGGGAACCGTTTCGATCCTGGTGAATAACGCCGGCATCGCCCGCAAGCAGTCGCTGGAAGAGATTACGGAAGCTGATTGGGACGAGATCATCGATGTCAATCTCAAGTCGGCATTTCTCGTGACGCAAGCCGTCGTTCCGGGCATGCGCAAGCAGCGATGGGGACGCATCATGAATCTCTCGTCAACGGCGGCGCAAGTCGGCGGAATGGTGGGCCCGCACTATTCAACGTCGAAAGCCGGACTTATCGGACTCGCCCATTCCTATGCCTGCATTCTCGCCAAGGAGGGAATTACCGCCAACGCGATTGCTCCGGCGCTCATCGAGACTGACTTGATTGTTAAGGATCTGAAGGCTCTTCCCACCATGATTCCCGCCGGTCGCTACGGACACATTGACGAAGTTGGAGAAGTAATCGTGATGCTTGCCCGGAACGGCTTCATAAGCGGCCAGACCATCAACATCAACGGTGGCTGGTACATGAGTTCATAGGCGATCATGCGACTTTGGCTTCCGGACTGGCATCGAGCAGGCAGGGGCGGGTACAATGGAACGAGTCAAGGTACTCGACATCAACCATGAATGGTACTGAGAATTTCGACAATCTCGCCGGCGATCCGCAGAGCTTTTCGCGGATTGCGCAAGTGACGTATGGTGGCAGCCACGAGCACGAAGGCCTGATCCTTACCACGCTCGATCAGGCTGTCAACTGGGTCCGCAAAAGCTCCATCTGGCCAATGACGTTTGGTCTGGCGTGCTGCGCCATCGAGATGATGTCGATGGGAGCCTCGCGCTTCGACATTGCGCGTTTCGGCGCGGAAGTCTTCCGCCCGTCGCCGCGGCAGTCTGACCTGATGATTATTGCCGGCCGCGTCTCGCAGAAAATGGCGCCGGTGATCAAGCAGCTATATCAGCAAATGCCCGAACCCAAGTGGGTCATCTCGATGGGTGCGTGTGCAACCTCCGGCGGCGTATTCAACAACTACGCCATCGTGCAGGGCGTGAACCAGTGGATTCCCGTCGACGTCTATGTGCCCGGATGTCCGCCACGGCCCGAGCAGTTGATCTATGCCATCACGGTTCTCCAGCAGAAGATCATGAACGAGCGCGGATCATTTAAGCGTGCCTTGAACCTGGGCGACTAGAGCGGCTATCCATAAGCTACTTCAGACACCGGCTTCGGCCGGTGTTTCTGTTTTGCGCACGAAAAAGGCAGGCGACCATCGCCTGCCTCTGATTCGTTACACAATGTTCAGCGTTTGACGATCGGGTTATACCCATCGCTGACGAGCCTTGACCGCATCGCATCCGCGTCCTGAATGGATGCAAACGGTCCCACCTGCACGTGGAAGAGTTTGTCATTGGGAGCCGTCGTCACCAGCACCGGATATTGCTTGGCCTGAAGCGCGTCACGTAACAAGTCGGCGTCTTCTTTCTTGCTGACTGCCGCCACCTGAACCGTGTATCCCGATGTAACCGGCGCCGCAACCGGCTGAGATTGTTGGGCACTGCCTTGCGCCGAAGTTGCCGGCGATTGCTGTGCCGGCTGTCCCTGGGCCGGTGTGTTGTTCTGTGGCGTCAACTGCGCATTGGGATCCTTCTGCTCCACCGATTTGTAAAACGTCAAATCCTGCGGAGGAGTGGATGTCCCGGGATTGGCCGGTGCCACTTCTCCGGCGAGAGGCTTCCCGCCGTTCTGCGCCACGCCGCCGGCCTGCGAAGAGTCGGTGATCAGCGACCCCTCCGGCTTGACGGAGTTCCGCCCCAGACCGTATCCAATGCTCAGAAACACTCCGCAAAGAATGACCAGCGCGAAGAAGAGTCCGAGCAGCTTTCCGGCTCCCAATACGATTTCTTTGTCCTGCGACTCACTCATGAAGCCTGCTCCACTTAGGTGCCCAGGCAAGGGCAGGAATTATGCCTGTCCCATTATGCCTTGGTTTCCCCGTCGTGCTGAAGCAGCTTGCGAAGTCCGCCAAGCAAATCGATGGGCAGCGGGAAGATAATCGTCGTGTTTTTCTCGACGCCGATCTCCGTCAGGGTCTGCAAATAGCGTAGTTGAATTGCCGCAGGCTGCTGCGACAACAACTCGGCGGCATCCACCAGGCGTTGGGCGGCAGAGAACTCGCCTTCCGCATGAATGATCTTTGACCGCTTTTCTCGCTCGGCCTCGGCTTGCTTTGCCATGGCGCGCATCATGGTCTCCGGCAGATCGACCTGCTTCACTTCCACATTCACGACCTTCACGCCCCACGGGGCCGTGTGCTGGTCGAGGATGGATTGCAGGCGCAGGTTGATCTTGTCGCGATGCGCGAGCAGTTCATCGAGTTCTACTTCGCCGAGCACCGACCGCAGCGTCGTGACCGCAAACTGCTGCGTCTGATACTGGTAATTTGTAACCTCGACCATCGCCTTGCTTGGATCGATCACGCGCAGGAACACGACTGCATTCACCTTCAGCGTGACGTTGTCTCGCGTGATGATGTCCTGCGGTGGAACATCGAACGCTACCTGTCGCAGGTCCACGCGCATCATCCGGTCAATTGGTGCGAAGACAAGGATGATGCCCGGTCCCTTGGGCAAGGAAAGCAGGCGGCCAAGGCGGAAGATTACGCCGCGTTCGTACTCGGCGAGGATCTTGATGGAATTCAAGAGGTAGAGGACAACGATAACGAGCACCACAATGCCGAATAAACCCACGTTTGCCTCCTGCAAATATCAATCTATTGCTTCGCGCGGATTGTATCCCACTCGACCGTCGGCCCGATACTGATAAGCGCCGGGCGTCACGCGCGTGCGACTGATTCGGTCGTACTGGTTGGCTCCACCACCAGCTCCATGTCGTGAAGTTCAAGCACACGAACCGCAGTGCCGACCTCCACGGGCTGTGTCGAACGAGCGTCCCACAGCTCTCCGTGGACGAAGACTTTCCCCGCCGGCATTAGATCGGTTCGCGCAATGCCGAGTTCTCCCACCAGGCCCTGCGGTCCCGTAACCACCTTGTTTCGATAAGCCTTGATTGCCAGCGTCGTCAGAAAAATGGTGATGACGCCCATCGGTATGCTCACGCCCAGCGCCGTCCAG
>Ga0307375_10003625_pt1 | contig 15089 bp, 20 predicted proteins | sample TR1MG_FD_202531 | JGI IMG/M metagenome (GOLD analysis project Ga0307375, IMG submission 202531) | Soil microbial communities from Risofladan, Vaasa, Finland - TR-1 | ecosystem: Environmental > Terrestrial > Soil > Coastal area > Acid sulfate soil | place: Finland: Risofladan, Vaasa | collected...
TTTATACCTTGCGAAAACGTCTATATGCAAGCTTCATGCCTTCATACACTGTGTCTTTCTCAATGCTACGCATCTTATTTGACATTGGGTTATCGCCTGCTCGGCCTGCTGTTGGACCTAGGTCTGTAGCTGGCTGGCTAGTTGCGCCCTTAGGAAAATAGTCTTGTCCGTCTGTGTATGCTTGATCGTTGTAGCCATTCTGTAGATCATCTTGTAACTGGCCTGCTACTTCAAAGTCTCTGCCTTGCTTGAAGCCTTGGCGTGCAAGTGCGATAACAATCTCATCGTTACGTGCTGCTGGCACCAATACTTCGTCTTGTGGGCCAAAATCTAGTTCTGCACCAAGTATGTCAGCCATTGCGTAATATGCTTTTTCGTCTGCGATTTCGTATGCAACGATTTCACCAGAGGCTAGACCGTCAAAATTGTCATCAAATTTATCTTCTTCAAATTCAGAGGAAGAAAATTCTCGACCAACGTGTGTATTCTTACTAGGATCCGAAAGTTCGGCTTCTTCTAGCTCTTCTTCGGCAGTCTCGTCATCGTCTGTTGATTCAGTTTCGATGAGTGCAAGCCCTGCTAGTTTACGTAGCTCATTCATATCAACTACTGATTCAAAGCGGTTTGTATTACCAATCTCACGCTCAAATTCATCATTGAAATCATACTCGTCGTCGTCGCCGAGATCGACCATTGCGTCGTCATCGTAGCTAAATTCATCTTCTTCGTCGCCTGGGCCTTGCTCGCCAAGTCGATATGTCTTTTCCATTGCGTTTGGATCGTCGGAATCTTCATCTATTTCGTTGTCTAGGTGAATGTAACCGCCATATTGTTCGCCTGACCTGTCAATCTTTTCAAGCCATGCACCGATCTTCTCTGCTCTTTCAGGCTCGATGTCTACACTAAATTCAACGATGCCGTCGCCGTCATCGTTTACTTGGGCACCGAGGTTGTTAAACATATTACGAACTGCCCTTGAATTCATTAGGCCGTCTCTACCTGAGAATAAAACCCTCTGTGTGCCTTCGATTGCATCTTCATCTACTGATTCGCCTGGATACTTTGCAGTCCAGTCATCGAATGTTTCGTCATCGAAGTTTGTCTCGCCGCTGTATGTGCCTTCGTCATCATTGTCTACAACGCGATCATTATCAAACGGCTCGGAAGTGCGAACACTAACGTTTCCTGAGTTATCCCAATGCCCGTCGTCATCTTCATCGGTGTCGTATTCGCCATCGCCGTCACGATCCTTAGGTGGGAGTAGTAGGTCTTCGCGAGCAAAATCTTCTTCGACATCATCTTCGCGTACCATGTCAACATTTTCGTCAGCGTGAGTGAATGGACTGCATTCGCCGTCGTCGTTATTTTCGACATCTACGTCGCAATCTTCAGCTACTCGAATGCCTGCGGCAATCTGCATATCTCTAAGTTCTTTGTCCATCGTTTGTTCCTCTAATTCCTCTTCGTCGTCTTCGGGCTCGTTATCCGCTGAACCAACTAATTTTTGTTTGTCATCTTTGCGGAACAAATACTTGTCTGGTCCGTCTTTCATTGTAGCATAAGGAGCTTCCGTAATAGCTTTATTATATGCTTCTATAATAGCCTTTAGCTCAGTCATGTGCGGCTCTTTAGCCATTACTTTCTTGGCTTCCTTGCGTCTTTAGTGAATACGCTTGGGCCGCCGTTCTCGCCAACGTCTGGAGTTGCAACACTTGTGTTGTCAACTGCTGTCTTCTGCATCAACGGATTCTCTACTTCAACCACTGGGCGCGCTTTTTGCGTGTCGCTTAGTTCTTTCAAAAACTTGTCGTTATACTTCTTGCCATAATCTGGCTTCTCGTCGTCTTCGTATTCTGTGCCGAGGCGCGCAACGTAATTTTCGTCCTTGCCTGCACGAATAGCAACCGCTTCGTCATTGTATACGTCACGCGGATCATACTTGTTATAAACTGCAATCTCTTGCTGGTTGATAGCAACTTTGTCGCTGATATACATGCGTAGTTCATCTACGGTAACTGGGTAGCCTAAGACGATTTCGCAAGTAAACACCTTGCTGTTACGCACGTTAGGAAAATCTAGTGGCGACTTTTGAATTGGTGATTGTGTGAATTTGCTAATAGATCGCAGGTCAAATTTTGCTAGGGCGTCTTCCAACGCGCCTTTTTGGCCTGCTTCTAGGTCATTCACGGCGAGTTTTATACGATACGTATATTCTCGCGCGGATTCTACCAAGTAATAGTCTTTAAATTGATCGGTCATTGCAATGAGTTCCTCATCTTATTTGTAGTATTTATCTAATCCTGCAGATAATACCGCTGTTAATCTTCGCGCTGAATGTGTAAGTGCTTCAGTAATTCGTTGCGATCAAATTCTGTACCTGTATCGCCGTAGCCATCTTCATCGCCACCGCCGGCCAAACGATCCATTCTCATCTTTTTAAGCTGTAGATCAATAGTTTTTAGCTTGCGATTGATTTTTGCTTCTTTGGCTTCGAGCGATGTTTTTAGCATAGTAGCAGCGACTTCCATCATTCGACCACTGTGGGCATCGGACATATTCATTGCAAGGTCTTTTAGCTCTGCGTAGGATTCTAAGGCTTCCTGCGCGATCTCGTCCATCTCAACGTCACTGTTGTCAAGCTGGGATACAGTCGCAAGAGCGTGTTCGATTTTTTCGGCGATGGTCAATGCGTTTAATATTTGCACAGGGGAATTTTCGCCTTCGGTTATCTCGGTAGATTCAACAGGCTCTTCCTTCGTGATAGCTTGTGCTTCTAGCGCCTCTTTGATAGGCGGAATGTCGAACGTCTCCTCCAGCGATTTTGTCATTAGTAATCTCCCGTTATAAGTGTATTTATCACTACAGCGGCAGAATTATACTATGCGTGATTACTTTTTCTTCTTTTTGCTACCAAAAAGTTCGTTTTCGTTTATGACACGAAACGTTAGGCCATGATTTTTGCAAAATGCTACCGCGGCACGCCACTTGGCAGCGTTGACAGCGAGGCGTAATTTATCGCCGCGGGACTTTGCCTCCGTGAGATGCGTTTCCTTACGGGGCTTAATCTCAATCAATTCTTGTCTGCGCTTGCCGTGCTTGTCTTCATACACAAGCAAAAAGTCTGGGGTATACATTGACACCTTGTTAGACAGCGGATTCATATAAGGAATTTTTATTGCTTCGCTTGCCCAGCTAACAATGTTAGGATGATTGTCGGCCATGCGCATAAAAACGAGTTCCCAGCTACTTCGGTATCGAGGTGCTGTCTGGCCTTTATACTTTTCTGGATTCGTCGGAGTATAAATACCCTGCGAATATTTTGAACCCCTGGCCATTATGCTAGCAAATATCGGGACCGCAAACTTTTGCCGTTGTCGATATTTTGTGAGCCACCTAGTTGGCTGCTGCCATCGCGCAATTGATTTATATAGGTATACGCCGAGTTAGATACAAGCGCCATCTTTGTTACGTCGGTTGTTTTTATAAGCGACATGACACCGACGCCCTGTGCCTGTGCTGCATCGACTAGCACCATTGCCATTGCCTTAGCTGCAAACGGCTCTGCGCCCGAATTTTGCATATGCATAAGTGCCGATTGGTAGTCAGATATTTTTACTGACGCTGGTGTTAGCGTGTTAGCTAGCCGCTGCGTATCTGCGGGCTGTGCAACCTCACCGCCGAGACCACCTTTGACTGTATTCGCAAGCGAGCCGCTGCTTTGCCTAGCGGAAACCTCCGCTCCTAAGAATCTGACAAGACTGGTACTAGTTCTATTAGCAGCCATTATGTTTCACTCGGAGCCGTTGTTGTAGGCTCTGGATTGACTATGCCAGTTACGACGGTTGTTACGCCTGCAGAGACGCCAGCTTGGAAATTATCTCTTGTGCGATTTACTGCCGTACGAGAAATTCGATTTGCTGTGGTGCGTAATGCTTGCAGCGGGTCAGGATTAAAGCTAACCGTGCCGCCGAAAATACTTGCGGCAGCAACGGTGCCGATTGCGTTAGGTATAGATCCTATGACGCCGCCAATGTCATCTTGAATACGCTGTACGTTTGTTTGCCCGATTACGCCCGAAACTACCTTGCCTAGTGGCGAAGAAATAAATCTGTTTGAAATCGCGCTGTATGCATCTGCACCAAACGCACCTGGGCCGCAGGTAGTTGTGTTCGGAAAACTAGCCTGATTTGATGCTGAGACATTACGTCCTAGCACTGGTGTACGAATTGTAATAAGATTTGCTAGCTCATTGAAATCGCCGTAGCGGAAAAGTTCTAGCTCGTCGGAGTTTAGGCGCTCGTTTACGTTAGCATATACAACACCTTCGTAAGCAAAATCAAAGTTCATTTGTACTAGCCCCGAACTGTCTTCGTAGTCTAGCGTGTCGTGCGTAAATGATGTTACACGCGGATGCACAATCTCTGTACGAGAAAACTTGCTACCGTGTATTTGGAAAATTTCGATGCTTTCGATTAGGTACTTATGATTGCCTACTCGTTTTGAGTTATAACCGAAGTTGTCATTGAAACGATCAGTAATAATATCGTTCTCATATTCCATTTGATTTCGTTCGGGACTCTTTGCGCCACCACCTGCAAACGCCTCAAAGAATGCACCTAGGAATGTTGTAGATCCTGCGGTGCCGGCGCCTAATTTTTCAGGTGCTACACCATCACGGAAATAATATTCATAATACATTTCCCATAAACGTAATGTTCGACCTTCTACGCTGTCGTGCAAGGTCATACTGACTGGGTTGTATGATATGGCTGTTTGGGAGATACGCTTTTTGTTATATTGATTTAGCGTCTCTGTCTCGATGTTCATCGACGGCATCGTAACTGACTTGACCATTGTGTGAACAATGTCTCGATCATTTCGTGTTAGGAATTTGTCGACGTATCGAAGGACTTCGGGTGACTGGTTAAAGTTTATGCGAAGGAAAAACTCAAACTTGTGTCGTGGTGTGCCGTTGCTAAGGTCAGCCTTATTGAAGCCATAGGCATTAGCGGCATGTCGAGAATCACGTAGGTGTACGTTTTGATCGAATATGCCGCCAAAGATGCCTTCAAAGCTCTTGGCCAAGGTATTATCCTACCGCTGTGCCGCCAGTGAAGCCGCTCAAAATATTCGGGAACGGATCGCCACCAACTGTTGTACCATCGTTGTCGTTTGGACCACTTAGGAGTGTTGCGTTATCGTAACGTACTGTCATATTGATACGCATTATTTCAGCGCCACTCTCGTAGTTAAATTCATTGTTAACAACGTTAGTTAGGAAACAGCCATCTAGCTGCCATGATTCTAGCTCTTCGCCGTTTGTACCATCGAGTGAGTGAATTTGCATACCAAACTTATAGTTTGTACCTGCAACTGGACCAATCTGCTCAAAGTGGTTTAGCTGACGCTGAACCTGCGAGTGGACTGCGGATGTCGTAGCATTAGTAATATCGTCTCGTAGGACTACATCAATTGTTGCCCATTCATGCTTGCCCATTGCGTATGCAATTGAGTTATAAGAATGTATAGGAATCTCTTGGTATGTTAGTCCAGGGCGTTGAACAGATACGACGTTTGCTGTTAATTCGCGTAGGTTATTGTTAGTGCCGAAGTTATTGAAGATAATACGAAAGCGATACATCAGCTTAGGCTGAAGCATACCCAATTTATTACCGTCTAACGGGACACCAAATTTACTTAAATCTGCCATTTATAATGTTCTCCTCTGAACAATTCTATAATGTTATTTATCACTTTCGCCAATTTATTTTTCCTGCCAAAAAAATACGCCCCGCAGGGCGTATTTTCTCTTGTGGATCCTTTCTATTATAGGTTCAAATCGTCGCCGGTGTTCTGGATTCGAATTGGAATAAAGATGAACTCGATAGACTTAACTGGTTGTACAGCTATGTCGATCCATAGTTCGTTACGATCAATACGTGCTGGTGAGTTGTTGCTCTCATCAACTACTACCAAGAAGTCCTGTAGACCACGCAAAGTTACTAGTTCTGCTAGGAACGAGTTGAATGCTTCCTTAACTGCGCCGCGTGTTATGCTATCGTTTGGCTCAAACATAAATGGCTGTGCTAGTTGGTCTGCTTGGAAGCGAATGTAGTTGATCAAACGTGCTACGTTTACGCGATCCAAAGCGGAAACTACTGGGTGGCGTGTTTTTTGACCGTATACAACAATACCTCTGTTAGGAATGCTTGCAATTGGGTTTACGTTGTTTAGATACAGTGTGCCGCGCTGGCCTTCATTTAGAGATGCAACAACGAACTCGTCTGAATCGTTCAAGTAACCTACTGCTGAAGCGTTGCTAACAACACCACGTGCGAAACCTGCTGGAGCATACCATGGATACGATACTTGGTCGTTGTAGGCCATTGTACGTAGGATCATGTGGCTAGCTGGTACTACTACTTCGCTGCCGTCTGTGTTGGTAGACAGGCCGCTTGGGTAGTAAACACCTAGGTTTGCATTGGCTGTTACTAGACCATCGTCGCCATTGCCTGCTGCGCCGTTGCTGTTAGAAGCCCATGCTTGTAGCGATGTTGTGTTAGATGCTAGGTGGAATGGTGAGTCGCCTAGAACAAATGCTTGCTCTTTGCGATCTACGTTCAACGTAATCATCTCGTCCATTAGCTCTGGGAAGCCCGGAGCAGCAATCAAGTTATAAAAGATTGTGTCATCGCGCACTTCTTCGTTGCCAATAATAACCGCTGCAATAGCGTCTATTACTACTTTTTTCTGTGCGTCTGCGCCTGCGATCAAGCTACCGTCTGTTGCGTTGCCACTAGCGGAAACCCAACGATCAACTAGTACTGTTGGTCCAGTTGTATATGTTGCGTCTTCTGTCCATACCTTAACGTTACGTCCACTGTATCGTGTGTTAAACAGTAGAGTGCCGCCTGGGTATAGTAGCGGATCAGGACGGTCGCCGTCCAAGTCAGGATCACCAGCACTCGCGCCGTTGTTAACGCCGTTGCCTAGACCTGCTGTTACTGGCGCTGGTCGTGCATCTGCAAACACAACACCTAGTGTGGTTGTTTGATCTGTGTTGTCAACTAGTACCCATGCACCTGCTGTGCGACGGTACATAACTGGGTAGTTGGCAACTTGATCTGTCTCAACCCAAAGGTCGCCATTCGAAGGTGATGTTGGTGCATCGCTTTGAACAGATACAGTGCCTGCGAAATCATCCCAAACACCTGTGCCTGTGTTGACAAGGATGTCAACGATAAAGCTTGGGTCATACCAGTATGTGCCTGCTGTTACTGCGCCAACTGGTTGTGTCGTATCTTGCTCAATTGATGCAATCGGTGCAAAGTTAGACGTTGTATATGTTCCTGCAGGACTTTGTGTGCCTACGTTTAGGAACAATTCGCCTGCGATTGAAGCTGTAAATGCAGAAAGTGCAATATCGCGTCCGTCTGTTGCTGTTAGGATAAGTTGACCAGTAGTTGATTTACTTGCTATAACGCCCGCACCTGTTAGTGCTGCATCAGCGTTCAATGCAATTACTAGCGCATCAATATCTGCAATCGCTGCCAAATCGCCTACGGTTACTCCATTAAGATCAAACGTCGTTGGAGTGTCATCTGTGATTGGGAATGTTGCTGGTGACCCGCCGGTTACTACCACTGTTGATGCACCATTGTGAATCTCTAGTGCAACATCAGCAACCGAAGTAACCTGTGGCGTGTGTACTGCTTCTTCTACGCCTGTATATGCATCTATCGAATCAGTAAATCCTACTACTGTTCCTGCTGTAATAGCAGCGGAAGAAACGCCTGTCTTGGCGTAGTAACTTACGTGGTTGTTAGCAATAGTAATCGTTCCGTTGCTTACAAATTGTCCTAGTGTGGAATCATAATGACTTATATCAGTACTTAGGCCACCGTTTGGAGTTGTTGTTTTGAGCCAGTACGAACTTGTATCTAGCGGCGTAGAGTTATCACTTTGCAATGTTGGAACAAAGGTGTGCGGAGACCATTGATAATCATTTGTGCCAACTGCGCGCCATGCTGCACTACCAACAATCTCCCAAAAGCCTGTTGATGCAAGCTTCTGCATGTATTGGAAGTTACCTGCGCTATCGAAGTTTACAATGAACGAACCTAGTGCATAACCACTTGATGGTTCTGCCTGGTTAACAGTAATTAGGTTAGCAAGGTCACCATTCTCGTCACCGAGAACGTTTGTTGTCGTTACGGCTGTCCATACGCCTGCGCTAGCCCATTTAAATAGACCTGGGACAAAATTATTTAGATTGTTCCAATATGCATCGTTTGCTGGCGCCGCTGTTGGTGCTACGCTGGTTGGATCCAATTCGTTTAGATCAACATCTGCACGAATAACATATGCTCGGTTAGCTGCGCCCAAGTATGAGTATGCTGCTAGCAAGCCGTATTCGTTCAACGGATAACCGTTCTGTGCTGTTCCGCCGATTTCGTTGAAATCAGGATCACCAAAGGTTTGTAGTAGCTCGCGTTGGCTGCTAATCAAGTATAGCGAATCCGCTGTAGCGGCTGTTGTGCCTGGCGCTGTTGCTGTGCCGTCAGGTGTTAATTTGTCTTGCTTGGTAGCAATAAATATGAGTGGGACTGTTCCTGGACCTGCGGAAGCAAAAAAGCTCTCGTCAGTAACTGAAACTTGTACACCTGGTGATACTAGGACCATCGTAAATTCTCCTCTTTTGAATTCTGCGCTAAATAGTTCGTTAGCTCTATATCTTATATTTATCAAAACGTACTGTTTTTGTGGTAAATACAAACAGTATACACGTTATAAGGTAACTAACCCTCATGAATGATAAGCGATCAATTAAAAGTCTCGGTAACATGATCGAAACTAACGCTGTTGTCGTTGGTCAACAAAATAAACGCGAAGCACACAATTTAGCTATTCGCAAATCTCTGAAAGAATACTATGGATCTCCTGCTGGCATTGCTGAACGCAAGGCAAGATCAGAGCGAACAAAGTTGTATTGGGAGAGTCCTGAGGGACAGGCTAAGAAAGAACGACTACGTCAAAAATATAAAGGCGTTAAAAAATCTTAGAACTGATAGCGGTTACTTAATAACCGAACCATACCGTATAATTCTTCGAGTGAGCCATTGTTTAAAATTACTTCGTCGGCCTGTTCATTAGCCCATGACCACTCACTTGCATGTATGTTTATTTGTGGCATGGACATCACAACAATGGCTTTTTTGTCGCCTTTGGCTGCCTTTTTAGCAATTTCCCACCACTCGGGGTCTTCGCCACGGTCAACACGGATAATTCTGCCGCCCATCTCGCGGATTGCTTCGACTTCGTTTGGGAAACGTGCATCGCTGATGACAACATTCTCGTCGCCTTTGTAGCGAGCCATTACTGATAACATCCAAATATCTTTGTGGAAATGGTTACGGAATACGTCAGTGCCGATTAGCTGAAGCGCCAACCGAGGTGTAAAGTTTTCGATACCGAGCTTCTCGCTCCACCATAGATCAACTTGTTCTCGTTGGATTCTACTCTCAGGTGTATCACCTTCAAGCATCGCTCTATCCCAGTTGAACAGAGCGGCTGTAGCATCTTTCAGTGTTGCCGCAAAGCTGTCTTGGCGGAAGCCATAGGTATTGACTAGTTCATCTGCGACGGTTCCTTTGCCTGAACCAATGCGGCCTAAAATTCCGATGAGCATAATGTATCCTTGTTATAGTTTAGGACAAGTATAACATCTCAGAGCAAATGTGTCAAGCTCTAATCGAAATTAGGGATTCGGTGCTGACCAGTGATGTCCTTGAGGCCACCTTCGCAATCAGGACACGGTGCAGTCGCTGGAACGTGATCGCCAGTCCATTCATCGGTATGGTCCCAATGGACTTCGCCTTCGCCACCACATGTTTGACACAGTTCGTATTCACCTGTGTGGTCGTCTTCGCCTTCTACGACCTGCAGATGGTACGGCGGAAGCCGCATATCTTTTTTGAACGCTTCATATTCCTCAGGAGTAATACTATCATCACTATCATCGAGCATAAAATCGTTTAGGCTATCGACGGTGTATTCGTCGTCTACCTCGCCAATTAGTTCGTCTAAGTGGCGTAGCATGGCAAGGCGACGAGCTTCTGCATTACGGTCGTCCATGATATAAGCAATAATGTCGTCTGCGGCATTTTCGTCTGCTTGTAACAGAGTATTATATTCCTCTGCTTGGGCTAGTGCGGGATGCTGACTAACGACTTCGCTTATTTTCATTATGCGGGTGTTTCTTCCTGTATAGGATTTACAAGCGGTACATTACGTAGTTTTAAAACTTGCGCAATCTTTGGCTTGTCTTTCTTGTTCTTTGGCGCAAAATATTGCTTCAGTAGTTCATCTGTAGACACTCTTAGTGCCGACACGGTGCTCTTCCGATTACCTAGTTTGAACTTGATTGTTCGTGAGACTGGCTTCGATCCTCGTTCTGCTCTAAACTTTGCTTTTGGCATTTTCCTATTCCTGTATGTAGGTAAGTATTGTTATATTATAGTTGTATTCTTGCCAAAAGTCAAGTGCTATTTTTACCTGTTGTCCTTAGAAAACATGCTCATTTCTTTGTCTGTGCCTTCGTGGCCATTAGGCAATTCCAGTACATCAATGAAATCATCAACAAGTTCTACACCATACATTTGGCGTACAATCTTGCGTCCGTGCTGCTTTTTATCGTCACTTGTACTGAGGGCGCCTTTGTCTGCTGTCTTGAATGCCTTGGCCGCATCCTTGGCGCTGCGAGCTATTTTTGCAGTTTCGTTGCCAACCTTAGATGGATTATTCCGCTCAGTGATGATTTCATTTATCTTCATTAGAACAGCAAGCCTCCAGGTAGAAACAAAACCATTGCCGCTATCACAAGTAGTCCAAATGAAATGATAGGCCAGTTAACGCCGAAGTTAAGTTTTTCGTAGAACTTATATTCTAGCCCAGTAAGGTTCGCCCACCAAGTAAAAAAGCCCTTGAATACGGCGCTTATTTTTTGCATTATCTTATCCATTTATTCCTCCTTTATCCAATACGGAAGGGCATGCCATCTCGGCCAGTTACAAAGTTTTGTATCTCCATCTCTAGTCGCTCAAGATCAGCGACAGCGTCTGCCTTCATTTGCTCGCCGTTCAGCAATACTGAACCGCCAGGGCCGGGGAGACCACCTGGGAATTTGCTGCGGGCTTCGCCGAGCATCTGCTTGGCTTTTGCAAGGCTGTAATCGCGGACCCAAGGGCCAGTGTAAGCATCAGTGAGAATCAAATCCTCAGGCTTGACCATCCATACCTTCGCCATTACGTCTTCTTCCGCTGTTGGGCGGCGAATAAGTTCTAACTGGTGTGTCGATGGGCGCCAAATAAAGTTGATCTCGGATCCAAACACTCGACCGATTGTCTCTTGGTATTGTGCGAAGAAATCCCAGGTAGCAAGGCCACCTGTGCGACCAGCTTGGAGAAGATAGATATTCGAGAACGCCGCCTCGAACGGATCGAAGTTTGTGCCGCCTGTACTGTTAGCACCTACACCGCGTCGATATAGCTTCTCTACTTCCTGCACTTCATTTGGTAGCGTGTAAACGTTTTGGTCTGGTTGCATCGTAAAGAATACGTGCGACTCTTCCACTCCGCCCGTTGTGCGCTGGCGGACACGTTCAATCGCAATTTTAACTGCGAGATTTAGGTGCTCTTCGTCCAGTTCAACTTCAACCATTTGGTCACCCAGCAATAGCTGGATTTCTTTGATCAAAGTGTACCGTGGCGTTTCTTGTGCTGACATGCAATCGTCCTCTGTATTATACAGAGTATTTATCAGCTTTTAGATATTAGTGGCGGTCTCTTTTCGGTTGGTCTTGATTTCTACGACGTGTTCCACGGTCTTCGCGCTGTTCACGACGATCTACACGCACCTGTGGTGGCGCTTGCTGCGGCTCTCGTTGGCGCTGAGGCTGTACGTGTTGCGGCTCTCGTTGGCGCTGAGGCTGTACGTGCTGTGGGGCTGGCGTGTGATTATTGCGTACCTGCGGCGGTGCCCTACGATTATCGTGTTGGCGATTATCGTGTTGGCGATCATTGTTATGGTGGCGAGGTGGGCGAACAACTGGCGGTGGCGTGTGAATATGATTATGCACTACAACCGGCGGTGCTGCGTAATAGCGGTGGTGAGCATAGTGAGGCGGAGCGTAATAGTAGCGGTAGCCTGGGTCGCCATATACTCGATAGCCGTTATAGTACGAGCTGCTATAGTAGCCGATGCTGTAATTAATATGACCAGCAGGATAAACATGTGGTCCGTAAGAACGGCCGCTGTGATAATCTACAGCAACAAATTCCATTCCAGCACAACCGCTTAGGACGAAAAATGTTGTTAGGGCAAGTAAAATACGCATAATAATATACTCCTTTGTAATATTATTTAGCTTATTATAACATTCTGAACCTGTACGTTAGCTTAATATCACAGCAAATACGTAATTTTTAGTTCTTTTTGCCGAAATTTCCGCTTACCATGAAGCCGACATAGTTATAATCGTCGTTATAACCGAACGACTGTTTCGTATTCGGTGTTTCGTGTATTTGCATTGTGTATTTCTTTTCGTGAATAATGGTGCCGAGTGATTCGCAGCCAGTTAATACAAATAATAGAGCGAGCATTAGTGCTATTCTCATAGTATTATTTACCATTAGTTTCTCCTTTGTGGATAGAGAAGTTTTTGATAAGTTTCTTATCTATCCTGCCACGCTCTTCAAATTCTATCCAACCGCTTCCTGTGTCGAGAAATTTATCAACGAAGACCGTTCCGTCGTTTAATTTAATACGAACGCGCTTGCCTTTGTTGGTTGAGCTATGTGTCGACATTTAATATTCAGCGATAGTCCATTCGGTTGCATTTCCACTGGTAACGACGGCTGTGGGAAAATGGTGTCGAATTATATCCTTTGAAAATTGGCGAGCAACATTAGGGCCGGTTAGATGCACAGGTATGCATACTGTAAAATAAATTTTGACACCGCTGGCAAGCTTGCGTCGTGAGACTTTTACTTTCAGTCCGGCGTCTACAAGCTCTTTCTTGATGCTCTCGACCGCAGCAACCTTATCTTGCTTGCCAGCGAGCTTATCCTTGAAGTCGTCTTTGTTAGGTCTCATTTTAAGTCCTGTACTTGTAAATCAAGTTTGTATAATCAGATTGAAACAAGGATACGTTATAGAATAACTCGATTATTGCGTAACCTTCGCGCTTGTAACAACCTTTGGTTGTAAAATATAAAACATTCTTACGTCGTCTTATTGTTAGGGTAGCATAAGGGAGCCGCTCGAAGAACAACTTCTTCAGTTGCTCTTCGTCGTTCACGGCAATAAGTTCGTGTACACAATGTAGTATTTATCCTTACTTGACTACTTTTAGAATTACAATGTGTTCGTTCATCCGACCTTTCATCTGAGAATCAACGGCCTTGATGTCGTTCAAAAACGTGCGCAATTTGACCTTGCCACAAACCATAAATGCCTTGAGCTGTTCTGCAGGTTTACGCAATGTCTTTTCTCTGCTGTCGTTAGTCGAGAAGTTTGTAATGCTTGCACCCTTGACCGACAACCCATCGGCGTCTGCTGCTACGTAGCGTCCAAGCTTGCGATACTTAGTGTTATACACCCAAATCTCGCTTGCGCCGAGTATGCCAGCGGGGCTTACGCTTGCAACACCATCGGCGTCACTACGCTTGCAATATTTTAGCTTCGCGATCAGCTTCTCCGTTGATGGTGCTTTCTTTTTGCGCGTCTTGCGTTGCGCCTTGGAGACCGTTGCGATCATATCCGCTGCTGTAAGAATACTTTCGAGCAATTTTTGGACGCGGAGTGCTGCGCTCTTTTGTATGTTCTTGTAGCCTTCGACTACCTGCTCGTCCTTGTTAGCGATCACAGCCTTGATTTCCTCAAGTTCTGGCTCGTAATAATTTTTGATCCAGCGGGCTTGGCCTGCCTTGAATCCAGCGACGGCCAATTGAGCGGCCGGGTCCATTGTTTTCGTTATGGACTTGACCTTACCAAACATGACGTCGTCGATCCACTCATCGAACTGCGCACCAACGGCTTCCGCCTGTTCGCGCATCCGATCCTGAACCGTTAAAACTGGCCCTGTCGGTGTTTCGTCTGCTTTCTTATCGGCCTCTTTGGCGGCTTTCTTGGCTGCTTTCGCAAGGGCAATCTTTTCCGCTATGCTATCCTTGAAGCTCGCCTCCATCTGTTCGGTCAATTCTCCGCCACCGTTGATGATGTGTGCGTATTTTCCCAGCATGGCAAGGGTGCCATCGCTGAGAACATTTAGCGTTCTGTAATCGAGACCTGCCTTCTTGGCATATGCGAGCAAGTCCTTTTTGAGTGCCTTGTCGGCCATCTCATACTGGCAGTAGTGGAGCGCAGAAAACACCAAGTGGCTGTGCTTTTTATGCGTCCGTTTCACAATGCTCATATCAGGTGTTTCAAATACGTATTTCGATTTCTTGGCCATGTAATTCTCTCCAGTGTTTGGATCTATTTAGTATAACATCATCTTATACTAAAATCAAGTTGTTTATAATCCGTGCTCGTAGGTCATGCCTAAAGCTTTACAGCGGGCATATGCCGTCGCGGTTTTCGCTTCAACTTCTCGCTGACCGTGTGCATTGGCAAATACGCTGCCAAGATACCGGTCTTCTTGTCGCAAGGCGAATTCATATGCGTCAAGGGCTGCTTTCTGTTCTTTGGTTTTGCGTATCTTGGTCATGTTATACGTCCAGTATCTCAAAGTCAGGCTCTTCTACGAGCTTGATGTCGTCGGTAAGCTCTAAAAGAATTTTGCTGTCGACGGATTCGTTATACTTGAGTTCCTCTTCCTCGAGTGCCAGTTCCTCTAACGTGCGATAAACTTGTCGCTCCGTGGATGGAGACTCGAGAGTGAAGTGCGCATAATGCTCTAGCTCGCCGTCGGCATTGCGCGCCGTTGATAATTTCTCTGTTACTATCGTGTCCTCAAACGTTTCGCCGACGAGAATTTTTAGCGTCTGCGTCGTATCGTTGCCGTTGTTGAGGTATGTTACCTGCTGATT
>Ga0307375_10003627_pt1 | contig 15085 bp, 14 predicted proteins | sample TR1MG_FD_202531 | JGI IMG/M metagenome (GOLD analysis project Ga0307375, IMG submission 202531) | Soil microbial communities from Risofladan, Vaasa, Finland - TR-1 | ecosystem: Environmental > Terrestrial > Soil > Coastal area > Acid sulfate soil | place: Finland: Risofladan, Vaasa | collected...
CGGCAGCTAGTTCAGCCCTGCGGGAGATGCGGTCCTCAGCGGCGAGGATCTTGGCGACAGCCCAATCCGCCTTCGAGAGGGTATCGATCGTGAAGGCAGGCAGGGAGTCGGCGGAGCCGGGCTCGGGCGGGGAGAACTCGAAGTCCGGGTAGAGGATAGAGGTAGGAAGATCGAGCGGTGCGGGCTCGGTCCTGACGACGTCCATGACGGCGGCTTGCATGAGGACCTCCTTGGGGAGATGGGGATGTGGGAATGCGACCAGGCTGCGCCTGCTGGGGTGGCAGGTTGGTCATGAATATAAATAGTGGCCGAGGCCGCCGCTGAGAATTCGATGAGAAGTTGGCCGATTTAGGAAATATGATTTGGCGAGAAAAGGGAGTGGGAGGTTAGAGCCAGCGTTCGATGTTGGCTTGAATGACGGAGAGGAAGCAGGATTTGGTGTCGGAGGACCAGGTAGTGGTGTCCTTGCCTGAAGCGGCGATGATGTCGTGGACTTCGTCTTTCAGTTCGAGCCACTGGCCATCGGGAAGATCGTGGCGCATTGAGCGGATGAGGGCGTAGAAGGAGAGGGATTCTTCGAAGCTCTGGGGAATGAGGGTGGTCAGCATGGGTGGGTCCTTGTGGTGAGGGATGGGGAGGGGAGTCACTCGACGTTGAAGTGGGCCATGGCGGCCTGGAGAAGGTGGTCGTAGGTTCCACTCATCATATCAGCCATGATGAGCTTCCATTGGCCGTTATCGAGGCCTGCCTTGCGCCAGGCGCGTTGGCACTGGCCGATGATAGCGAAGGCGTTGCCGTCGTTGCCGAGAAGCTGGACGGTTGGCTTTGGGGGTAGAGGGTTAGTGATGGGAGTGGTAGGCATTGTGTGCTCCTTGGATGGCGTGTCAGCGATCGTAGGGGGATTCATAGTAGGAGTCGAAGGCGACTTCTTCGCGGGCGAGGGCGTTGGAGGAGGTGAACTCGGCGTCGGATAGGCAGGTGTCTTCGATAAGAGAGAGCAAACCGAGGTCGTGTTCGGCGTCCATAGCCTCGAAGATTTCGAGGAAGGAGATGCCGGGGGCCTGGAGGGATGTGATAGATGTGATGGAGAGCTCGGCGTCGAAGCCGGGGTAGCCAAGGTCGCCAGGTTCGCCGTTGCGGAGATAGAAGACATCGGGCGTGGCCGGGGAGTAGTCAAAGTTGATGTCGAGGGTAAGCGGGCCGTAGGAAAGAGTGGTGGAAAGGTTCATGGGCCTCCTTGGGAAAAGGAAGGAGAAGTGATTACGGCAGGAATCGCACTTGCCCCAACAGAGGGCTGGCAAGTTAGCTGCCTCAAATATGAGGAGCGGCCAAGGCTACCCAATAGAGCTCCAGCGGAATGTTGGAAGATGATGTGGCGGGTAGGATAGAAGCCGGGGGTGCATTCTATCCTAGGCAATAAGTAGGCCTAGAAGGCACTATAGCGGCCCTGGAAGCAATTATCTGAAGTGCCCCATATGTTTTCTTGATCAAGAGCATACGCGGTAGAGGGAAAAGATGAAGACAGTGCACTGCGGAGCTGGGCAGGCTGAGGCATTAGGGACGAGCGGTAGGCGGAAGAGGGATGCCGAGGTCGGAGACGGCGGCAATGAGGACGAGGCAATCGAAGACGGCAATGACGGATTCATCAGGGGTGGCAGAAAGATAAGCGTTGGCGGCAGAGGGATCGATGAAGATAGCGGTGACGCGATGAAGGCGGCCGAGGCCACCTTGGACGAAGAGGATTTGATTGGGAATGAGTTTCATGGGAGCTCCATTGAGAGTTGCGCGGGCTGGGCTGGATATTGGACTAGCGATAGGCGTATGGGGGGATTTTCAGTGCTATTAGATATGTACCGGGTGGAACGCTACGAAGAATGAGTACGCTGTGGAGAAGACGCCCTTGCAATGAATAGCGGTCAATTTTAGGTAATATGTCAGTACACCCTGTATCCGGTATCGCAGTGAACTGTGTCGGTACGGAATATCGAAGCCTACGGGTTTCAGAGGGAGCAATTGCCATGTTGCTATCGTACGCACTATCAGCAGCATGGCGCTGATAGTGACAAGACAATTGACATCACGGACAGGGACAAGATCCGCTATTCCGTTGCGGGGTTTATGGCGAGGCCTGTGGGGAAAGGAACTGACTCAGAACAGTGCAAAGCCAGGGTAGGCGAGCAAGCCGGTGGTCCAGCGGAGACGGTCGAGAAATGGGCTGGAAGGCGGTTTCCTGCGTCTAGGAGGTACTTTTGGGAGGGGGCCCGTGTCGATTTGCCCTGAAAGACGGTGTCGGTATTCTGGATCGATAGGCAAAGGGCAGCACAATGAAAAGCAGAAGGGCCACCATGCGGTGGCCCCAAAGAAAATGGAGAGCGAAAGCAAGGTCAGGAGTCGGAGAATACAGCGAGAAAGCGGCTCAGAGCCTTAAGGACCGGGAGGTCCCAGCGAGCTTCATAGGGGAGATCGCGGTCCCGAGGGAGGCCAACGCCGCCGTAAAGCCAGCAGCTGAGATCAAGAGGGATGGATTCATCTATGCTACCTTCATCGAGTTCTTCTTGAAGAGCCTTGAAGACGGGCATGTAAGACTGCAGGCGGGACAGGCGCTCACGTCTATCCGAGAGGGAAGCGGAGGCGGCGCCGGAAGACCAGCACGAATGGAAAGAATCCACGAGGTTGAGGAACGCAGCCCGGGCCTTCTTCTGAAGGCGGGCTTCGGCTCCGATAGACTGGAGTGACTCATCAGAAAGAATTGAGGGCTCACGCGTGAAGGGGACTTGAGATAGTGAAGATCGGGTAGCCATCGCGGCCTCCTTAGGGAAGGATGCTGTATGGATACTCATTGGAAGGAGCGTGAAACACATTGTTAGGGGAGGATAATCAGTCAGGCGTAGGAGCCTCGAGGAGGCCGTGCTCGACGAAGCTGTAGTAGCCAGAGCGGCTAACGATGACGTGGTCTAAAAGGGAGATGCCTAGGAGCTCGCCAGCCTCACGCAAACGGCGGGTAATCTCCTGGTCTTCGGGAGAAGGGTCGAGATGGCCTGATGGATGATTGTGACTAGCTATGACTGCGACAGCGCCATCAACGATGGCCGGGTAGAAGACCTCGCGAGGGTGAACGACTGTACGGTTAATCAGACCAATGCTGATGATATGAACCTTAATAATTTCGTGGGCGCCCGAGAGCGTCGCCACGAGGAATCGTTCCGTGCGGGCGCGGGCGTAGCGGGCTAGAGCGCCGTAGATGTCCTTGGGGGAAGAGATCTTGTAAGCTGGGGCTGTGCGCTCGCTGACAATATCGTACTTCATAATTACTCCTGGTGACTGTTATTAAATATGAATAGATAATACATCGGAAGATCTGAAGACGTTGTGCGATATATTGATTAAGTCGAATCGGATAGATGTCAGCACTAGGTCCAATATGTAAATGGAAAAGGGCGCAGATGGAAAGTAATCGGTCCATCTGCGCCTCGGGGTGTCCAGTATCGCCTATTGGGGTTCGATGATGTGGAGATAGAGCTGGCGGCGGATGTCCCTGACGAGGGATACCTCCTCGGGTTCTGGTTCGAACGCCGTGGGCTCACTATCATCAGCGGAATAGAGATTGCCCATGAAGTTGGGTTCCAGAGAGACATCGCCCTGAGAAGGAGCGACAGTCCTAAGAAGGATGTCGCGGTAGACGATAGATCCGCCTTCGCCGGAGGTTGCATCTGAAAGGATCAGGACGGAGAGAAGGCTGAGGAAGTATTCCAGGATGTGGAGCATGGGGGATGGGGCGAGGTTGCTATGGAAGATATCGCAGAGCACTGAGGGAACCCAAGAAAAGTCCAGACGAGTCTGGTGGCTTCGGTTGAGATTAGGATCACCCAGATCCTTCGCGAGCATATATTCGCAGTAGCTCAGGAACTCAACGAGTGAAGTAGGCCAACAGGTGCGCTTGGTTTCGCACCATTCGCGGAATTCGGCGAAAATGTCGTCGATAAAGGCGGGCGGTTCGGAAGGAGTGAAGGATGGTTCCAGGGGAGTGCTGGAGGCAGAGAGAGCCTGGGGTGTGGCGCGAAACCGAGCGGCGTCAGGTGAAGATGCTGGAGATGGTGATGGCTCCGGAGCTGGAGCTTGGCGCCTAGACCGAAGTGCCTGGTAAAAGGCCGCTGTAGCTTCGGTGGGCATGAAGGGCCTAAAGGGAAGGGAAGTGCCGTTGGACATTTGTGGATCTCCTTGTGGTCGAGATGCTGGATATATACTAGGTGGGAATAAAAGCGAGCACTCAGAGGAAACGGCAAAAGAGAGCGAGCGTAATTGAGCGGTCCTTTTCTGAAGAAAACGTGAGAGGTTCGGCGGTAGAAGCGGAGGCTAAAAGGCATCGCGCGCTAATCGGGTCCCTATGCTAAAATATGGATCGGAATTGCAGGGCAAAGCAGGAAATGGGGTGGGATATGGAAAATGAGAAAGAGAACGAAAACGGAAAAGTGCAAAGAAGAGCGCCCAAGGCAGAGCACGAACGAGAGACCGAACTAGGAATGGACGAGGGACAACTAGGACGTGGTCCGGAGGAAGATGGCGCAGAGGGAGAATTCAGGAGCGCGGAGGTGGCGGCGTTCCTGGAGCGGTTGAGCTATTTCAGGAAGCCGACAAAGATATGGCGAGAAGACTTGCAGGAATGGCGGGAGTGGAATTGGTACGCCGGGGATAGGACAGTGCAGGATGCGCTGGATGGGAAGAAGACGATTGGATTGAGAGCGAGCTGGACGACGTCGTTCATAAGTTTTGATATCGATGTGCCGGGGAAGCTTGAGAAGGCGAAGGACGGAAAGGAGAGCGGGCAAGACGAAGAAGAAGCGGAAGACGGGGGCGGCGAGGAAGGCAGGAAGAGCGGTGGCGCGGATAGAGCTGAAAGGGAATGGAAATGCGACGATAAGCGAAGCGATGAAGAGCGGGCTGAAGATAGAGCCAGAGATGAGAGGATGAGCGCGGAGATCGCGGCGTGGGCTGGGTGGGATATGCTCAAAGAGAGGGATGACGGGAGCGGGGAGTTCCTCGAGGAGCTAGGGAGGGCGATGGCGGCGATAGAGGAAGTAAAGGTGCCGGAGGGGAAGATAGCAGAGCCAGTAACGATGGAGCTGAGTTTGGAATTAAGGCAGGCGGCGGAGATCATAAAGAGCTGCTTCACGGTGGAGCCAAGCCTGGCGGTGAGAAGCCCGCATGGATGCCATTTGTTTTGGTGTTTATCCGAGAAGAAGTACTGGCCGGGGGTAAGAGAAATAGCGACAAAGGTGAAGGAGGAGGTAGAGGATCAATATCGGGAAAAGGGGATAGAAAGGACGGTGGAGGTGCTGCCGAGCCCAACCCAAGGGCTGAGGGTGCCGAGGAAGGACCGACTGCTGATGCCGGGGAGCCTGGAGAGGATGGAGGAGCCGAAAGACGGCGAGGCGTTCTGGAAGGGATTGAGGCAATATAGGTTGGAAGAAAGCGTGAAGGAGAACATCCTAGAGAGGAAGATTGGGGAGCATCGGAAGGTGCCGTATAGAGGGCCAAAGCGGGGGAGGAAACGGGAGCCCGATGAGGAGATGACGGAAGAGGAAAAGGAAGAACTGCGAGAGAGGGTGACGGGAAGATGGAGAGGAACGAATGCGGATGGGCTTTCAGAAGAAGCAGAAAACGCAGGCGAGTTAGTCGGAAGAATAGCCGAAACGGGTGGAACTGGAGCCGAAGGCGGTGAGGATGGGGACGGCGAGGAGGGTGACGGAAGCGCTGGATACGAGGAAAGAGAAGGAAGGCATGGATGGAGGAAAGGGAGGAAGCCGCAGAATCGAGAAGAGGCCGAAAGGGATTTGATGCCATTTAGGAACGGGGAGACGAATGACCAATTGATTGCGATGGTCGAGGCCGGGAAGAGAAGCAGGATGACGGTAGCGGAAATAGTGGTATGGGTGAATGAGTGGATAGGACGGTCTAGGGAGGAGGGATATGCGGGGGATCTAGGAAAAGACGAGAGACAGCTAGAGAGCCGGATAGATCGGCTCTATGCGCGATGCAATGTCAAGGAAGGTGGGAAGGAACGATGGGCGGAGCTGTGGGAGAGCGAGAACGGGAAGTATGCAAGAGATGAAGAGGGAGCCGGGAGAATGCTAGCGGAGCTCGAGAAAGTAGAGACGATTGCGAAGCAAAGCAAGGCATCGGTGCTGAAGTTTATAGAGGAAGTGGATGTCTGGCGGAGGATTGTTGACGACGAGGCGGGAAGGGAGCCGAGTAGACTTGATGGGCTGACGGTGGAGAACCAGAAGCGAGGGGCGTATCCGTATCCAAAGGCATTGCTTAGGAGACTGCGTGGCAATTACGCCCATGTCTGGGATCTGATCCAACGTGCTGGGGTGATAATCAAGGATACTGAGGCAAAAGGGCGGGCTGTGCCTATGAAAGGTCAAGTCCAGTATTATTCTATCAACTATTAGCAGCATTATCAGGCTAAGGATATGTCAGTTTATTTATATATGGCAAAACTTTAGGGAATAAGTGCGTCGGAGTCTGGCTGGCTGGTTCGAATGAACGGACAATGCCCCCGCGTGGCAATAAGAGCAACCGGAGGCAGTCCGAGTTCGAATGAACGGACAATCAGTTTGCCTCCTCTTGCTGAATTGTGCGATCGATTTTGCCTGAATCGCTGAGGCTGCTCATGACGGTGTCGCGTTTCTCAAGCGCCAGCCAAGCCAAATGTGGGAGGGAGCCCAAAGGCAACCAATCAGTCGAGAACTTGGGAAGCGACAGCCGAACGGGCTGCACAGCAAGGCCTTCTAGAGCGTCAGTATTCTCCGATAAAACTGGTCTAGTGTTCCCCGAAAACGGGTCAAGCGGATCAGACGGCGGGTCATGTCTTTCCTCAAGCCTGCGACCGGGTCGGTGAGAATCATCTGCGGGGTTTCCTTGCGGCACGAAAGATCCACTCGGCTTACCGGTCATTTTGGAAAAGCAGTAAGCCTTGTACTCCGCGTAACCAGAATCAAAGAACATATCCCAGTCGGGTTCCAGCGGAGCCTTGCCTGACTGGACCAACTTGTGGAGCGCGACTAGCTTCGTCTTGTGGAAAGCGAAGTCGACAAGGGAAAATCCTATCGGCGAACCATTCGCGTCGTAGATGCCCCGGCCAGTCGCATGTCCCTGCCGTTCGAGGTACTCGATCATGTTCCGGTGGTAGAGGCCCTTGGTGAGGCTCACCAAGGCTTCTGCGCGCTTGATAGCTCCGCAAATGCTTGACTTTTCATGGGGGAACGATCCGATGCGCTGCTGGCCAAGAAAGTCATAGATAGACGTACAATTCTCCCACAAATAGAGCTTATCGACATCGGCCTTCCAGGTGGCAAGGTCAATGAAGATCTCGGATTTTCCGAATCTACGCTCGGCTTCCTCGAGTCGGGCACTGAACTCCTCGAGGTTATGAATCTCCGCCCCGAAAATCCTAAAGAAATCCGCAATGGTGCAGGCTTGCGGTAAGTCAGGCCTCGGAGCCGTGGTAGCGCTGATTGAGGGCATAAAGATACTCCTTGAGCGATGTTGGGGATTCCTCTGGCAGAGTCGCACCGCTGGCATAGGCCGCAAAGAGGCGGGTTTTCAATCGGACAGCGGCCGTGAAGACTTCTTCAGAATAGCTTTTGGTCTCAATGGCTTTTGGGAGCTTGAGGAGATTGGTGAATAAACCATCAGCATAGGGATCAAAGCCTGCTTGGTCCAGTTCGTCATGGTAGCGCCGGAGAATCTGGAGGGCCCTTCGGTAATCAGAGGCTCTTTTGCGATCGTCTTTTATGAACGAAGGCACCACGGTCTCCCAGTAAAGCTCTTGCCGCTCGGAAGGGTTGGCAGTGAAGGGTATCGTCCCAAGCATACTAGGAGATCCAGTCTGGATCGATGGGGGAGGGTGGATCTTCTCGAGAAGCACGGGGTTGTCGGCAGCGTCGATGATCAACGCAGTTTCCATCCACGAAGTCCTATTGCTCTGGCTGAGCTCAAGAAGCGCCGGCCACCGATCCTCAGCGGGAAGCCCTTCGAGAAACTCAAAATTGACATCCAGGACACGTCGTGCCAAGAAGTTGTTCATGCCGACGCCTCCTTCGTATATTCGCCAGCAAGCAGGATAAGTCTCCGCATGAAGTCGATGAGTTGGTTGCCGGGAGCCCACGCCGCGAGCGGTTCGAGCAGTGGAATGCAATCATTGCCTAGACTCGTAGGCGCCTGACCTGCGAGGAAGAAGAAGTCGAGAAAAGTCACCGCGAGGTCGTCCCAAGTCCTTCTTGTGGAGCGCGACTTCGTAATGAGCAGGGTGTCATGGGCTACTAGGTCCATGCGCTCAAGATGGACCGGGCAGGGGATCGTGACGAGGTGGCTGTCGGTGGATGTATCCCAGACACGCAGCTGTCCGGCTGCCATATCATACGTGACGAGGAGGGGACGTTCGGCTCCTACGGCCATGACAGGAAAGAGGGCCTTCTTCCCTCCCTTGCTCGCCGGAATCGGGGACAGGAGATGGGCTGGATCGATCTCGTCCAGCTTCTTGTTGGTGAGAATGGAGAGAGGGAGCGTATAGATCGTATTAGTTGCATCGACGAGATAAAACGCTCCTACTTCGGAGGCGCTGTCCCTCGGCAGGCCGCGAAGGGAGAATCGGCCCTTCTCGAAGCCCTTGTCGATCCACATCTCCTTCCGTTTGAACCAGCGGATTGTAGACTCTTGGCCTTGTGATATTCGTATGATCGCCAAAAGGACACCGCTGCTGTCCGATCGCGGGGCGACGAGGACGACGCCGGTCGTGCCATTCGGATTGAACTCGACCGCATTGAGGTCCTTGGCGTTGAGCCCTGAGGGTAGCGAGAGCGGATATGATAGGAGCGCAGCATCAGAAAGGTTCAAGATGCTAACGACTTCAGAGACTGTATCTATGAAGGTGACGCGCCTCCCTTCGACATCAAGGAAGAAGGCCCCGCAATGATCGCAGAGATCATAGCTGCCCCGCAGGGTCCCGTCGTGAATGTCGACATCCAGGAGCCACTTATGGATGCCGGTGCTATTTAGGGCATAAAGGTGATCGTGATCTAGGCCGACAAGTTCAAAGTTTGTGGTCTCCAGCTCTGGTTGAATGATACCAACACGAAACGACCAGGCATCATAAGGGTCGAAAGAAATGATGTTCACCATCTTTGGAGGTACAGAAGGTGAGCGTGCGGAGGAGGAGGAAAGGGCCTCCGCGGGTGCCGATCGGATCCTCCGGCGGCCGTCTTCCTGGAGCGGTACGGCTGCCCAAGTTGTATAAGCCAGCATGCTTCCGTCAGGTGAGGCGCATAGAGACTCAGCTTTGCCATTCCCGGGAAGAACATCCTCTTCGAGAAGGAAGGGACCAAGGGATCGAGACCTATCGAGGATGCCCTCAACCTCTGGAGGCAACTCTTCCGGCGCTCCGGATATGGCGGCCTCGGGCTGCCCTGGGAAAGCCACTTCGATATGTCGATCAGTTCTGCTGTCACCGATCCTGGTCTTTCGCTTCTTGGGGAATGCGACCGCTCGCTGAAGGGCAGGTGCCAGTTCCTTCAAGAGCCTTTTGTGGGCTTTCGGGCTGAGAGGCCCATTCTCCACGCATGCCAGGACCTCATGCATTAGTAGAAGATTGGAGTCTGGCTCGAGGGCGCGAGTGATTAGCTTGTCGACCTCACCTTTTGCACGTAGATCTTCCAGCTCTGCGAATATTCCGGTCTCACGCCCTGCGCCGAAGCGAATACGGTCTGCCATCCTGTCTCCTTCCTGGACTTGTACGGGTATCTCCACATAGATGCCTGCGTTGGTCCTGAGACAAACGATAGAACAGGGGAAGGCGATAATCAATTGTGGCATATAGAGATAGTGTAGATGATTGCAGGCAATTGCAGATGAGTATTCACCGGGAAAGCGCAGATAGCTTGCCCGAAGGCGAAGGTATGACGAGAACGGAAGATTGCAGCAGATGAGCGTCGAAGGGAAAGTGCTTTCAGGTCGCCGGAATTAGGATTCTGACAGGAGCTCTGGCCGCTCCTTGACCAGATCCCAGAACAGCATCAGCATCCCGATACCGATTTCGGAGAACACTTTGGACTTCTTATCACCGACTTCGAACTCCGCTTCCAGGCTGCCGAGATACGGACTGAAGCTTTGTTGGCTGCGATTGGTAAAGAAGTCATCGACACTACCAAAGAGCGAATCGACGTATCGTGGATCACTCATGCGATCTTGGGCAAATTGCGTCATGACGCTTTCAAAGATAGCCAAGGCTTTCTCGGAGCCGGAAAGGGTTCTATCGATGCCCGGTTTGATGATCTCACCGCTATCGAGAAAGGCAGTGGTGATGGACTTTTCGTAAAGAGGGCCAATGGTCCCTTTCTTCTTCGTTCCGATCCTGAGCGATATCAGTGACGAGTGTTGGGCCAGGACGATGAATGCACAGAGCGTCTTCCTGCCGGTGCGCCAATCGATCCGCTCTTCAAGGGGGAGTGTGCTACATCCAGATGTAGCCCATGCTGATAGACGGGCTGCCCCCGTTGCATCGAGGTGTCCGGCCTTAGCCAATAACGAAGCCACATGCGCAATCACTGTTGTCTTGTCGCTGAGGGGAGATGTTGAAGTTGGGGCTGAGGAGTTTCCGGCCGTGATTGCGTCTTTAGGACGATCGGAGTAGGCGTCAAGTTCACTTCTTTTGAAGCTAGGTCGCCTCCCATTGTGCCAGTGGATGGGGAAGCCCGGTTCCTTCATCTTGTTGCCCAAGGTACGAAGGCTGATTCGCAGATAGTCTTTAGCTTCCTCCTTGGTGATATAGTCATCAGAGACTGGAGCGTCGATTGCCTCGGATGAACTCGGCTTGGCCTTGGTGGTATGTCTTGAAGGAGAGCCCTTACCCTTGGGTGCCGCATGCGACACCGCTATGGCTTTGCTGTCTGCCCGCGCCTCGAGCTCGAGTTGGATACGCTCTATCAGCAGCGCCAGGCCGCGAATGGCCTCATTCGCTTCGGCCATGTAGGCGCTCAGGTATTCCAGATCATCGATGTCGGTACTCGTGGCAACGTTCGACGTATAGAGGGCCTGCACCTTGTCGCGATGGAACTCGAGGCGCTTGATGGCATGCGAAAGGTAGCCGATCTTGATCCGCGGGGAGGCGGCGTTCTTGGCGGCATGCTTGGCCTTCTTGACGAGACTCGGCACGCTCGGAAGCTGCCTGCCCATTCCCTGGCGGAGAGCCAATCGAATCTTGTCCATGGCGGCACACGCTTGTTCCTCTGTGAGCTCCTTCCGTTCGGGTGATGGGCCAAAGTAATCCTCGTTCATGGCATTGCCCTCTCTATGGCTTCAGTTGGCGACAGCTCGGGGCCGTCGTTTGTCTTGTCTTCTTCCTCGGGACTCGCCCGTTCCACCAGAGTGGCCCGAGTCTTCTCATCGGTCAGCGCCTTCGCCAGGAAGGCCTGCTCCTTCGCCACGTCGCTGAAGTCGTTGGCATCCCAGCTGGTATAATGCTCGGTCATGGACTCGGATTCGTGCCGGGTGAGCTGACGGACCTTGGCATCGGGGAGGCCCCGGCTGCGGAGATAGGTATTGGCGAAGCGCCGCCAGCTATGGAACACGAGGTTGCGGCGTGCGCGTTCCTCCTCGTCGATGCCTATCTTCGCGAGGGCGGCATAGAAGGCATCGGTGACACGGGCGCCGGTAGCGGGTCTCTTGCCGAGGGAGAAGCTGAAGATGTAGCCCTCCCATTGTGCGAAGGCCGTGAGCGCGTCGTAGAGGTACTTCGGGATGGGCACGGGGGCCTTGGTCTTCGTTTTGGTCGGCCCACGCTCATGGTAGCGGATGGTCCAGGAGGCTTCGACATCGAGGTGGTCAGGGTGGAGGTTCTCCTTGCGGAGGGCAAGAAGCTCTCCTTGGCGGCACGCGGTGATCATGGCGCTGAGGCTCATGAGATAGTTAGTGCGGTTGTCGTTCCATATCTCCTCGACGGTCGCGGGGTTCATCAGCTTGAGCGCCTCGGCGGTGGTGAGCACGCCCCGAGGCTTGGAGTCTCCAGCGAAGGTTGGAACGCGCTTCCAGGGGTCATCGGAAATCAGCTCGAGTCGGAAAGCCTCGGACGTGATGGTGCGGAAGGCCGAGCCGATGTTGATGACGGTCTTCTGGGCGAAACGGTTGGCAAGCTCGAAGAGCCATTCTTCTAGTTGTGCGGGAGTGATCTCGTCGAGTCGCTTGCTGCCGAAGGTGGGAAGGATGTGGTCGCGGAGGTAGGCGAAGCAGCGATCGATGTGCCCGCGTCCCACGGCGGGCTTGTCCTTGGAGCTTCGCGCGAGGCGGCCTCGGGCGTAGAGGCAGAGGGGCTCTTCCTTGTCGCGGGGCCATTCATACCAATGGCGTTCCGTCGCCCATTCGGAGAGGGTCGGGATCTTGGGCGCCGCTAGGCGGCCGCTACGAAGGAGCTCGTCACAATAACGCCGGGCCTCGGCCTTGGAGGTCTCACCCGTGCTGCGGCCGGGCAGGCGCTTGCCCTGCTCATCGTAGGTCTGGAAGTACCATACCGGCTTCCCCTTGGTTCGCGGGCGCTGGTATAGGGTGTAGCTTGCCTTGACGCTGGGCACTCTCCTCGACCTCCAATTGCTGTCAATTATGCAACAAATGGCCGAAATGGGCAAACAAAAACGGCTAATTCCTTTCAGAATCAGCCGTTTAGTTTGGAGGTGGGGGGAGTCGAACCCCCGTCCCCGGACGCGAACCGGAAGCGTCTACAGGTTTATTCGGCTATTCAGGTTGTCGAGAAGGGGATGGCGAACCGACGCGCTCCCCCTTCCGTATTCCGGATGTTGTCCCCGAGATCCTCCGGACAGGATCTCGGGCAAGCCCTGATTGGGTTACAGGGTACTACGGACGCTCAGAGCGGCGCATCCGCGACCCCGTCGCTATCGGCGCTTACGCGGCGAGAGCGAGATTGCCATTGTTGTTGGCAAGTAAAAGGTTGCCCAATCAGGAGGTAGGCGGCTCCACCTGCGACTCGCGATCCTGACCGCACGGGTCGAGACCGGTGCACCCCCGACTCGGGGTACATACTCTTAACTAAGGAGAATATACGGCTTCCGCCCATCCGCGGTCAATCGGCTCAAAATTCCTTAACTATTTCCTTGACAAATTGACCGAATGGGATTGCGCGCGACCTTGGCCTTAGTGATAATCGGGCATTCCCGACCCGAATACCCCTCGCCCGGGATTTCCAAGGAGTAGCAATATGTGCGGTATTCTTACGATTCTCGACAGCAAGGGCAACCCGGTCGAACTCAGGAAAAAGGCCATATCCCACGTCAAGAGGCTCCGGCATCGCGGGCCGGATTGGAGCGGGATCTATTCCGACGATCGGGCCGTCATCTGCCACGAGCGCCTGGCCATAGTCGACGTAACCCACGGTGCGCAGCCCCTCGTCGACAAGGGGACGGGTCGCATCCTTGCCGTCAACGGCGAGATCTACAATCATCTCCAGCTTAGGCAATCCAATCTCGTGAAGCCGCACGATTTCCAGACCGAGTCGGACTGCGAGCCTATTCTCTACCTCTACGACGAGCATGGCCCGGACTTCGTCAAACTTCTCAACGGCATCTTCGCCTTCGTCATCTACGATCCGCGCGACGGCGACTTTTTCATCGCGCGCGACCATATCGGCGTCAACCCGTTGTATTGGGGGAGGGATGGCGAGGGGACCCTCTTCGTCGCATCGGAAATGAAGGCGATTTTCGACATTTGCCCCAAGGTCGAGGTCTTCCCGCCTGGACATTATTACAGGGCCAGCGAGGGCAAGCTCGTGCGCTGGTACGAGCCCAAATGGGCCGCCCCTGCCTTCATCCCGAAGGGCAAGGCCGATCTCGACATTCTACGCCAGTCCCTCGAGGACGCGGTCAAGCGCCAGCTCATGTGCGACGTGCCCTACGGTCTCCTCATTTCGGGCGGTGTCGATTCCTCGATCATCGCCGCGATCGCCGCACGTCACGCCGAAAAGCGCGTGGAAACGGAGGAGCGCGACAGGGCCTGGTGGCCGCGGATGCATTCCTTCTCCGTGGGCCTTCCAGGAGCTCCCGATACCAAGTACGCGAAGATGGTGGCCCAGCACATCGGCAGTCAGCACCACGAGATTGAATTCACCGTCCAGGAAGCCCTCGACGCCATCCCCGATGTCATCTACCACCTCGAAACCTTCGACGTGACGACGATCCGCGCCGGCACGCCGATGTACCTCATGGCCCGCAAGATCAAGGCAATGGGCATCAAGATGGTACTGTCGGGGGAGGGGAGCGACGAGATCTTCGGCGGCTACCTCTACTTCCACAAGGCTCCGAACGCGACGGAGTTCCACGAGGAACTCGTGCGCAAGCTCGACATGCTCCACCTCTACGATTGCCTTCGCGCCAACAAGGCGATGTCTGCCTGGGGCGTGGAGGCCCGCGTTCCCTTCCTCGACCCCGAATTCCTCGATGTCGCGATGAACATCGATCCCGAGCACAAGATGATCCGCAAGCAGGAGGGCCGGATGGAGAAATACATTCTCCGCAAGGCCTTCGACGGTTGGATTCCCGACGAAATCCTCTGGCGCCAAAAGGAGCAGTTCTCCGACGGTGTCGGCTATTCCTGGATCGATTCGATCAAGGCCCACGCCGAACGCGACATCTCGGACTCCGTCATGGCCAACGCCCGTCACCGCTTCCCGGTCAAGACGCCGTTGACGAAGGAAGCCTACTGGTTCCGCTCGATCTACGAGGAGCATTTCCCCAATCCGAGCGCGGTCGACCTCATTCCCGACGGTCCCTCGATAGCCTGTTCCACGCCGACGGCCATACGCTGGGACGCGGCCTGGGCATCCATGGCCGATCCTTCGGGAAGGGCAGTCGCCGGTGTGCACGACAACGCCAAGACTTGAACAAGGCCGCCGTAGTCCATACATTGAAAAGGTAGATATTCTCTTTTAAGGAGAGTTTATGACAAGTTACAAGGAGCTCGGCCTCGTCAACACCCTCGAGCTGTTCAAGAAGGCGGTGAAGGGCGGCTACGCCATTCCGGCCTA
>Ga0307375_10003628_pt1 | contig 15085 bp, 15 predicted proteins | sample TR1MG_FD_202531 | JGI IMG/M metagenome (GOLD analysis project Ga0307375, IMG submission 202531) | Soil microbial communities from Risofladan, Vaasa, Finland - TR-1 | ecosystem: Environmental > Terrestrial > Soil > Coastal area > Acid sulfate soil | place: Finland: Risofladan, Vaasa | collected...
CGGGATGTAGTCCGGGACGATGACGCGAAGCGGCGCGGCCGCCTAACGCGCTGTCGCCTGCCCCACCTCGGCCCACTTCCTGATCTGGGCCCAGGGGTAGATGCCGGTGTTGTGGCCGTCGCTCCAGGAGATGCGGAGGGCGTAGTTGCCCAGGGGCTCGACCTCGACGGCGGCGATGTCGTCGGGGATGTCCTCCTCCTTGAGGAGGCGCTCGCCGGAGTGCTCGTCGACACAGGTGGCGCAATGGCAATCGGCCCTGAGTTCGCGGTGGGGGACGAAGGCCTTGGTCCCGTCTGTCCAGGAGACCGAGAGGCCGGCGGGTCCGTTCGCCACGGTCGGCAGGGACTTGTCCTCGATGCTCCGCTTGCCCTCGGCCCGGATCATGTTGTCGACGAGCTCGACGATGAAGGGGTTGGCCGCGGGCTTGTTCAGGCCCGACACGATGTCCTGGTTGATGGGTATCTGGACCAGGCTCTCGAGGCCGTACTTCTCGGTGAGGCTCGTCGATCCGGCGGGCCCGAAAAGGTAGTGCTTCTTGTCGCAGTTGTCGCAGACGAAGTAGGACATATTCTCGACGATGCCGAGCATGGGCACCTTGACCTTCTCGAACATCTCGATGCCGCGTTCGACGTCGACGAGGGAGAGGGCCTGACGCGTCGTGACGATGACGGCCCCCGAGATGCGGATGGTCTGGGTGATGGTGAGCTGGACGTCGCCCGTGCCGGGGGGCATGTCGATGACGAGATAGTCGAGCTCTCCCCACTTCACCTGGCCGAGGAGCTGCTGGATGTACTGCGAGACGAGGGGGCCGCGGAGGATGGCCGGTCCCTCGGGGAGGAGGAAGCCGAAGGACATGAGCTTGAGTCCCTGCGTCTTGCTGCCGTCGGCCCCGAGACCCGGGACCTCGAGGGGAACGATGAGATTGTCTTCGTCCTGGTAGAGGCTGGGCCTGTGGATGTCGAAGAGGGTGGGGATCGAGGGGCCGAAGATGTCCGCGTCGAGGAGGCCCGTGGCCAGGCCCCGGTGCGAGAGCTCGCGGGCGATGTTGGCCGCCACCGTCGACTTGCCGACGCCGCCCTTGGCCGAGGCGACGGCGATGATGTTCTTGACCTTCGCGAGACCGGGCGTCTGGCTTGTGTTGGCGGCCTTCCTGGGCTTCGAGGTCATGTTGGCGTTGACGCTTTTCACGCCGGCCACGCGCCGGACCGCCTCCTCGGCCTGTTTCTGGAACTCGACCTTGACCGGGCAGGCCGCGGTGGTGAGTTCGATGTCGAAGGCGACGTGGTCGCCCTCGATTTTCATGTTTTTGATGAAACCGAGACTAACGATGTCCTTGCGGAAATCGGGGTCGATTATGGTGCCGAGGGCCTCGAGCACCTTCTTCTCTTCGATCATGGCTACTCCTTGGGGCTGAAACGGTATTAAGGTACTCAATCGTGGCGCGATGTGCCAGCACCTTTGTTACGAACCGGGCCTGCCGAGGCGGCCGCGATCCGCACCCTGAGCCCGTGCATCGAGGCCGCCATCGCCGGGCCGTGGTCGAGGGTGGAGCTGATGAGGTTGGGCGACGATGATTCATCGTAATTGTTGCTATCATAGGGCAACCATATCCCCTCGGGCAGGGAGGCGACGCCCCGCATCAGCCCCGCGTCGATTTTGATTCTGGCCCTGGCCGATCCGCCCTCTTCGCCCTCGATCAGGGCCGGATCGCCCTCGGCGAGGCCCAGGGCGGCCGCGTCGAGGGGCTGCATCGAGAGGAAGTGACCGCCCGATCGTGCCACCGATTCCGGGTCGCCGCCTTGGGAATGGCTGCGGTGGCCCACCTTCGGCGTCACGAGGAGGAAATCGCCGGGGTCCCTTCGCTGGCCCTCGCCGAGTCCTGCCTTCTTTCCGCCCCCTCCCCTCCAGTCGGGGATGAGCGTCCCGCCCCTTTCTTTCGCCCAGGCCTCGCTCGCGAGTTCCACCTTCCCCGAGGGCGTGCCGAGGGGATGGGCGCCGGGCTCGCGGGCAAAGTCGGCGAGGCCGACCCTCTTCTGCTCCGGGCCGAGCCAAAAGCCCTCGCGACGAAAGGCCTCGGTGTCGGCTATCTCGGATTCCGCGAGAAAGGCTTCCACCCAATCGGCCTCGCTCCGCCCCTCGGTGAAGGCCCCGCCGAAGCCCATTCGCTCCGCGAGTTCGGCATATACGTCGTAGTCGCTTCGCGCGAGGGCCGCGGGGGCGAAGAGCCGCGGCTTGTAGCTCAGCCAGTTGCCCAGCCAGGGCAGGCCGATGTCCTCCTTTTCGAGGGGGGAGGCGACGGGGAGGATGACTTCGCAACGGAGGGCCGTCGGCGTCGGGAAGAGTTCGAGACAGAAGGAAAAGTCGAGGGAGGCGAGGGCCTCGGCGCTCTTCCTCGCGTCGGCTCCCTGGCCGAGCCAGTTGCCGCCCGCCACGAGGGCCCCATGGATGTCCGTGGGAAAGCCCCCACCCCTTCCTCCGAGGATGGCATCGGGCCAGAGGAGGACGGGGACGGCGGGTCGGCCTTCCTTGTTCAAGGGATCGATCGAGCCGACCCGGGGCCTGGGGAGGCGGTTGTTGAGGGATCCGGTCGAGCCGCCGAGCCTGCCGAAGTTGCCCGTCGCGAGTTGCAGGGCCAGACTCAGGCGATAGGGCTCCTCGCCGCCCCGAACGCGCTGGATCGAGTAGCCGGGGAGGAGCATGGCGGGGTTCGCGGCGGCCCAGGCTCGAGCGAGGTTCCGGGTCTCGGCGGCGGGGACCCCCGTGATGGCTTCGGCCCATTCGGGATCGCGGCGGATACCGTCGGTCCTGCCGAGGACCAGGTCCTCCAGGCGCTCGAAGCCGATCGAACGCTCCATCGCCCACTCCCGTTTCGCGAGGCCTTCTTCGAGGAGGACCTCGAGGAGGGCGAGCATGAGGGCCGCGTCCGTTCCGGGCCTGCAGGGGATGTGCCAGGTCGCCGCCCGCTCGACGGTCCTGCTCCTCCTCGGGTCGATGGCGACTATCCTCGCACCCCTGGCCTTGGCTTCGAGGAGCCTGGCCGGGATCTCGGTGCCGAGACGGGCTTCGAGGACATTGGCGCCCCAGAGCACGATCATCTCGGCATGCCGCATCGTCGCCGGATCGAAGCCCGAGGCTCGCCATTCCGGGCCGAGGAGGTAGGGAAGGACGACGCGGGCCGCGCCGTTCGAATAGGAGCCCTCGAGCTGGGTGTAGCCGCCCGATAGCGAGAGGAACCTCTCGGCCAGGTCGGAGCTGGAATGGAGGGCTCCGACCGATCCCGCGCTCGCGAGGCCCAGCACCGAATCGGCCCCGAAGCGCGACCCTGTCTCCCCGAGACTCTCGGCCACGATGCCCAGGGCCTCGTCCCAGCTGGCCTCCCGGTAGTCGTCCGGCCCGCCCGATCGGAGGCCGCGTCTTCGGCGCCTCACGAGGGGTGATCGTAGACGGAGAGGGGAGTAATGCTCCTCGGCGAGCCTCAGTCCCCGCTCGCAGGGGAGGATCCACCTGCCCGCCACGGGGTTCGGGAGGATGCGGGTGACGCGCCCCTCATCGATTTCGGCGAGCATGGGGCAGGCCCCGCCCCCGCAATCCTTTCCGCAGAATATCGGCACACGCATCAGAGCCCCCAGCGCGGGGATGCTAGCATCGGCGGCGCGTCGAGGGAAAGGGAAGCCCGGCGCAGGAACCCTTCCCCGTCTTGCCCCCTCCCTGGGCCCCCAGTATTTTTCGGTTATGGCCTCGCCGTACCCCCGTCTATTGAAGGTCCTTTCCCAGAGGAGGCTTGGCGGAACCCTCCGCCTCCTCGTCATCGAGCGCGACTCGGCCTTTCGCGCCGGACAGCTCCTCGGCCTGAGCCTCCCCCAGGAAGGCGGCGGGGCTCCGATAGCTCCCCGGCTCTATTCGATCGCGAGCGGCGAGGAGGAGGATCGCTGGGAAATCCTCTATTCCGTCGAGGAGGAGGGCCTCCTCACGCCTCGTCTTTCCCTTCTCGGGGCCGACGATACCTTGATAGTCGAGGGACCCTCGGGCAACTTCGCCTCGGGACTGACCGTCGCTACCCAGGCCGGGCCCGCCGCCATGCCTTCGGCGAGGCCGCCGCGGGGGGTCTTATGGGTTGGCGGCGGCACGGGCATCGCCCCCTTCGTCTCCCTCGCGAGGAGCGGAAGGGCCGATGGCGCCACCCTCATCCACTCGGCCTCCCGGCCCGAGCTGTTCTACGCCACCGAGCTCTTCGAGGGCCTCCTTGGCCAGGACTATCATCGCTGCTGCCGGCGGGCGCCCGAGGGCGATGCCCGCTATTTCCCCGGAAGGGCCACCGACTTCATCGCGAAGGCGGAGGGCCTCGGCTTCGAAAGAGCTTGTTACATCTGCGGCGGCAGCGAATTCGTCGTCGATACGAGGGCCGCCCTCCTCGCCCGCGGACTACCCTATTCCCTCATCCACGCGGAAGTGTATTTTTAGCGCATGAGCGACATCCCCGCATCCCCGCCCGCCCCGAAGCGGCCCGCCCCAAGCCTCCCCAGTCTCCTCGGCATGGAAATCGCGGATTTCGGCGAGCTAGCCGGCCAGGCCGGCCTTCCCGGCTTCGCCGCGAAGCAGCTCGCGAAATGGGTCTACGAAAAACGGATATTCGATCCCCTGGCGATGACCGATCTTCCCAAGCAGGGACGCGAGAGCTTGGCCGCCCTCGTTTCCTCGGGCACCCATGCGCCGGTCAAGGCCACCGAATCGAAGGACGGAACGAAGAAGTATCTCTTCACCGCCGAGGTCCAAGGATCCGGCGCGAAGACAAGGAGCCGTTTCATCGAGGCTGCCTACATACCCGACCGCGACCGGGCCACCCTCTGCGTCTCGTCCCAGGTCGGCTGCAAGATGGGTTGTCTTTTCTGCGCCACGGGCAGACAGGGCTTCCAGGGCCAGCTTTCGGCGGCCGAGATCCTCAACCAGGTGGTGAGCATCCCCGAGACCGCCTCCCTCTCGAACATCGTCTTCATGGGCATGGGCGAGCCCTTCGACAACCTCGACAGCGTGCTCAAGGTCCTCCGCGTCCTCACCTCTCCTTGGGGCTTCGCCTGGAGCCCAAGACGCATCACCGTCTCGACCGTCGGTGTCCTTCCGGGGCTCCGGCGCTTCCTCGACGAGAGCGAGTGCCATCTGGCCGTCAGCCTCCACTCGCCCTTCCACGACGAGCGCAGTTCCCTCATGCCGGTCGAGAGCGCCTACGAGTTGCCGGAACTCGTCGCCATGATCCGCGGCTTCGATTTCGGACGGCAGAGACGGATTTCCTTCGAATACATCCTTTTCGAGGGCTTGAACGATTCGATCCGCCACGTCAACGAGATCGCCCGTCTTCTCAATGGGGTCAACTGCCGCTTCAATCTCATCGCCTTCCACGCCATACCCGACTCCCCCCTCAAGCCGGCGCCGCGCTCCAGGCTCGAGTGGTTCCGCGACGAGCTCAACCGCAAGGGTTTCACCGCGACGATCAGGGCATCGCGGGGCGAGGACATCCTCGCGGCCTGCGGCCTCCTCTCGACGAAGGAGCTCTCGAAGGCGAAGGCGGGCGAGAGCCTCTGAGCCTCGCCGGAAGTTAACTCGTCTTCACTTCGCTTGACCGCCCGCCCTGGCCGGTGTACCGTTGTTTCGCTCCGAATCGCCCGATCCTAAAGCGCGCGGCCCCGCGGCCAAGGACGCCATGGCGGGCGATCGAGACGCGAACGCCGTCGGCGCAAGCGTCGAGGGTCGCGCGGGAAACGGTGTGGCCTTCCATGATACGGCCGGAGACTCTCGCGCCGGCCGCGAGAAAAGGAACATCCATGAAACGTGCCCTCGCCTTCATTCTTTCGATGGCGACGCTCGCCGCCGTCTTCGCCCAGGCTCCCGCCCAGCCCCGCCTCCGCATGGCCACGACGACCAGTACCGAACAGACCGGCCTCCTCGACGCCATCCTCCCCGTCTTCGAAAAGGAGAGCGGCTACCGCGTCGAGGTCGTCGCCGTGGGCACCGGGGCCTCGCTCAAGCTCGCGCAAAACGGCGACGCGGACGTCGTCCTCGTCCATGCCCGCGCCCTCGAAGACGCCTTCATGGCCGCGGGTTGGGGCATCGAGCGCCGCGATGTCATGTACAACGACTTCGTCCTCCTCGGGCCGGCCTCCGATCCCGCCGATGTGGCGCACTCCGAGGGCATCCTCGACGCCTTCTCGCGCATCTTCAAGACAGGCTCTCCCTTCGTGTCGCGGGGCGACAACTCGGGCACCGACGTCAAGGAGAAGGATATCTGGAAGGCGGCCAAGCTGGCGCCGAAGAGCCTTCCCTGGTATCGCGAAATCGGGCAGGGCATGGCCCAGGACATCACGATGGCCGATCAGATCGGAGGCTACACGATCTCCGACCGGGGCACCTGGTTCGCGATGCAGAACAAGGTGGGCCTCACGATCCTTTCGCAGGGGGACAAGAGCCTCCTCAATCCCTACGGCATCATCGTCGTCAATCCGGCCAAGTGGCCGTCGACGAACGTCGACGGGGCCAAGGCCCTCGCCGCCTGGATCACCGGCCCCGAGGGTCGCTCCCTCATCGAGGGCTACAAGATCAACGGCGGCCAGTGCTTCTTCCTTTTCAAATAGACGGCGCGGCCCGGTTCGGCTGATGAACGAGGCTTTCTCACTTCTCCTTTCGGGCGATCCCGAAACCTGGGCCATCGTCGGCCGGAGCCTGCGTTTTTCGTTTTTCTCGACCATCCTGTCCCTCGCGCCGGGCCTGGCCCTCGGGGCCTGGCTGGCTCGGCGCGACGATCGGGGTCGCCGCTTCGTTGCGGCGATCGTCGGCGCGCTAACCGCGATGCCGACCGTCGTGATCGGCCTCTTCGTCTACGGCTTCCTCTCGCGATCCGGGCCCCTCGGTTTCTTCGGCCTCCTCTACACACCGGCGGCCGTGGTCGTCGGCCAGATCCTCCTGGCCCTGCCGATCGTCGCCTCCCTCGTGTGGTCGGGCCTGTCGCGCATCGATCCGCGCTTCCACGAGACGGTGAAGACCCTCGGCGCGAGCGGGCTCGCCCGCCTCGGGGCGACGGCCCGCGAGGGCGCCCCGGTGCTGGCGGGCGCCGTGGTGGCCGCCTTCGGCCGCGTCACCGGCGAGGTGGGCGTCGCCATGATGCTCGGCGGCAACATCCGCTTCACCACGCGCACGATGACGACAGCCATAGCCCTCGACGCCTCGAAGGGCGAGTTCGACCGGGCCGTCTCCCTCGGCATCGCCCTCCTCGTCATCGCCCTCCTCGTCAATTTCGGCGTCCATGCCCTGAGGCCGCGGAATGACCGATAGCCCCTTCTTCGAGATCCGGGACCTCGATTTTTCCTGGGACGCCGGCCGCGAGGGCAGGCCCGCGCTCTCGATCGCCTCCCTCGCCCTCGGCGAGGGCCAGCGAGTCGCCCTTGTCGGGCCCAACGGCTCGGGCAAGACGAGTCTGCTGAAACTCCTGAACGGCCTCACGGTCCCCAGAGGCGGCTCGATCCTCTTCGAGGGCGAGACCGCCTGGAGCTCGGCCCCGCTCAGGAAAAGGAGCGTCTACCTCCACCAGCATCCCTTCCTCCTCGCCGGTACCGTGTCGTATAATGTGGGCTTCGGCTGCGGAAGGCTCGGCCTCGGCCGGGCGGAAAGAGAGGATCGTATAACGCGCTCGCTCGCTCGCCTCGGCCTCGCGGGCTTCGGGAGACGGCGCCACAGGGCCCTCTCCGGCGGCGAGGCCCAGCGCGTCGCCCTCGCCCGGGCCCTCGCCACCGGCGCGGACATCCTCCTCCTCGACGAGCCGACGGCGAGCGCCGACCGGGAATCGGCGGCCCTCATCGCGCGGGTCCTCGGCGAGGAGGCGGAGCGAGGAGCGACCATCGTGATAGCCACCCATGAAACGGCCCTTGCCGGCGGTTTCGCGAACAGGACGATACGGCTCGAAGCCGGAACAATAGTCGAAGATACGGGAACCACAGAATGAGCGAAGAATTACTCCATCCGGACGAGGCTCTGCGTCTCGTCCTCGAGGCGGGCCGGGCCGCCTTCCGCGCCTCGCTCGGGGGCGGGACGGAAAGCCTGCCCCTCGCGGCGGCCCTCGGCCGCCACATGCCCGCGGCGATCCTCGCCACCCTCGACCAGCCGCCCTTCGACAAGTCGGCCATGGACGGCTTCGCCGTCGGCATGTCCCTCGAGGAGGCGAGGCGCTTCGGGGAAGGCCGACAGGCGGTCTGGGAAGTGGTCGGAACGATCGCCGCCGGCAGCGCCGCGGAGGCCGGCCCCGGCCCCGGCCGCGTCCATCGAGTGATGACGGGCGCCCCCCTCCCTCCCGGCACCGCCTTCGTCCAACGCGTCGAATATACGCGGGCTTTCGAGGGTCGCGACGATCGGATCGTCTTCGAGCTGAGGGAGAAGTCCGACAACATCATCCGCCGAGGCGAGAACCTCCGCGCCGGCGATATTCTCCTGGGGCCTCGCCGCCTCGGGCCAGCCGACATCGGCATCCTCGCCTCCTCGGGCTTCGCGAAGGTGAGCGTCGCCCGCCGCCCCATCGTCGGCATCATCTCCACCGGCGACGAACTCGAGGCCGCCGGCGCGACCCTCGGCCCCGCCTCGATCTACGACTCGAACGGCCCTCAGCTCGCCGCCCAGGTCGAGGCACTCGGCGCCCTGCCAAAATTCTACGGCATCGTCCGCGACGAGGAGGCGGCCCTCCGCGGGGCCCTCGAGCGGGCCCTGGCCGAGTGCGAGGTAATCGTGCTTTCGGGCGGGGTGTCGATGGGCGACTTCGACTATGTCCCGAAGACCCTCGAGGCCCTCGGGGTCCGGAGGATCTTTCACAAACTCGCCATGAAGCCGGGCAAGCCCACCTGGTTCGGCACGCGGGGCACGACGGCCGTCTTCGGCCTACCGGGAAACCCGCTTTCGACCTTCGTCAACTTCGAGGTCTTCCTCGGTCCCCACCTCGAGGCCAGGATGGGGGTCGAGGGGAGATCGAGGATCCTGTCCCTTCCCCTCGGCGCCCCACTCTCGCGGAAAAGCGCCGACAGGGCGGAGTACCTTCCCGTGCGGCTCGCGCGGGAAGGGGAGGGCGGTCGGTCTGTCGTCCATCCCCTCGACTACCACGGCTCCTCCATGCTCTCCGTCCTCGCGGAGGCGGAGGGCCTCGCCCGTCTCGAAATCGGCGTCTACAGCCTGCCGGAAGGAGGGCATGTCGATGTTCGACTCCTTCGGTCGTGAGCTCAAATATCTTCGCGTCTCGGTGACCGACCGCTGCAACCTCCGCTGCGTCTATTGCATGCCCGCCGAGGGGGTGAAGCTCCTCCGCCACGAGGACATCCTCTCCTTCGAGCGGATAGCCGAGGTCGCGCGCGTGGCGGCCGGGCTCGGCTTCGCGAAGCTGCGCCTCACCGGGGGCGAACCCCTCGCGCGGAAGGGCCTCCCCGAGCTCGTGTCGATGCTCCGCGCCATACCGGGGCTCCGGACCATCGCGATGACCACCAACGGCACCCTCCTCGCGCCGCTCGCCGCCGAGCTCCGACAGCGTGGCCTCGATTCCGTCAATGTCTCCCTCGACACCCTCGATCCCGCGCGTTATGCGACCCTGACAAGGGGTGGCCGCATAGAGGAGGCCCTCGCCGGCATCGAGGCGGCGATCGCCGCCGGTCTTCCGGTCAAGCTCAACGTCGTCGCGATGGAGGACTCGACCGAGGCGGATTTCGAGGCCCTCCGCGACTACGCGAGGCGGGCGGGGGCGAGCTTCCAGTTCATCGCCCGTTATTCGCTCCGCGACGAGAAGCTCGACGGGGGCGAATACGACAGGCCTCCAGCCTGCGGCAACTGCGACCGGCTCCGACTCCTCGCCAACGGGATGCTGCGCCCCTGCCTCCACGGCAACATCGAGGTGCCGGTCGATTTCGCCGACATCGAGGGAAGCATCGTCAAGGCCGCGGGGCTCAAGCCGGCGCGCGGCCACACCTGCGACGACCTCGAGGTCGGGCAGATAGGGGGATGAGGATGGGCGCCACACTCACGCATGTCGACGAAACGGGCAAGGCCAGGATGGTGGACGTCTCGGCGAAGCCCCGCGTCAGACGCCGGGCCGTCGCCCGGGGTCGCATAACGCTTGCCGCGGCCACGGTGGCCCTCGTCCGGGACAACGCCATCGCCAAGGGCGATGTCCTCGCCGTGGCGCGGGTCGCCGGCATAATGGCGGCGAAGCGGACGAGCGAGCTCATCCCCCTCTGCCACAACGTCGAGATCGAGCACGTCGACGTCGCCCTGGCGGTGATGGACGACGGCGTCGAGATCGAGGCGACGAGCCTCTGCACGGACAAGACCGGCATCGAGATGGAGGCCCTCACCGCCGTCTCCGTGGCCGCCCTGACAATCTGGGACATGTGCAAGGCCGTCGACAAGGGCATGCGCATCGGGGACATCGTCCTCGTCGAAAAGACAAAGGAGGCGCTCCCATGACCGCAGTGCCGCGCGAAGGAAGCTTCGAAGTGGTATCGTTCAACGTGTCGACGAAGACCGGCACCCGCAAGAGGCCGGTGGACAGGGTCAGCTTCGTCGAGGGCCTGGGCATGGAGGGCGACGCCCACGCTGGCCTCATAGAGAATCGCCAGGTCTCCCTCCTCGCCGTCGAGGAGATCGAGGAGGCGAGCCGGAAGCTCGAGGAGAGCCTGGCCCGTCCCGAAGCCCGCGGCCTCGGGACGGTCGAGGACGGCTTCTCCGGCGGCCTCGCGAGTCCCTCCCGCCCCGAGGCGGCCATCATCATGCCCGAAGGCGCCACCCTCGTCAGGGGGAAGGCCGGCCTCGACCACCTCAGTCCGGGAGACTTCGCCGAAAACATCACGACGAGGGGCATCGTCCTCCACGAGCTCCCCCTCGGCACCAGGCTAAAGATCGGCTCCGTGGTGCTCGAGGTCTCGAAGATCGGCAAGGAATGCCACACAGCCTGCGAGATCCGCAGGCTCGTCGGCGATTGCGTCATGCCCCGCAAGGGCATCTTCGCCCGCGTCGTCACCGGTGGGGAGGCCCGGCGTGAAGATAGCTGTCGTTACCGTATCTGATCGCGCCTCGCGCGGTGTCTACGAGGATCGCTCGGGCCCGGCCATAGAGAGCGTGTTGCGCGAGCTCCTCCCCGCCGTCGAGATCGAGCGCGACCTCGTGCCCGACGAGCGCTCCGAGATCCTCGCCGCCCTCGGCAGACATCCGGAAGCCGACTGGATCCTCACCACCGGCGGCACCGGGGCCTCGCCCCGCGACGTGACCCCCGAGGCAACCCTCGATTACTGCGACCGGAGGATGCCGGGCATCGCCGACTGGCTCAGGCTGAAGTCCCTCGAGGAGACCCCGCACGCCATCTTCTCGCGCGGCGAGGCGGGCCTCCACGGCAGGCAGTACGTCGTCAATTTTCCCGGAAGCGAGAGAGCCGCGCGTTCCTGCGCCACCTGGCTGGCTCCCCTCCTCGAGCATGGGAGCCTCATGGCCCGCGGCGAGGGGCACTGATCGGAGCGGCGCGACTTCGAGGCGGACCGGCGCGACTTCGAGGCGGACCGGCGCTTGCTTGAATGCGGCTTTGGCCGCGCCGAACTCGCCGTCGTCCTCGCCAATAAGAAAAGGGGGAAGCGGGTCTGCCTGGTGTCGGTGACCCCCCTCCCTTATCCCGCGGCAGGCTGAGCCTGCCGGCTATTTAGTCGGCTTACCAGCGATTGCCACCCATCATGCCATAGCCGGGACCGGCGCCGAATCCGCCCTGGGCTCCGGCGCAGTAAGGCGCGCCGCCGCGGCCGGCTCCGTTTCGGCCACGGCCCATGCCCAACTGGCCGATGTCATAGGTCTTGCCGTTGACGCTCGCCTTGGTGACGAAGAAGTAGGGATTGGCCTGTCCGGGGGCGTTGCCGAGATCGTAGCCCTCGAGTTTCATGGTCGCCCCTTCCTTGATGCCGTCGATATAGGCGGTCCTGAAGAAGCCGGGCATGCGGATGATGTAGGTGGCGTCCTTGGTCTTGATGGCCGGAACCTGGTCGACGAAGACGAGGGTCCCGTCGAGGGTCTTGGTCTGCGCGGGCGCCTGGGTGGCTCCGTAGCCGGGGCCGCCGCCGAAGCGACCCATGGGGCCCGTTCCGTAGCCGTAGGGCTGTGCGATGGCAAGGCCCGCGAGGGCGAGACTGACGATGAGTGCGATTGCGATACGCTTCATGGCGTACTCCTTGAAAGAAGATCCCGGGATTCCCGACCTGGTTTCAGGCTGGAATCCAGCGGGGTCGCCGTGGCGACACTCTTTATGAAGCACGAAGCATGCCAACTATATAAGTTGTTGTATAGCAATGAATATCGTGTAGACACCGATCGGTCGTGTTGGGAACTTATTTCCCATCGCGGGAAAATGTGGCGGGCAGGATTTTCTTAAAACCGGATGATGACGCGATCCACAAGGCTGCCGGGACGGAAGAGGAGGGAACTCGAGAGGTTGCGCGTCATCCTGAGCCCCATCCCATGCCAACGCCTCGCGTGGTGATCGAAGACCGGCTCGTAGTCGCGGCAGCGCTGGACATAGGCCGCGAAGGAGGGCGACTTGAAACCGAAGATTAGGTAGATGACGCCGCTTCGCCTCGCGGCCCTCACGATCGCCGAACCGCCTTCGATCGGGGTGGAATGTTTGACGAGATTGTCGAAGATCTCCGAGCCGGCGAGCTTGAGCCTCGAGCGCTCCGTCGTGGCCGCGAAATCCAGCGAGTCGATGAAATCCTCGAGGAGGAAGATCCCCTCGCGGACGACGGCGATCCTCAGGGTCGCTTCGGTCGGCCGCCTTCGGCCCAGGGGCGCGAGAGGAGGCTTGGCCGGCGCGGCCTCGATGGCTGCTTCGGCCGAACGGCCGGATGCGGTCAGGGCCGCCGAAGCCAGGGCTACGGATACATAGGCCGGAACGTCGCCTCCGGCCGGGACGCGGGCCGACGGCACGATGCCGGTCGGACCGTTCCTGATCAAGGCAGTTCCTTGAGGTTCTGGAATACCGGGAAACGCTCCATGAAACCCGTCGATTCGAAGGCCAGGCGGGCTATTTCCGAGGGCTTGAGGATGAAGAGTTTTTTCCCGGCCGCCTCGGCGTCGTCGAGGGCGGCCATGATGACCCCGATGCCTGCCGAGGAGAGGGTGGTCACCTTCTCCATGTCGATGACGACCTCGCCCTTGGCCGTCGCGCGGTCGAGTTTCTGCTGGAACTCCGAGAAGGTGTAGCTGTTGATCGGACCCGAGACCAGGAGGATCACGCGGGACTCGTCCTGGCGTTCCGAAATATCCAATTGGGTCATTTCTCGCTCCTTTGCGCGAATTTCATGACGAGGAGGGTTATGTCGTCCTCCTGGTTCTTGGCCGTGAAGTCGAGCAGCTCGCCGACCACGCCGTCCGCGATGGCCTGGGCGCCCTGGTCCTTCCTGTCGTGCACGGCCTTGATGAGGCGGTCCTTGCCGAAGCGCTCGGCCCGGAGATTCTCCGATTCGATGATGCCGTCCGTCGAGGCGACGAGGATGGAACCCTGGGGCAACGAAAGCTTCCGCGGCTTGAGGAAGGGGGTCACGTTGCGGACGAAGCCGAGGATCCTGCCCTCGCCCTGGACCTCGATGAAGGCGTCGAAGCTCGGCGAATAGAGATGGAAGGCGGGCACGCCGCAATTGATGAAGTACAGGCTGTTGGTGGAGAAGTCGAAATAGCCGAATACCCCGGCGAAGAAGGTCCCCTTGGGCAGGTTGTCCTTGATGAAGGCGTTGACGCGCTGCACGAGGCCCGAGAAATCCTTTTCGATCCTGAGGAAGGTCCGGATCATCGATTTCAGGATGAGCATGTTCATCGAGGCCGAAAGACCCTTACCGGAGATGTCGCCGAGGACGAAGAACCAGCGTTTCTGCGAAATGCGCACGAAGTCGACGAAATCGCCGCCGAGACTCCTCGTGGACCGCGTGACCCAGGCGCTGTCGACTCCAGGGTCGTCTATGCGGTCGACCTTCTCGAGGGCGAAGCGCACGACCTGGTCGGAGAGGGCCAGTTCGCGCGACACGGTGTAGACGATGGATTCGCGGGCGACGTTCCTGAGGTAGTAGGCGACGACGAAGAGCTTGCCGTAGATCGAGCGGAAGGAGGTGAAGTCATAGTCGGTATAATCGGCGCCGGTGCGGCGGCCGCCCATGATGAAGGCGCCGATGATGTGGCGTCCCTCGCGGGCGAAGACGATGGCCTCGCTGCGGTACGCGTCGAAGAAGCCCAGGAGTTCCTGGCGGATCTCCTTGTATTTCGGATCGGCGATGGCTTCCGAGCGGAGGATGACGGAGGCGGCCGAGGCCTCCACCGCCTCGTGGATGGCGGAGCCCCTCTCTATGGTTCCCACCCGGCCCGCGGAGGAATAGACGGTCCGGTAGACCCCGTGGTCGTCCTCGATCATGACGGCGAAATCCTCGAAATCGAAGGCGGTGCCGAGAATCCTGTGGACCTCGGCGAGGACGGCGTCGCGGCCGGCCGAGAGATCGAGGTGGGCCAGGGCGGACTCGAGATCCTCGCGGTATTCGCGGGCGAGGATGTGCTCGAGGTTCCTCTTGGCGAAGACGGTGGCCATCGATCTCGCGAGGAGGAAGAGGAGGAGGGTCCCGATCAGGGGCACCAGGATCGAGAACTGGGCCATGATGAGCATGAAGGAGATGATGATTCCGGTGGGGACTCCGAAAAGCGCGGTCAGGATGGCCCAGGAAAGGAGCTGACGGCCGAAGATCTTCCAGTCGAAGAGTCTCGAGAGGGCCAGATCGTAGGTGAGGGCCGCTCCGATGAGGAGGGTGGGCACCGGCAGGATGAAGAAGGTCCAGAGGATTCCCATCGAGCCGGCGGCGCCCTGGGCGTTGCTGACGCCGCGCCCGAAGAGCCAGAGGCCGAAGACGCCGACGGCCGTCGCGACCGCCGCGAGGACGGAGCGCTGCTTCTGTATCTTGTCTTTCGTGATGATGGCCCGGAGGGCGTGTATCAGCGCCGAGAACAGCGCGACGCCGCCGATGCCGTCGGACATGAGGTCGAAATACGGACCGACGAAACG
>Ga0307375_10003629_pt1 | contig 15082 bp, 11 predicted proteins | sample TR1MG_FD_202531 | JGI IMG/M metagenome (GOLD analysis project Ga0307375, IMG submission 202531) | Soil microbial communities from Risofladan, Vaasa, Finland - TR-1 | ecosystem: Environmental > Terrestrial > Soil > Coastal area > Acid sulfate soil | place: Finland: Risofladan, Vaasa | collected...
GGAAATTGAAGAACGCGGCGGACAGCGGCATGACCCCGAGGAAGATCATGGTCGTGCCGTGCATCGTGAACAGCTGGTTGTACGTATCCGCCGACACGACGGTGCCGTTCGGATGCATCAGCTGGGCGCGGATGATCTCGGCCTCGAGACCGCCGATGAGGAAGAAGGTGAACGCCGTGACGAGGTACAGGACCCCGATGCGTTTGTGATCAACGGTGGTGAGCCAGCTCCAGATCCCCGTGGTGGACGTCTCGGGCGTCGAGACGTAGGGAGGAGCGGCGGCGGTGGTTGCCATGCGTCAGCGTCTCCGTGCGGTTACTTCAGGGTCTGCAGATACGCGACGATGTCGGCGATCTGCTGATCGGTCAGGTTGCCAAACTGCGTGGTCTTGCCGGTGGCCGGGTCGATCTGGCCCTTGCCGAGGGTGTACATGATCACTCCCGGCTTCATGACGCGGGCGTTCTTGATCCACAGCTCGAGGTGTTGCTGGTCGTTCGGGTACAGCCCGCCGGCGATCGTCGACCGCGACGCGACGTGCGTCAGGTCGGGACCGAGCGGCGACTGCATCATCGGGTTGCCCTTGATGGTGTGGCAGGCGAGGCAGAGGCTGTTCGGCGCCGAGATCAGCGCCTGGCCGGCGGCCGCGTTGCCGACGATGGCCGGGTCGAAGTTCATGCCCGCCGGAATCGGCGTCTCGGGCACCGCGTACGCGGGAATATCCTTGCGCGGGAAGCTCACGAAGCTCTCGGTGGCGGCGGCGGCCTGCGCCACCTGCAGGGCCGGAGCCGCGCCCTTGGCGGCCGGCGCCGCCGTGGTGTCGAGCGCCACCGCGGGTTCGGCTTCATGCTTGGCCCAGGCGGCGAATTCGGCCGGCTTCACGGTGAACACCTTGAACCGCATGTTCGCGTGCGACGTGCCGCAGAACTCGGCGCAGAACCCGTTGAACACGTCGTCGCCGACGGAGTCGGGGGTGAACCACAGGTAGTTGGTGTGGTTCGAGATCAGGTCGCGCTTGCCGCCAAGCCCGGGGATCCAGAACGAGTGGATCACGTCGGCCGTTTTGAGCGTGAAGTTCACCGTGCGGCCGATGGGCAGATAGAGTTCGTTGGCCGTGGTGATGCCGTACTCGGGATACTGGAACTCCCACCACCACTGATGTCCCGTGACCGTGACCTGGAGCGCGCCGGCCGCGGCGGGCGCCTCGGTCTTGAAGATCGTCCGAACGGTCGGCACGGCGATCACCGCGAGGATGAGCGCCGGGATGGACGTCCAGAGAATCTCGAGCTTGGTGTTCCCGTGCACGTGCACCGGGGCGGGCTGTCCCTCACGCTTGCGGAACTTGATGAGCGTGACGAGCAGGATCGTCTCGACGAACAGGAACACGAACGAGCCGAGCCAGATCAGGATGTCGAACAGGTGCCCGATGTCCCGATTGAAATCGGTGTGGTTATGGAAAATCGAATTGGGGTGTGCAGGGGCGCACGCAGCGACCAACACTGCGAGCACGACCGTCAGCGCGGCGGTTGTTAGCCGGCGCGGGCGGAAATGTGGAGCCATGCGGGGGTCCTTTGTACCTGCTGTGGGAGATGCGCCCCCGGGGATGGGGCGCGCGCGGGCGAAAACGTGCTTGGGCAACCTATGGGCAGCGGAATGCTAAATCAAGCGAATTGCGGGGACCCCGCCAGCCGGCCCGGATCCGGGCAAACCCATGTTCCACAAGCCTCTGCGGGCCCGGGCGCGCCGGCCTAACCGTGGCCGGGCTGGGCAGGCTCGTCGTCGTGGACCGCGTGCTTCTCGATCACCTGCTTGACGGCGATGTCGAGGGCCTGCCCGATATGGCCCACGCCCTCGCGCATTTGCCGGATGCGGGTGATTTCGCTGGACCCGCGGCTGATGGACAGGGTTGTGGCCGCCACGATGTCGGTGATCATCCCGAACTGGCCCTTCAGCAGCCCCCCCAGTACCGGCAACTGCCGTTTGAGATTGGTGAAAAAGGTGCCGGTGCTGGTCTGGCGCTTGACGGCCAGCGCGTACTGCTCCACCAGCCCATGAATGCGTTGGTGGATGACCATCGCCTCTTCCAGCGTCTTCAGCTTCGCCTGTCCGGCACCATCGAGTTTGAGTCCTGCCATGGCACGATCCGCGGTACGAGAAAGATCCGGCTACGGCCTCGCGATCCGCGGCGCCGTCATCCGCTCGGGATCGAGAATGTCGTCAATCTGCTGGCGCGTGAGCAGGTGCTGCTCGAGCACCAATTCGGTGACGCCGCGCCCGGTCTCGAGCGCCGTCTTGGCGATCTGCGTCGCCTGGTCGTAGCCAAGCACGGGCACGAGCGCGGTGACGATGCCGATCGAGTGCTCGACGAACGCGCGCATACGCTCTGGGTTGGCCGTGATGCCCTTGACACACCGCTCGCGGAGCACCACGCAGGCGTTGCGCAGGGTGTCCACGCTGCGCAGCAGCCGGTAGGCGATCACGGGCTCGAACACGTTGAGCTGCAACTGCCCGGCCTCGGCGGCCATGGTCACCGTTACGTCGCCACCGATGATGTCGAAGCACACCTGGTTCACCACTTCGGGGATCACCGGGTTGACCTTGCCGGGCATGATGGACGATCCGGGCTGCATGGCAGGCAGGTTGATCTCCCCCAGGCCGGTGCGCGGCCCCGAACTGAGCAGCCGGAGGTCGTTGCAGATCTTGGACAGCTTGACGGCGCACCGTTTGAGCACGCCGGAGAGCTGGACGAACGAACCCGTGTCGGAGGTTGCCTCCACCAGATCCGGAGCGGTGATGAGGAGCAGCCCCGTGATCTCCGACAGGTGTTCGCGCACCTGCTCGGCGTACCCGGGTGGAGCGTTGATGCCAGTGCCGATGGCGGTAGCGCCCATGTTGATCTCGCGGATGAGCGCCTGAGCCTCGCCCAGCCGGTCGACGTCCTCGAGAATGGTGTGGCCGAAGGCGGCGAACTCCTGCCCGAGGGTCATGGGCACGGCGTCCTGCAGCTGGGTGCGCCCCATCTTGATGAAGGGGGCGAACTCCTCGCCCTTGTCCAGGAACGCGGTGACCAGTTCGCGCATCGCGGCGCGCAGCCCCTCGATGCTGGTATGCAGGGCCAGCTTCACCGCCGTGGGATACACGTCGTTGGTGGACTGGCTGAGGTTCACGTGATTGTTGGGGTGGACCACCACGTAGTCGCCGCGGGGGCGGTTCATCAGTTCGAGGGCGCGGTTGGCGATCACCTCGTTGGCGTTCATGTTGGTGGACGTGCCGGCGCCGCCCTGGATGGCGTCCACCAGGAAGTGTTCGTGGTGGCGGCCGGCGCGGATCTCGGTGGCCGCCTCGACGATGGCGTCGGCGACGTCGCGGGACAGGAGCCCGAGGTCGGCGTTGGCCAGGGCGGCGGCGGCTTTCACCGCGGCCAGCGCCTCGACGAGCGACGGGAACTCGCGGATGGGCACGCCGGTGATCGGGAAGTTTTCCAGGGCCCGCAGGGTCTGGACCCCGTACAGGGCCTCGGCGGGCACGTCGCGGGTGCCGAGCAGATCGTGCTCTTCGCGCGTTCCGCCGCCGCTGAACCCCAGGCTGCGGCCGCGGCCGGCCAGGGTGGCGTCGGCGGCCTTGAGGCGCTGGGCAATGGCCCGCGCCGCGCGGGTGACCAGCGCCGCGTGCAAGGCCGGCGTGTCCTTGAGCAGGGGGTCGAGCACGTCCTTGCGGAACATGAGCGCTTCGGTGGGCACCATGGCGCGGGCCGAGGTGCCGTGCGGGGCGTCGTCGAGGAGCATGCCCTCGCCGATCACATCGCCGGGCCCGAGGGTGGCCAGCGGTGAGGGGCTGTGGGCGTGCTCGATGGCCACGCTGCCGCTGAGCACCACGGCAAAGAATTCGCGCGCGCCGCCCTCGCGAAAGAGCATGGCGCCGGCTTCGTAGGTGGTGGGCACGCCGGCCCGAACCAGGTGCCAGCGAAGGGAGTCGGGAAGACTCTTGAAGAACGCGATCTTGTCGAGCTGATCCTGCCGGGCATGGGAAGTCATAGGACTCGTAAGCTATCCCGCGGTCCGGAGGCCCGGTAGCGAACATGGGCTGAGGTGCCCATCCCGGCGCGACGGCGACCGGGGCGCCGACTCGTCTCAGCCCAGGCCTTTGGGGGCGGCCAGGCGCTCGGCGAGCGCCAGCACTCCGTCGGTGGCGAGGGCGAGCAGGGCGGCCGGGATGGCGCCGGAGAGCACCATGCGCGTGTCGTTGAGGGCGAGGCCGGCCACGATCGGATCGCCGAGGCCGCCGGCGCCGATGAACGCAGCGAGCGTGGCCGTGCCCACGGCGATCACGCCCGCCGTGCGGATGCCCGCGAACATCACCGGAGCGGCGAGCGGCAGACGCACCTGCAGGAGCACCTGGCGCGGCGTCATGCCCAGGGCACGGGCGGCTGCGGTGGCCGACGGATCGGCATCGCGCACGCCGGTATACGTGTTGCGGACGATGGGGAGCAGCGCATACAGCGTGAGCGCCACGAGCGCCGGCACGACGCCGATGCCGAGCAGGGGCAGCATGAAGGCGAGGAGCGCGATGCCCGGCACGGTCTGCAGCAGCCCGACCACGCGGATCACGGGTTCAGCGGCGCGCGGCGCGCGTTCCAGCGCGAGGCCGAGGGGCACCGCGATGAGGATGGCCACGAGCAGCGAGATGGCCACCAGCAGCACGTGCCGCGCCGTCTCGGCGGCGAGCGTGGAGCGGCGGCTCCAGAGGTAGGCGACGAACGAGCCGCGGCCGGCGGACGCGGGCGCCACGCTGGCGGCGCCCCGATCCACGAGCCCGAGCGCCCGCAACTCGTCATGCGCCACGGTGGCGGCGGGCTCGCCGTTCACCTCCACGCGCTCGTTGAGGCGGCGCATGGTGGCCGCGTCGAGGCGTCCCGCCAGCTCGCTGAGGGCGGCGATGGCGGCGGGGTTTCGCCGGGCGAGGGCGCCGGAGGCGAGCGGGGCCGCCTCGTACGGTGGAAAGAAGCCGCGGTCGTCGCGCAGCACCACGAGGTCGTAGCGGGCAATGAGGCCATCGGTGGAGTAGCCGTCGATGACGTCCACGCCGCCGGCGGCCAGGGCCTGGTACTTCACGGCCGGGAGCAGGGCGTGCACGGCGGCAAAATGAAGGCCGTATGCCCGCGCCAGTCCGGGCAGGCCGTCGTCGCGGCCGATGAAGTCGGGGGTGAGGCCGGCGCGCAGGCCGGGCGCGGCGCGGGCCAGGTCGGTGAGCGTGCGCAGGTGCAGGGAGTCGGCCGTGGCGCGGCGCACGGCGATGGCATACGTATTCTCGAAACCCAGCGGCGGCAGCCAGCGGGCGTCCCAGCGGGCGCGGAATTGCGCCGCGACCTCGCGATAGACCTGCGCGCGGTCGCCGGTGGGCGTCTCGTGGAGGATGGCGACGAGTCCGGTGCCGGTGTACTCGGGGTACACGTCGATGGCGCCGGCGCGGAGCGCCGAGAAGGCGATCTGCGTGGCGCCCAGCCCCAGGCGGCGGTCCACGGCCATGCCGCGGGCCTCGAGGAGCTGCGCGAACATCTCGGCCAGCACGTACGATTCGCCGAACGGCTTGGACGCCACGACCACCGGCCGCGGGGCGGTGGAATCGCCGGTCTGGAAGGCGAGCGCGAACAGGAGCGCGAGCAGGGTCATGGGCGCACTCCGGCCCGGGCCAGCAGCGTGCGCACGTAGTCGGAGGCGGGCGCGGCCAGCAGGTCGCGCGGCGCGGCGTCCTGCTCCACGCGGCCGCCGCGCAGCACCACGACGCGGTCGGCCAGCGCCACCGCTTCGGACAGGTCGTGGGTGACGATCACCGTGGTGAGGCGGAGGCGGGCGCGGAGCGCGGTGAAGGCCTCGCGCAGTTCGCCGCGCGTGATGGCGTCGAGCGCGCCAAAGGGTTCGTCGAGCAGCACGGCGTCGGGGTGCGCGGCCAGGGCGCGGGCGATGGCCACGCGCTGCCGCTGGCCGCCCGACAGGTCGCGCGGCCAACGGGCGCCGAACCGCGCCGCGTCGAGGCCCACGAGGTCCAGTGCCTCGGCGGCGCGCGCCGCGGCGTCGGGCATGGCGCGCAGGCGGGGGACGAGTTCCACGTTGCGCTGCACCGTCCAGTGGGGCAGCAGCCCGCCGTCCTGCTGCACGTAGCCGATGCGCCGGCGCAGCGCCACGGGGTCGGCGCCGGCGCCGGCGACGTCGGTGTCGTCAACCGTCACGCGGCCGGCGTCGGGCACGGTGAGGGCGTTGAAGCAGCGCAGCAGCGTGGTCTTGCCCGATCCGCTCTCGCCCACGAGCGCGACCGTCTCGCCCGAGGCGGCGCGCATGGAGACGCCGTCCAGCGCCGTCACGGCGCCGAAGCGCTTGACCACGGCATGGGCGGCGAGCGCGGCCCCGAGCGCGGTCATGGGCGTGGCGGCGATGGCGATCAGGCGGCGAAGGCCGCGGTGAGGTCGTCGGCCGGGGAGCGGCCGGCGCGGGGGTACTCGTCAAAGAACTGCTCGGCGCGAGCGAGGTCGGCGGGCGCGAGCAGCGCCGGGCCGAGCGCCGCGCAGCCCTCGAGCGCGAGATCCACGGCCGTGCACGCCGCGGCGGCCAGTTCGGGGTCGGAGAGGCCGTGGCGGGCGGCGCGCGCCATGAGGTCGGGCGTGGGCGCGGGGAACCGGGCGGCGGCCTCCGCAGCGTCGGCGCGCCAGGCGATGCCGGCCACGAGCGCCAGGAGCGCCGCGGCGGCGTTGCCGGGGGCGGCGTCGGGCACGCGGAACTCGAAGTACCCGCGCGGCCGCACGTCGGGAAAGAGCGTGCTCAGGTGCGTGTGCCAGTCGTCGAGCGTGGCGCCGCGCGACAGCCATCGGGCAAAGGGCTGGGCGCGGGCCGGGTCGTCGCCCAGCAGAAAGGCCGGGGCGGCGAGCGCGAAATCGAGGTACTCGGCCACGGGGTCGCGGGCGAGCCCGCGGAGGCCGGTGCGCGCCGGATCGAGTTCGGCCCAGATGCGACGGCGCGTGCTGCGCTCGCCGCTCAGGCGTCCGGTGTCGAGCGGCGAGTTGGCGAACATCGCGGCGGCCACCGGCGCCAGCGCGCCCAGTACGCGCCACCGGTCGAGCGGCGCCGGGCCCGCGTCAATGCTCACCTGGATGGCGGCGGTCTGGCGCATCATGCGCCGTCCCCAGGGACCGCGCGATGCGAAGTACGCGTCCATGCGGCGGTAGCGTGGTGCGTCGAGCTGGAGCGGCACGTCGGCCACGGGGGTCACGGGGTCGAGCCCCACCATGCGCAGGGTGAGGCCGTCGCGGGCGAGCGCGTGGCACAGGGCGGTGAACGCGGCGTCCACGTCGGCGAGCAGCGCGCTGCCCGTGGCGTGGGGCTGGGAGCTGTACTCGAGTTGGCCGCCGGGTTCGAAGGTGAGGCGCGCGCCATCGGGGCGGTGCAGCTCGGCCATGCCGGACCTGGCGCACGGCTGGCGCGCCCACCCGAGCGGTTCGAGCGCGGCGAGGGTGCGGGTGACAGGCGCGGGCTGCCCGGTGGCCACGTCGGCGGGAATGGCTTCGACCTCGAGACCGAGGCGCGGGGGCCCGGGCTCGGCGCCGATGCCGAACGCCCGCGCGAGGTCGTCGCGCAGGGTGCCACGGGTGAGCGTCACGCGCCGGCGGCTCGTGGGGCGACGACGACGAGGGCGAAGTCGCCGGCGGGATCGGTGAGCCAGCGGTCCACGCCGAGGCCGGCGAGCGCGCACATGGCGTCGATGGCCGGGCGGTCGTATTTGCAGCTGATCTCGGTGCGCACCGATTCGCCATTAGCAAATTTATATATTCCGGCGCCGGGCACGCGCACCGTCTGGGCGCCGCGGGCCACCAGGTGCATTTCCACCCGGTGTTCGGCGCGGTCGTACCGGGCGCGATGGTCGAACGCGCCGGGGTCGAAGTCGGCGCCGAGTTCGCGGTTGAGCACGCGCAGCATGTTGCGATTGAACTCGGCGGTCACGCCGGCGGCATCGTTGTATGCCGCGTGCAGGCGGGCGGCGCTCTTGCGCAGGTCGGCGCCGAGCAACAGGCGGTCGCCGGGTCCGAGGGCGGCGCGCACGCGGCGCAGCAGGCGCACGGCGGCGGGCTGGTCGAAGTTGCCGATGGTGCTGCCCAGGAACGCCACGAGCAGGGGCCGGGGCAGCGAGGGAGCGAGCGGCACGCGCTCGGTGAAGTCGGCCACCACGGGGTCCACGCGCAGGCGGGGGTATTCGCCGCGCAGCCGCGCGGCCGTCTCGGCCAGGAACGACGCGCTCACGTCGACGGGCACGTAGCACCGGGCCGAGCCGGCGTCGCGCATGGCGTGGAGGATGCGCCGCGTCTTCACGGCGCTGCCGGCGCCCAGTTCGACGAGCGTGGCCGGCCGCAGCTCGCGCATCAGGGCCGGCATCTCGGCGTCGAGAATGGCCCGCTCGGCGCGCGTGAGATAGTACTCCGGCAGTTCGGTGATCTGCTCGAACAGCTGTGAGCCGCGGTGGTCGTAGAAGTACTTGGGGCTCAGTTCCTTCTGCGGCTGCGACAACCCGCGCGCCACGTCGCGGAGCATGGCCGAGGCGCCGGCGCTGGCGAGGATGAAGGGATTAGCCATCGCGCGCGCACCGGAATCCGCTGAAGATCTGGCGGCGAATGGGGTAGTCCCAGTTGCGGAAGGTGTTGCGGATGGCGCCGGGCCGGGTGGCCCACGATCCGCCGCGCAGGACTTTGTAGTCGCTGCCGAAGAAGGCCTCGGAGTATTCGGCATACGGAAAGGCGGTGAAGCCCGGCCACGGTCCGAAGTCGCTGGAGGTCCACTCCCACACGTTGCCGATCATGTCCACGCAGCCGAGTGCGGAGTGATGGCCGGGGTAGGCGCCCACGGGGGAGGTGCCGAAGGCGAGTTGGTCGACGTTGGCGCGCGTGTGGTCGGGTGGTTCGTCGCCCCAGGGGTAGTCGCGTTTGGCGCCATTGGCCGGGTCGTACGAGGCGGCCGTCTCCCATTCGAGTTCGGTGGGGAGGCGCTTGCCGGCCCAGCGGGCGTAGGCCTCCGCCTCGTGATAGCAGACGTGGCACACCGGGTGATCGGTGGGCAGGGGCGCCGCGCGGTCCATGGTGCGGGCCGTCCAGGCGTCGCCGTCGCGGGTCCAGTATTTGGGGGCCGTGGCGTTCGATTCGCGGCGCCAGGCGAGGCCGGCGTCGGTCCACAGATCGTCGCGGCGGTAGCCGCCGTCGGCGATGAAGGCGGCGTATTCGCCGTTGGTGACCGGCGCGACGTCGATGGCGAAGGGGGCGAGCGTCGCGGTGTGGCGCGGGCGCTCGTTGTCGTAGGCCGCGGCGCGGTCGTCGGTGCCGATGTCCACGGGGCCGCCGGCAAATCGCACCATGGCCCCCGGGGTCGCGGGCGCGGCGGCGGGCGGCGGTGGTTCCCAGCCGCGCGGGGCGCGGTAGGGGTCGCCGCGTTTGAGCTGCAGCGTCTGCAGAATGGTCTCGTTGTGCTGGTATTCGTGCTGGGCCACCATCCGGTACACGTAGCCGTCGCGGAGGAGCGGATTGGCGTCGTCGAGTTCCGCGCGCGCGAGGTGGTCGAGCGCGCGCGCGCGCACGTCGGCGAGCAGCGCGAGGGTGCCGGCGATGGTGGGCAGGGGGAGCGCGGCGCGCGTGGCGCGGGGGTGCTCGAACGGATTGTACAGCCCCGGCATCTCGACGAACTGGATGGCGCCATCCAGGTTGCGCGTGAGCCAGAGCTCTTCGAAGCTGGCAATGTGGCCCAGGTCCCAGATGATGGGGCTCATGAGCGGATCGTGCTGCGCGCGGAGGTCGGCCTCGCTGAGCGGCGCGATGAGGGCGAGGGTGCGCGCGCGGGCGTCTTCGAGCAGTGCGCGGCAGGCCTGCGCGGCGTCGTGGTGGGTTTCCGTCAGCAGCATTGCCCCTCCCGAGCTGGTGCGGCCGGCGTGGGTCCGGCGGGTGGAGACCGCCACGGTGCGGGCCTCGCCTGTTGAGAACCTGAATCACTCCGAATTGGTTCGCAACGAGGCGGGGACCATCGGGCCGCGCCGGTTGACCGGCGGTGATGGGGATGGGGGGCCGGGGCGAGGCCGGTCCGCGTGCCGGCGTCGCTGCCTCTCGTCTCCGGGGCGGAAAAGTCGTAACGTTTCCCGGTCAGCCGCCCACCCAATTGGAGGAAACCTCGTGTCGATTTCCCGTCGTGATTTCATCGGCGCCAGCGCTGCCGCTGCCGCCGCCGGTCTCGCCCTTCCTCGCATCGCCGCCGCCGAGCCGGTGATCTCGTCGATCGTCGAACGCTCGGACGCGTCGCGCGGGAAGCCGGCATCGCGGCCGGTGATCATCTCGGCGGGCAACGGGTTCACCACCGACGCCAACGGGAAGCAGGGGATCAAGGTGGCGTACGACCTGATGACGGGGGGCGCCGATCCGCTGGACGCGATCGTGGAGGGGGTGAGCATCGTGGAGTTGAACCCCCGCGACCAGTCGGTGGGGCTAGGCGGGTTGCCCAACGCCGACGGCGTGGTGCAGCTCGATGCGTCGTGCATGCACGGGCCGAGCAAGCGGGCCGGCGCGGTGGGGTGTCTGGAGGACGTCGCCACGGCGGCGGCGGTGGCCAAGGCGGTGATGGACTACACCGATCACATCTTCCTGGTGGGCCCGGGCGCGCGCCGGTTCGCGGTGGAGATGGGGTTCAAGACGCAGAACCTGCTCACCGAGGACAGCCGCCGGGCGTACATGCGGTGGAAGGCGGATCTGAACCCCGACGACAACTGGCTGAACCTGCCGCCGCGCCGGTCCGGCGGCGGCGGTGAGCGCGAGGACGACGAGCAACTGTCCATGCACGTGTTCTATGACGAGCACGGGGTGCCGCACACGTACGGCACGATCAACATGAATGCGGTGACGGCGAGCGGCGACATCGCGTCGGTGACCACGACCAGCGGCCTGTCGTGGAAGATTCCCGGGCGTGTGGGCGACTCGCCGATCATCGGGGCGGGGCAGTATTGCGACAACGAGGTAGGGGCTGCCGGGTCCACGGGCCGCGGCGAGGCCAACATGAAGGTGTGCGGCGCCTTTCTGGCGGTGGAGTTCATGCGGCAGGGCCTGTCGCCGCAGGACGCGGTGATGAAGGTGATGGAGCGGGTGGTGGCGATGACCGAGCCGCGGCTGCTCGACGAGCACGGGCGGCCGTATTTCGATCTCGAGTACTATGCGGTGAACAAGAAGGGCGAGTACGCGGCGGCCAATGCCTATCAGAGCGCCGATCCCGATCGGCCGGCGATGTTCGCGGTGTGCGACGAGAAGGGTCCGCGGATGGAGCCATTTGCGTACCTATATACCGCGGACCAGCGGCCCAAGGGGCATGCGATGTCGGGGACGCTCGTGATTCCCCGATGAGCCGTCGCGCGACCACGGCCCAGGATCTCTGGCGGCGGCTCGCGGTCGCGGCCGTCGCCGTGGGCATCGTGTTCGCGATCGGCGTGGCGGGGTACCACATGTTCGCGGTGGGGGACACGTGGCTGGAAGCCATCTACACGACGGCCACGGTACTGACCACGGCGGGTTTCTCGGGGCCCATCGACGTGTCGCGGAACGCCCCCCTGATGATCTTCACGGTCGTGCTGCTATTCTTCGGGGCGGGCACCGTGGTATACGCGATCTCGGTAGTCACGGCATTCGTGGTGGAAGGTGATCTGACGCAGGGTTTCAGGAGACACCGCATGCGCATGGCCATCAGGGACATGAAAGACCACTACATCGTCTGCGGCGTGGGAGCCACGGGCATCGCCGTGTTGCGCGAGCTGGTGAAGACCGAGCGGCCGGTGGTGGCCATCGAGCACAACGTGGATCGGGTGAGGCGGATCGAGGAGGAATTTCCCGAGGTGCCGATTCTCGAAGCCGACTTCACCGACGATCAGGTCCTGCTGAAGGCGGGCGTCCAGCGGGCGGCGGGGGTGGTGGTGTGCACCACGATCGACAAGGATTCGCTCGTCACCACGGTCACGGCGCGGCAGCTGGCGCCCGCCATCCGCGTGATCGCCCGCGCCGGGCAGGAACGATCGATCGCGCGGCTGCGCCAGGCGGGCGCCGACGGCGTGGTGTCGCCGGCGTTGATCGGCGGCATGCGCATGGCCAGCGAACTGGTGCGGCCCAGCGTGGTGGGATTTCTCGACATGATGCTGCGCGACACGAACAAGAACCTGCGCATCGAGGAGGTGGCCGTGCCCGCGCACTCGCCGTTCGTGGGGCGGACGCTGGCCGAACTCGATCTGCACGCGCGCACCAACGCGCTCATCCTCGCCGTGCACGAACCGGGAAACCAGGAATACACGTACAATCCGCCCGAGTCGGAGCTGCTCCAGGCCGAGGCGACGCTGATCGTGATGGGGGATCCCGCCACCGTGCGGGCGCTGCGGGCCGCCTGCGACGGCCCCAAGGCCGCCGCGGCCAGGGCGGGATGATGGCCGACGAGCGGTTCTTCCTGCCGGGGCCCACCGAGGTGCGGACCGAAGTGCTCGATGCGATGCGGCATCCGATGATTCCGCACCGCAGCGCCGCCATGGAACTGCTCATGAGCACCATCCACCGGCGCCTGCAGCCGCTGTTCGGCACGGAGCGGCCCGTGTACGTGGTGGGCGGCTCGGCCACGTCGGCCATGGAGATGGCCATCCGCTGCGGCAGCGCCGAACGGGTGCTGGCCGTGGTGTGCGGCGCGTTCGGCGAGCGGTTTGCCGAGATCGCCGACCTCACCGGGCGCGACGTGACGCGGGTGATTGCCGAGCCGGGCGAGACGGTGTCGCCGGAACAGGTGCGGCTCGCGCTCGAGCACGGCGCGTACGACACGGTGACCATGGTGCATTCCGAGACCTCCACCGGCGTGCTGAGCGACGTGGAGGGGATCGCCGCCGCCGTACGGGAGGCGTCGAACGCGATGCTGCTCGTGGACGCCGTCACCAGTGTGGGGGCGATGCCCGTGGAGATGGACGCCTGGGGCGTCGACCTCGTGTTCACAGGTTCGCAGAAGGCGCTGGCCCTGCCACCCGGACTGGCGTTTCTCGCGGCCTCGGAACGGCTGCTCAATCGGGCGCGGACGCTGCCCGACCGCGGGTTCGCCCTCGACGTCGTGCGGTACGACGAGTTCTGGCACAAGTCGCAGAGCCCGACGACGCCGGCCATTCCCCTGTTGTTCGCGCTCGACCGGCAGCTGGCCGACATCGAGTTGGAAGGGCTCGAGGCGCGGTTCGATCGGCACGCGGACATGGCGCGCACCTGCTGGGACTGGGTGGAGGTGGACGGCGGCACGGATCTGTCGCTCGAGATCCTGGCGCGCGACGGCGAGCGGTCGCCCACTGTGACCTGCGTGCTGTGCGATCAACCCGAATGGGTGGTGCGCACGCTGAGCGAGCAGGGCTACGTGATCGGGGCGGGGCACGGCGACCTGCGCCGCAGCTCGCTCCGCATCGGCCATATGGGCGATCACACGGTGGACGGGCTGGAGACGCTGCTCGACGTGATGGGCCGCGTCATGCACGCCCGGCGGTAGCTCTCAGAACGATCCGCTGGTCCGCGCCGCGGTGCCGCCGCTCTGGCGGGTCTCGCCGATGCGCAGGTTGGCCACGAGCCTGGACATCCGTTCGGCGGCGTGCGCCATGGTCGCGGCGGAGGCGGCGATCTCCTGCGTGCTTGCGCTCTGCTCCTCGCTGGCCGCCGCCACCTGCTCCATGGCCGCGGCGAAGGCCTCGGTGCCGCGGGCGATCGCGTCCAGCCGCTGACTCATGGTGGCCACGAGCGTACTGGTGCCCGTCGCGGTGCGTTCGATGGACGCGGTCCACGACTCCAATTCGGCCACGTTCGCTTCGAGTTGCGCGAACGACGCCGATCCCAGTTCGGTGGCGCGGCTCACGTCGCGGGCCGTGGAGGCCATGCGCTCCATGCTCTCGCTCGACTGCTCCACGCCCGCCAACACCTCGGCTACCACGCGTTGCGTGCGTTCCGCCGCTTCGGACGACATGGCGGAGAGGCGGCGCACCTCGGCGGCCACCACCGAGAAGCCCTCGCCCTCGTCGCCGGCGCGCGCCGCTTCCATGGCGGCGTTGAGCGCCAGCAGCTTGGAGTGGCGGGCCAGCGACTGCACCAGCGCCACGAAGGTGCGGATTTCCTGCGACGCGTCCACCAGTGCGCGCACCGCGGCCGTGGTCGCGTTGACGTCGGTGGTGAGCGTGGCCAGCGCGGCCGTGCTGTCGTCCATGCGACGGCGATTCTCCAGCGCCAGGTCGCGCAGCCGGGCATTGCGGGCCACGCCTTCGTGCGCGCCGGTGTTCATGCGCTCGGCGAGCGGGCTGAGATCGCCCGCCGAGGCGGCCAGCGTCTGGATGGCCTCCGCCATCTGCGTGGACTGACTGCTCAGATCGGCGGCCGTCTGCGCGATCTGGGCGGCCGAGGCCGACATCTGCTCGGAGCTGGCGGTGATCTCGCCCGACATCGTGGCGGTGTCGTTGGCCGATCCGGTGAGTGCGCGGGCGAGGCGCGCGAGTTCGCCGACCATCGTGGACAGGGCGCGGCCGAGCCGTTCGATCTCGTCCGTGGACCGCACGCCGCCCACGCGCACGGTGAGATTGCCTCCGGCCACGGCCTCGGCCAGCACCGCCAGCTCCATGGCTGGCCGCCGGATGCGCCGGTTCACGAGCCGGTCCACGGCGAATCCGATGCCGACCATGACGAGGAACAGGAACCCGCCCAGCGCCAGCAGCGCCGAGCGCACGTCGCGATAGGTGGCGTCGGCGTCGGTGACCGTCTCGTGCGCGAGCACCACCCAGCGGGCCAGATGCGCCGGGGCGAGCGCGCCGCGTTCCGCGCCCCGCGTGGTGGCGAGCGTGAGCGCGGTGTCGCCGTGGACGCGCACGGCGGCGGCGTAGGCCTGCAGATCGCCGGCCGTGGCCCCCCGCGAAGTGATCAGCGCGTGACCGGCGGAGTCGGCCAGTTCCACGCCGATCTCCGATACCGAGCCGGTGGCGAACACGCCCTCGAGGGTGGCGCGGAGGGTGGAATCGGGCGTTGCCTCGGGATGGTCCGCGG
>Ga0307375_10003630_pt1 | contig 15080 bp, 11 predicted proteins | sample TR1MG_FD_202531 | JGI IMG/M metagenome (GOLD analysis project Ga0307375, IMG submission 202531) | Soil microbial communities from Risofladan, Vaasa, Finland - TR-1 | ecosystem: Environmental > Terrestrial > Soil > Coastal area > Acid sulfate soil | place: Finland: Risofladan, Vaasa | collected...
GGCAGATGTTGCTGCTGCTGGGGGTGAATGCGGTGGTGTTCAGCGTGCTGGGCGGGGCGCTGCTGACGCGATATTTGCTGCCGATGTATCCGCTGGTTCTGCTGGCGGCGGTGACGGCGTGGTATCGGCGGGTGCCGTACTGGCAGGGGCTGGCGGTGTTTTCCGCGGGGGCGTTTGTGCTGGGGTTGTTTGTAAATCCGCCGTACCGGTTTGCGCCGGAGGACAACCTGGAATATGCGCGGGTGGTGCGGATGCACGAGGCGGGAATTGCGCAGCTGCAGGCCAAGTATCCGGAGGCGACGGTGCTGTCGGCGTGGCCGGTGACGGACGAGTTGACCAAGCCGGAGCTGGGCTATGTGCGCAAGCCGTGGGACGTGTACCGGCTGGAGGATTTTACGGCGGCGGAGATTGCGAAGGCGGCGGCAGACCCCGGAGGGTACTCGGCGGCGCTGGTGTTTTCGACGAAGTATGATCCGCCGTGGCTGCCGTGGCGGCTGGGCGCGAAGAGTGAGGCGCTGGACGAACGGTATTTTGACCTGCACCATGACCTGCCGCCGAAGGTGATTGCCGAGCGGCTGGGCGGGACGATGGTGTGGAAGCGGGAGAACGCGGGAATGTGGATTGCGTTAATCCGGTTCAACCGGCGGCTTGTGGCGGCGGCGCGGATGCCGCAGCGTTAAGAGCGAGGCGAAACACCTATAATCAGCCTTGTCGTGCTTTCTTTTTCCTCATATCGCAAAGAGTGGGTGCGGGCGCTGGGGCGCTGCGCGTGGTTGGCCGTGGCGGTGGCGCTGCTGGCCGGGGCGCAGTTGCGTGTGGCGGCGGCGCAGGAGACTGGCGCGGATGGGGCGGGCGCAGACGGAACTGGCGCGGGCCGGGGCCGGATTGTGCTGGTGCTGCCGTTTGACAACCGCAGCGGGCAGCCGAGCCTGGAGTGGGTTCGTGAGGCGGCGGCGGAGTTGCTGACAAGCCGGTTTGCCTCTGCGGGTTTTTTGCCGCTGAGCCGGGAGGACCGGCTGTATGCGCTGGACCATCTGGGATTGCCGGAGGCCTTTCAGCCTTCGCGGGCGAGCAGCCTGAAGCTGGCGCAGACGCTGGATGCAGATGCGATTGTGGTGGGCAGCTTCAAGACAGAAGGCAACGAGATTGAGGCCGAGGCGCGGGTGGTGGACGTGCCTCACCTGCGAATGAGCGATGTGGTGACGGTGCGGGGCGCCTTGCCGACGATGATTGCCGTGTTTGACCGGCTGGCGTGGAAGCTGACGCGGGTGATGGACCCGGAGTTTGGCGGGGCCGAGGAAACATTTGTGGCCGCGGGCAAGGACATTCGCGTGGACGCGTTTGAGCAGTACATCCGGGGGATTACGGAGCCGGACCAGGCGGAGCGGCTGCAGCACCTGCAACTGGCGGTGAAGCTGAGTCCGGGCTTTGGGCCGGCGTGGATGGCGCTGGCTCGCGAGGAGTACAGCGAACAGAAATACCAGCAGGCGGCCGCGGCGTTTGCGAAGGTGGAGCACAGCGAACCGGATGCGCTGGAGGCGGGATTTTATCGCGGGCTTTCGCTGCTGTTCTCTGGGAATTATCCGGCGGCACAGGAGGCCTTTGCGGGGGTGGCGAGGATTCTGCCGCTGGCCGAGGTGCTGAACAACGATGCGGTGGCCATCAGCCGTCAGGGGCATGACGGGAGCGCGCTGTTTCGCAAGGCAGTGGCGGCGGACCCGAACGCGGCGGACTACCACTTTAACCTGGCGGTGAGCCTGAAGCGGCGCGGAGATACGGCGGGCGCGGAGGCGGAGATGGCGACGTGCCTGAAGCTGCGGCCGAACGACACGGAGGCGCAGAGCGTGCTGAAGGCGTGGAAAACGCCATTGACGGGCGCGGCGACGGATCTGGAAAATGACGCGAGTGCGGACCCGCTGGAGCGGATTGTGCGTACGTTTGACGCGGTGGCGTTTCGGCAGGCGGCGCTGGTGATTGACCAGATGGCGGCGAGCCGGCTGGCTGCGCTTTCTCCGCATGAGCGGGCGGTGAAACTGGCGGCGCAGGCAAAGACCTACCTGAACCGGGGTCTGCTGCTGGAGGCCGAGCGGATGTACCAATCGGCGGTGGCGGCGGATGGCACGGTGGCGGCGGCGCATGCGGGTTTGGCAGAGATTCGGGAACGGGCCGGAGATGCGGCTGCAGCCCGCAAGGAAGCCACGACGGCGCTGGCGCTGGAGCCCTCGGCCGCGGCGTACCTGGTGCTGGGGCGGCTGGACCTGGCGGCGAATCGGCTGGACGAAGCGAGCCGGGAGGCGAACGAGGCCTTGCAGCTTGACCGGGGAAGCCAGGCGGCGCAGGATTTGAAGCGGCAGATTGCAGCGCGGTCTGCAAAGAAGGACTAAGATGGCCCCGGGAATGGGTCCGTTGGGGGCATGCCATGCGGAAACGAATGAGCGGGTTTCGGTGCCTTAAGTGGGTAAGCGCAGTCGCGCTGGCGGGGCTGGCACTGGGCTGGTGCGGCCGGGCGAGTGCGGAGCGGCCGCTGGTGGACAAGCTGGTGCTGGACGACACGATTCAGCCGGTGAGTGCGTCGATGCTGGAGCGTGCGGTGCAGCAGGCGAACACAGACGGGGCCGCCGCGCTGCTGGTGCAGATGGACACGCCGGGCGGATTGCTGGAGTCCACGCGGGCGATGGCGGGCGCGATGCTGCGGTCGCGGGTTCCGGTGATTGTGTATGTGGGTCCGGCGGGCGCGCGGGCGGGTTCGGCGGGATTTTTTCTGCTGGAAGCGGCGGACGTGGCGGCGATGGCGCCGGGGACGAATGCGGGCGCGGCACATCCGGTGCTGGAGTTTGGCAAGCTGGACGCCACGATGAACGAAAAAGTGGTGAACGATGCGGAGGCGTTTCTGCGCTCGTATGTGACCAAGCGCGGGCGCAACGCGGAAGCGGCGCAGGCTGCGGTGCAGTCGTCGCACTCGTATACGGCCGAAGAGGCGCTGAATGAACATTTGATTGACCTGGTGGCGCCGAGCGAGGAACAACTGCTGGCCGAGGCGGACGGGCGCGTGATTACTCGGATGGATGGCACGAAGCAGACGCTGCACCTGGCGAATGCGCGGGTGGTGACGCTGCGGCCGAGCCTGCGCGAGGAGCTGCTGGGCTGGCTGGTGGACCCGAATATTGCACTGCTGCTGCTGGTGAGCGGGGCTCTTCTGATTTATCTGGAGTTCAACACGCCGGGGACGATTGTGCCGGGGACGCTGGGCACGGTGATGGTGCTGCTGGCGATTTTTGGTCTGAACCTGCTGCCGATTCGCTACACGGCGGTGCTGCTGCTGATTGCGGGGCTGGCGCTGCTGGTGCTGGAGGCGAAGTTTGGCGGGCACGGAGCGCTGGCGATTGGGGGAATTGTGTGCCTGACGTTTGGCACGCTGACGCTGGTGGCGGCGCCGGTTCCGGAGATGGGCGTGAGCCCTTGGGTGGCGATTGGCTTAAGCCTGGGGTTTGGGGTGATTACGGTTTTCCTGGTGCGGCTGGCGGTGCGCGCGCGGCGAAGAAAGGCGCGGCTGGGCGCCGATGCGATGGTGGGCAGCACGGCCGAGGCGATGGAGGACCTGAACCCGGAAGGGCACGTGCTGGTGGATGGCGAGATTTGGCTGGCGATGGCAAGCGAGCCGGTGGCGGTGGGGGCAAAGCTGCGGGTGGTGAGCCACGAAGAGTATCTGCTGCGGGTGGAGCCGGAGGAAAAAGTGCGCAAGGCCGAGCCGGTGGCGTAAGAGCCTGAGAGTGCAAAGGGAGTACAATCCCTGCTGAGTGAGGGAGAACCCATGTCCACTACGGATTTACCGATTCCGACTTTGATTTTTCTGGCGATTGTTGTTCTCTACTTGATCAACTCGATCAAAATTCTTCGCGAATATGAGCGCGGCGTGATTTTCCGGCTGGGCCGTGCGCTGCCGAGTCCGAAGGGTCCGGGCCTGATTCTGGTGTTCCGGCCGCTGGACCAGATGATTCGGATTACGCTGCGCCAGCAGGTGCTGGAAGTGCCGCCACAGGACGTGATTACGCGGGATAACGTGACGCTGAAGGTGAATGCGGTGGTTACGTTGTATGTGGTGAGTCCGAATGATGCTGCCATCAAGGTGGAGAACTACGCCTATCAGACATCGCAGTTTGCGCAGACGACCCTGCGGAGCGTGCTGGGCGAGGTGGAACTGGACGAGGTGCTGAGCCATCGCGACAAGCTGAACCTGAGGATCCAGACGATTATTGACCAGCGTACGGAGCCGTTTGGCGTGAAAGTAATCTCAGTGGAAGTGAAGCAGGTGGACCTGCCGGAGCAGATGCTGCGGGCGATGGCGAAGCAGGCCGAGGCGGAGCGCGAGAAGCGGTCGAAGATTATCCATGCGGAGGGCGAGTTCAGCGCGGCGCAGAAGCTGGTGGATGCGGCGGAGCTGATGGCGACGCAGCCGATGACGCTGCAGTTGCGCTATCTGCAGACGCTGGCCGATATTGGCGTGGAGAAGAATACGACGATTGTGTTCCCGCTTCCGATGGAGCTGCTGACGATCCTGAATAAGCTGGGAATGACAGACAAGCCGCCGATCGAAGGCAAGTGAGTTTGCGGCTGGAACAAGAGCGAAGGCACAAGGCCCCCGGCAGTCAACAGAGCCGGGGCCGGCACGAAACCAACCCTGAGGACAGGCATGCGACGTGGGTTTGACGGAGAGGATCTGGAGCCGGAAGAGGACGGGCAATCCAGAGAACTGACGCTGGGGCCGGTGATGCTGCTGGCGTTGTTGTGTGGACTGGTGCTGCTGTGTGGCTTGTGCTTTGGACTGGGCTATACGGCGGGAAGGCGGAGTCCGATGCCGACGGCAGCAGCACCCACTGGTGCGCCGGCGACGCAACCGGCGAGCACGCTGCAGAAGCCGGCGGCCGCGGGCGTGGTGCCGTCGGTGCAGCCGCCGGCTGTGCTGGCGGATTTGCCCCAGCAGGGGGCAGGGGCAGGGAGCGGAAGCGGTAATCCGCTGACTTCGTATGCGCCGACGGAAACGCAGACGAATGCGGTGGCGGGACAGTCGCTGGTGAGGCCGGCGCTGACGCCGGGGCCGGAGGCGGCGCAATCAGGAACGGCGCAGCAGGGTGGCGCGCTGCAAGTGCAGCCGGCGCTTTCGCCATCCGCGGGCATGATGGTGCAGATTGCCGCGGTGACGCATCCGGAGGACGCCAACGTGCTGGTGAATGCGCTGCGCAGGCGGGGTTTTGCGGTGACGGCGCGGCACGAGGCGGAAGACAGCCTGATTCATGTGCAGATTGGTCCGTTCCGCACGGTGCAGGAGGCGGACGCGATGTGTCAGCGGCTCCTGACGGACGGCTACAACGCGGTGGTCGTGCCGTAGCGCGTCAGGCGCGCATCCATCCGGGCAGTCCGGAGGCGATGGCCTCACGGATGGCGAGCATGAGGTCTTCCCGCGATGCGAATTGGGCGGGGTACACGGGCGGGTGGAAGGTGATGTATGCGACGCCTCGGCGGGCGCGCAGGCTGCCCTTGGGCAGGATGGATTCCGTGCCGTGGATGGAGACGGGGATGCAGGGAGCCCCTGCTTCCATGGCCAGATAGAAAGGGCCTTTCTTGAAGGGGAGCATGCGGCCGTCCGCGGAGCGCGTGCCCTCAACAAACGTGGTGATGTGCAGACCTTTCTGGAGCACGGCTTGGGCGGCGCGGACGCTCTCCTTTGCACTCTCAATGCGGCCGTCGCGATTGACGGCGACAAATTCGCCGAGCTTCAAACCATAACCGAGAATGGGAACGCTCAAGAGCGAGCGCTTGAGGAAGGCGGAGGTGCGCCCGGGAATGCAGGGGAGGAGCGCGGGCGGGTCGAGGTTGGAGACGTGGTTTGCCATGAAGATGCAAGCGACGCCGGGAGGCACGTTCTGTGTGTCCTGGACCACGACGGGGATGCGGGCGCAGCGGAAGGCGATGCTCGCGATGGCCATGGCGACGCGGTACAGCGGCGTTGCGTTGCCGGTGAGCAGGGCGAGAGGGATGAAGACGACGGCTGCGGGAATGGACAGCAGGATGATGACGGTGACCAGGGTGAGAGAGCGAATCATGCGGGAGACCCTTCGCCGGGGTGGTCCTGAAGGAGACGCGCGGGCAACTTTTCATAGATGCCGTCGAAGCCGCCGTTGGACAGAAGTGCGACGACGTCGCCGGGCTGCAACTGCGGAGCGATGGAGTCGACGATGGCCTGCGCGTCGGGCTGGAGATCTGCAGGCGTTCCGGCGGCGTTTAGCGCTTCGACGACTTCTTCGGGGTGGAGGCGCTCGGCGTCCGGGATGCGCTGCTGCTGGTAGACGCCAGCGAGGAGGACGCGGTCGGCGAGGCGAAGGCTCTGGACGAGATCGGCGGCGAGGACCTTGCGGCGGAGGGTGTTGGAGCGGGGTTCGAGGACGGCCCAGAGGCGCGAATGCGGGTAAACGGCGCGCAGGGCGCGGAGGGTTTCGCGGATGGCGGTGGGGTGGTGGGCGAAGTCCTCGATGACGGTGATGCCGGCGATGCAGGCGCGGACTTCGAGGCGCCGTTTGACGCTGCGGAAGCCGGCGATGGCGGCGAGGATGGCGGCCTTTGGCACGCCCTGAGCGAAGGCAAGGGCGGCGGCGGCGGTGGCGTTAAGCGCGTTGTGCTCGCCGGCGAGCAGCATTTCGAGTTCAGCCCAGAGGGCGCCGTCGTGCCAAACCTGCCAGCGGGAGAGGCCTTCCTGAAAACGCAGATTGCGGAGCTGCCAGTCGGCAGTGGCGGAGAAGCCATAGCGCTGGACGCGGGAGAAGGCGTGGGCAATGCACTCGGTGACGTTCTGGCTGGCGTCGTAAGCGACGATGAGGCCGCTGCGGGGGACGAGGTTGACGAGGCGTTTGAAGGCGGTCTTGACGGCGTCGAGGTCGGCGTAGATGTCGGCGTGGTCGAACTCGACGTGGGTGAGGATGAGCGCGTGAGGGAAGTAGTGGAGGAACTTGGGCCCCTTGTCAAAGAAGGCAGTGTCGTACTCGTCACCCTCCACGATGAAGGTGCGCGTGGGACGGAGCTGGAAGCTGGAGCCGAAGTTTTCCGCGACGCCGCCGATGAGGAAGGACGGCTCGAAGACGGGGTCCTGTTGCGCGGCGGTTTGGTAGATCCAGGCGAGGATGCTGGTGGTGGTGGTTTTGCCGTGGGTGCCGGCGACGACGAGCGAGTCGCGGCCCTTGAGGAACTCCTCGCGGAGGAGCGCGGCCATGGAAGTGAAGGGGATGCGCTGGTCGAGGACGTACTCGACCTCCGGGTTGCCACGAGAGAGCGCGTTGCCGATGACGACGAGGTCGGGCGCGGGCTGGAGGTTGGCTTCGGAGTAGGGCTCGAGGATGGGGATGCCGAGGGCGCGGAGGAGATCGCTCATGGGCGGATAGGCGGCCTTGTCGGACCCGGTGATGCGATGGCCCTGGAGCTGAAGAAGCCCGGCGAGCGAAGCCATGGCGGTGCCGCAGATGCCGCTGAGATGGATGTGGCGAGGGAATTGGCTCATGCGGTCACCGCCGGCTCCAGCAGATGCAGCTGGGCGGATTCCGCGGCGACGAGGCGCGACTGGACGCCAAAGGTGAGGGTGACGTTGGCGCGCGAGACGTGGCCGCTGCGCAGTCCGAGGGCGATGGGGAAATCGGAATCCTGGAAGGCATGGAGGATGACTTTTTCGAGGAGATCAGGCGAGGCGCCGGGGGAGACGCAGTCGAGCATTTCTCCGAAGACGATGCCGCGGATGCCCTGGAGTTTGCCGGCGTGGCGCAGCTGCCAGAGCATGCGATCGATTTGATAAGGCTTGGCGCCGACGTCCTCGAGGAAAAGGAGTTTGCCCTCGGTGGCGGGCTCCCACGGGGTGCCGAGGAGGGAGACGAGGATGCTGAGGCAGCCGCCGTAGAGGATGCCTTCCGCGGTGCCGGGGCGGAGGGTGCGGAGGCCTTCTGACGGGCCGAGCGAGTAAGGCTGGCCGGCGAGCGCGGCGTGAAAGCTGGGGAGGTGGACGCCGTCGTCGAGGGCGAAGTCTGCGGCGGCCATGGGGCCGTGGAAGGCGGGCAGGCCGAGCTGATCGAGGAGGCGCAGCTGGATTCCGGTGAGGTCGCTGTAAGCAAAGAAGGGCTTGGGGTGGCTGCCGATGTGGGCGAGGTCGAGGCCGGGGAGCAGGGCATTGGAGCCGTAGCCGCCGCGAATGGCCATGAGGAAGGCGGAGTCGGGGTCGGCGAAGGCGGAGTGGAGATCGGCGAGGCGCTGTTGCGGCGTACCGGCGAAGAAGAGCGGGCCGCGTTCCTGGGCGTGCGGTGCGAAGGCGGGCTGGTAACCGAGGGCGCGCAGGTGGGCGATGCCGCTTTCGATTCGGTCCGGCGCGGCAAAGGAGGCGGGCGCGATGATGCGGATGCCGGGGTCCTGCCCGGCGGAATTGGGCGGAACGGCTGCGGGTTTGCGGAGGGCGGTCATTCGGGCCAGGCCTCGCCGCGGGCGATGAGCGCGGCCGGGCCGGTGAGGAAGAGCTCGGTTTCTGTGCCGGACCAGGAGACGGATTGCGCACCGCCGGGGGCGAGCACGCGGAGCGGAGATTGGCAGCCGTGAAAGGCGATGGCGGCAGTGGCCGAGGCGGAGGTTCCGGTGCCAGAGGACGAGGTGGGCCCGACGCCGCGCTCGAAGATGCGGATTTCGATTTCGCCGGGGCTGAGGAAGCGGAGGAATTCGACGTTGGTCTGGTGGAGGAAGTCGGGGTGGATGCAGATTTCCGCGCCGATGGATTGCCAGGAGCGACCGTGGAGGGTGAAGTCAGGGTTGTCGACGAGGAGGACGAAGTGGGGGTTGCCGGTGGAGACCTGCGTGCCGGAGATTTCTGCGCCGCTGGCGAGGCGGACGGTGTGCGACTGGAAGACGGGGACGCCCATGCCGGTGGTGACATCGACGGAGAAGCCGGAGTCGGCGTGGATGGCGTCAATGCGGCAGGTGCGGAGGCCGGCGTCGGTTTGAATGTGGATCTGGTCGCCGGGCTGGGAGCCGAGGGATTGGGCCATCCAGGCGGCGACGCAGCGGGTGCCGTTGCCGCTGATTTCGGCGATGGAGCCGTCGGCGTTGTGGAGGCGGATGCTGCCGGAGGCGGGCTTTTCCTTGCGGAGCCAGGCGAAGAACTCGATGCCGTCGGCGCCGATGCCGGTGTTTCGCGGGCAGAGGCGGCGCGCGAGGGTGGCCCAGTCGTGCTGGCCGGCGGCGTCTTCCGTGATGATGAGGAAGTCGTTGCCGCAGGCGTGCGCTTTGGTGAAGGGAATCAAACTTCCTCCGGATGGCTGGAGTGGAGCGCGCGTGCCTGCGCGGCTGAGCAGTACGGGGTGCGCGGGGCGGATGAGGCTCCGCCTTGGGTGATGCTATCACCGCGCGGGAGGGGCTGTTGAGGGTGGTCAGGGGTGGAGTTGAGGAGAGGTGCCGGAAACGTAAATTGTGGCGCTTGGCTGGCCGGCAAAGGTGAAGTGGCGGACGGGGGTGAGGCCCTGGGGGTGAGCGTGGACGGCCTGGTCGATCTCGTCTCCATGGAAGGCGAGGACGATGGCGGCGTGTGCAGCGGGCGCGGCGAGGGCGGCGCGGTAGAACTGCTTGTCGCTCTCATTGATGGTTTGGCGGAGGGGGATGCCGGTGAGGGTGACGAGCTGGGGATAGACGGAGGTGTCCATGAGGATGGTGCTGCCGGGGCGGGTGGCGAGGAGGGCGCGGAGGACGGGGGGAATCTGCTGCTGGAGTGGACGGCGGGCGTTGATGTTTTTGGTGCCTTCGACGTAAGTGATGGGCCGCTGGCGCAGGATGAGGTCGGCGTTGATGGCGATGAGGGCGAAGAGGAGCGCGGCAGTGTAGAGGGTCCAGCGGGGTTTGAACTCGCGGGTGGCGCCGAGGGCGAAGTGGGCGGCGAAGCCGAGGCCGAGGGCGAAGGCGGGGAGCATTTCCATGCCGTAACGGGTGTTGTAAAAGGAGTGCGGCCACCAGACGGGGAGAAAAATGGGGACTGATCCGTAAGCGATCGAGTAGGCGTAAAAGGGGACGGGCATCCAGAGGAGGAGGACCCAGGAGAAGGCGCGGCGGCGCGCGATGAACCATCCCCAGGCGGTGCCGAGGGCGCTGAGGACGAGGAGGAGTTTGCCCCAGGCGAGTGCGGCGGCGTCCATCTCCGACGCTTTGAGGAAGAAGAGGAGGCCGACCCAGGGGTTGTGCCAGCCGGGATGAGGCGGTCCGGAGCCGGGTGTGGCGGTGCGGATTTCAATGGCTTTGGCGGAGTATGGGCCGCGGGCAAAGTCGAGCCAATCGCCGAAGACGGTGGCGTTGTAAACGAGCCAGACGATGGGCGCGGCGACGACGAGAACGCTGGCGAGCCAGAAGGTGCGGGAGCGGAGGCGGCCGAGGCGGAGGAGGGTGAGGCCGATGGCGGTCCAGGCGAGGAGGGTGAAGATCCAGCCGTCGTAACGCGTGAAGACGGCGGCGACGAGGATGAGAGCGATGCGCCAGAGGAGACTGTCGGCGCGGTGCGGGTTGGATTCGACAGAGGAACGCCACTCGACCAGCCAGACGGCAGCCCAGACGATTTCGCAGAGGAAGAGCGGCTCGGTCATGGCGGTGGTCTGGAGGTAAAGGAGGTTGGGGTTGGCGGCGAAGAAGGCGAGAGCGACGGCAGCGGGGGCGGGGCGGAGCCAGTGGCGCGCGAGGCGGTAAATGCCTGCGCAGGAGGCGAGATAGGCGAGGGCGGAGGGAATCATGCCGGCGATGCCGTTGGCCCACCAGCTATAAACGGCGACGAAGGGGATGAGGAGCAGGTGAGGCAGGGGGAGCCAGACGGAGCCGAGCTGCGAGAGGCCGGGGCGGTGCGAGTCAAAGACGCGGCGGGCGATGTGGAGATGGGCGACGGCATCGCCGTAGTTGAGCATGGCGCCGTGGGTCCAGCTCCAGGCGACGGCTGCCGCAGACACCGCGAAGGAGGAGGCCAGGACGGCCATCCACTCTGCGCGGCGGACGGGAGGTTCAGTCAAGGTGTGTGAGCTCGCGGAAGAGGGCGAAGCGGTCATCGATCTGCTGGCGCGTGAGCTGCTGCAGGCTCTCGGTGCCGAAGCGCTCGACGGTGAAAGATCCCATGACGCTGCCGTAAAACATGGCGCGGCGGAATACGGCGGGCGTGAGCTCAGGCTGCGAGGCGAGGTAACCGAAGAAGCCGCCGGCAAAGCTGTCGCCCGCGCCGGTGGGGTCAGTGACCTGATCGAGCGGGAAGGCGGGAGCGCGGAGGTCTGCGCCGCGGGCGGCGGGCGTGTCCGCATGGAAGAGGGTGGCGCCGTACTCGCCGTGCTTGACGACGAGGGAGCGCGGGCCAAGGGCGAGGACGGCGCGGGCGGCCTGGACGAGGTTGGTATTGCCGGCGAGCATGCGCGCCTCCGTGTCATTGATGAGCAGGAGGTCGAGGCCCTTGAGGACTTCCAGCAGCGCGGGGCGGTGATCCTTGATCCAGTAATTCATGGTGTCGCCGGCGACGAGGCGGGCGTGGGGCATGGCCTCGCGAACGCGGCGCTGGAGGACGGGATCGATGTTGGCGAGGAAGAGGAACTCGGAGTCGCTGTAGGCGTCGGGGATTTTGGGCTGGAAGGCGCCGAAGACGTTGAGCTCAGTGTTGTGGGTCTTGGCCTCGTTGAGGTTGTCGAGGTAAGAGCCCTCCCAGAAGAAGCTTTTCCCGGGGGCGTGCTCGATGCCCTGAATGTCAATGTTGCGGGCGAGGAAGACGGCTTCCTGGCGGCGGCCAAAGTCCTCACCGACGACGGCGATGACGCGGACGGTGGTGAAGAAGCTGGCAGCGAGGGCGAAGTAAGTGGCCGCGCCGCCGAGGCAGCGGTCGCGGCGGCCCGCGGGGGTCTCAATGGAATCAAATGCGACGCTTCCGACGACGGTGATGGACATGGGCGAATTCTTTCCGGGTGAAGTGAAGTTAGCGAGGTGGCCGGTTGGGAAGTTATGGAGTTATCGAGCGAAGTTAGGTTGCGAGATACTTTCCGAAGAGTAAGTCTACTTTGGCGCGGGTCTCGGCGGGGATGAGATCTTTCTGCGTGAGGACGGCAAACTGGGCAGCGGAGGCGCAGGCGCATTGGCGCTGCGTGGGCATGGCGGCAACGGCGGCCCTGACGACGCGTGCGGCGTTTTCCGCGTTCTGGTGGAGGACGGCGATGATTTCCTCGATGGTGACGGAGTCATGACCTTCGCGCCAGCAGTCGTAGTCGGTAACCATGGCGACGGTGGCGTAGCAGATTTCGGCTTCGCGGGCGAGCTTGGCCTCCTGCAGGTTGGTCATGCCGATGACGTCGGCTCCCCAGGAGCGATAGAGGTTGGACTCGGCCTTGGTGGAGAACTGCGGGCCCTCCATGCAGACGTAAGTTCCGCCGAGCTTGCCGACGACGCCGGCGGTGGCGCAGGCCTGGGCGGCGGTATGGGCAACGGTGGCGCAGACGGGGTCGCCGAAGGCCACGTGGCCGACGATGCCCTCGCCGAAGAAGGTGGAGACGCGATGGAAAGTGCGGTCGATGAACTGGTCAGGGACGACGAAGTCGGTGGGCTTGTGCTCTTCCTTGAGCGAGCCGACGGCGGAGACGGAGAGAATGCGCTCGACGCCGAGTTTCTTGAAGGCGTAAATGTTGGCGCGGAAGTTGAGTTCCGAGGGCAGGATGCGATGGCCGCGGCCGTGGCGGGCGAGGAAGGCGACCTTGCGGCCCTCGAGCTCGCCGAGGACGAAAGCGTCCGAGGTTGCACCGAAGGGCGTTTCGATGCGTTCTTCGTGGACGTTGGTGAATCCGGGCATGGAATAGAGCCCGCTGCCGCCGATGATGCCGATTTCTGCCTGAGCCAATGCGTTTCCCTTCCAATGCGTTCCCGTTGTGGACGGGCTGCGGGCGCATCCCCGTCGCGTGCCATTCTCAAGCATCCAGTATAAAGGCCGGGCAGGGGGCTACCCGGGAGCTGGAGAGGGGTGAGGACGAAGAGGGAAATCGACCCCGAGATCGATCTACCTCTAGACCATGGGCACCACGAAGAGGGTGATGGACTGCGCCGGGAAGGTGGCGGTGAGGCTGCTGGAGGTGCCGCCGCCGGAGGGCGGCGTGACGGTGACGTCCGGCTGGGCGACGATGGCGGACGGGTTGGCGTTGCTGTAGAGGTAGGTCTTGGCCGCGCCGTTGGGCGTGAAGTTGGCGAGGGTGAGGGTGCTGGTGAGGTCGCCGTAGGTTTTGTTGATAACGACGACGGTGACGGTGTGGTCGGCGGTGCGCAGAGCACCGTACACAGAGAGCTTTCCCTGATCGGTGCTGGTGGATGTGAGGGCCATGTTGCCGAACTGGGAGTTTGCGCCGTCGTAGTTGCGATAGACCTCAAACGCGAGGAGGCCTGGGATCTGAGTGGTGGGATCTGGCGGGCCCCAGAGGGTGCCAACGTCGAGGCCTTCGCGGCCAAAGATGCCGAGGATATCTGCCTGGGCGAGCGCGCCGTTTACGCTCTCCTGGCCGCCCCAGTTGTATTCAGTGATGGCGAGCTTGGTGCCGGGATAGTCGTTGTTGACCCAGTTGTGCATCATGGGGATGACTTCCGGCGCCTGGGGGGGGACGTTGCAACTGGAGGTGTAATTCGAGTCGGTGATGTAGTTGGGCTGAGGGAAGTTGGGATCGGTGTAAGTGGGGTCCCAGAAGACGCGGGTGGAGTTGAGCCGGGCCTGCTGGAGCGCGGTATCGCCGGAGGTGCTGAAGGCGAGATTATCGGGCGCGAAGTAGGTGTGGAGGTCAAGGTAATCGAGCAGACGGATGTGGTGCAGGTCGTCGTAGGCCTTGAACTGCTGGAGGTAGTACTCGATGAGCGGGATGCCGTTGTGGGCTTCGCGATCGACGGGGTTGGACCAGGGTTGCCAGCAGGGAGCGCCGCTGTGCCAGCCGGACTCGACGTCCTTCTTGGAATAGAAGTAGTTCCACCAGTAGTCCATGACGGGTCCGCTGACTTCTGCGGTGGGGTCGGCAGCCTTGACAGCCTCCGCGACGGCGATGCCGTTGTTGGTGACTTCGTCGTAGGTGAAGGGGCTGGGATGGACATCGCGGTGGACGGCGTCCCACCAACTGGGCTCGTTGTCGAGGTCGTAGATGGCGACGCCGCCGCTGGCCGCGTTGCCGAATTTGCCGACGAGGTAGGTGACCCAGTTGCCCGCCCATGTGGCGTCGACAGCCTGACTGGTGTCAGTGGCCGCGTTGCCGGTGATGGCTGACTGGTCGAGATTTTCGCCGTCGCCGCACTGGCCGCTGTAGGGGTCAAATGCGTATTGCATGGGGTAAGTCGACTTGGGGAAGCTGCAGGAAGTGCCGTCCTTGGCAACCCATCCGAGGACGGGCACGGTGCCCATGGTTTTGGCGCCGACGGCTTTGTCGGCAGTGACCTGGGCGTTGAAGGCGCTGGTGTCCTGCTGGCCGGTGTTGCCGATGTGGTTCTCGAAGTACCAGTCACTGGCGGAGTTGGTGACGTCGAGGACGTAGTTGTAACGGGAAGTGGCATTGCCGCCCCAGCGGTCGACGGAGAGATTGACGGCCTTGGCTGCAGTTGGGCTGAGGGTGTAGAAGTTCATGCCGTAAATGAGCGGGTTAATGGGGCGGGTCTGGTTGCCGGCGTCAACGGTGATTGTGGGTCCGACGGCGACGGCGGGAGCGCTGAGCGTGACGGTGACGCTGCCGGAGACGGTCGTGTCCTGTTTGCTGGTGGCGGTGACGACGACAGCCGCTGGGGCGGGATAGGGCGTGGTGTAGAGGCCGGTGGAGGAGATGTCCCCGGGACTGAGGGCGCTGCCACCGGCGGCTGTGACGGACCACGTGACGGAACTGTCAGTGACGGCAGGGCCAGAGACGGCGGCTGCAAGCTGGAGGGTGGCGCCGATGGTGGCCGCGGCCGGATTGGGCGTGACGGTGACGGAGGTGACGGCGGCGGTGGTGTAGTTTGCCGTGGCGGTGGTGTTAGCGGAAAGGTTGACTGTGCATGTGACCGCGGCAGCG
>Ga0307375_10003631_pt1 | contig 15080 bp, 10 predicted proteins | sample TR1MG_FD_202531 | JGI IMG/M metagenome (GOLD analysis project Ga0307375, IMG submission 202531) | Soil microbial communities from Risofladan, Vaasa, Finland - TR-1 | ecosystem: Environmental > Terrestrial > Soil > Coastal area > Acid sulfate soil | place: Finland: Risofladan, Vaasa | collected...
CTCTATTCTGATTCTATTCGTCACATTCTTGGATATGCGCCACAAATTCACAGGGCAACCTATCACAGTACCGCTTTATGGTCGAAGACATCAAGAGTGGCGCTCGCCTTGTCGGATGGCTTTCGTACGTTGACTTTTCAGAAGCACCATGGTTTGAAACTCCACGCAAGGGCTAAATTCGGGAACAACTCGACTCGGACTTCAGAACACAACTCAGAGCCGGTCGCGCAGAGTTAGGCCAATTTCCCAGTGCCGCTTCCGGAGCGAATTTCCGCCTTCTCTGTGTGTCTACTCTCCATCATGTGCACTCCGCACGTTGCTGACCTCGTTTTGCATCTCGTTTGTCCCAATCCAGCATGCTTTCGAAGGCAGTAACCGACATTTCCGATACACATTTCGAACTCATCGCGGCTCTCCTCTCATTCGATTGGTTCTCTCGCTTGCCCGCTGAGATTGCGGTATACACAGAATTCTTGGTCCACTTAACCTTCGCCAAGCCTGCATTCTTCGACAAGATCTACACATCGATGGTAATCTGCTTCAGAGGGCCGCCACAAACTTCTTCTGGTGCGTTTACTCTTCCTTCTGTTGCGTTCAGTTCCTTATCCCGTCTCGATTGCTCCTCACCTCGCATACTAACACTTTTCTTCTGTTGATCAGCATCTTTGGAAGAGAAGACCAACTTGAGCGAGCAAGATCGCGAAGCATCATATTTGGCCGTCCACAGGACGTTGAAGACCCTTCTCGAAGCGCATCCCACCTCCGTTTCTGTGCTTCGCAATGTAGTGGTGGAAAAATTCCCACACAAGGTGTTCCCGACAGCTGTTCAAGCGAGTTATGTGAAACAACTGCTGTTCCTGATCGGCTATGTGCCTTCGCTGCGAAAAGACGCTCTGGAGCTGATTATCGATCGAATCGTTCAAATAGATGTATGTCTCAATTCGTATCAAAGATGATGATGGTGGTGATTGTCGGACTGGAATCGTTCCTTCCGCCCCGCTCTTTCTCTCTGTTGTTGCGAACTACACCTGCAGTTCTGGCATGTACGGAACCGGTTTCAATCGCACACGAGTATGCAACACAAAGCACGTCGTAGAATACCCACACTGCGAGCATCAGGATGAAGGAGAAGGCTGGGCCAAGTTGAAGGATTGGACCCGCACGTGCACACTCTGCTTGCCTCTCTTCCCATCATGGACACCCCCTGACTCGTGTGGCAGTTCGAAAAACGCGTGTGGTGATGATGATCCCATCGAATATCCGCTGTGGTAGTAGTAGTAGTAGTAGTAGTAGTAGTAGTAGTAGTAGTAGTAGTAGTAGTAGTAGTAGTAGTAGTAGTAGTAGTAGTAGCAGTAGTAGTAGTAGTAGTAGTAGTAGAGGTCGTTGTTCGTCCGCAAGAGGCGTCAATGGCTTTCGTCCCCTCCCTCCAAGAAGCGTGTGAACGAAGAAACGATTGTTTTGAGGAGTTGCAGGTCTCCCCTATCTCACTCTATCTTCAAGAAGAAGCAACGATACTGAAGAACAACCTTGGGTACAGAAGAAGAACCTTGAACCTCATTGCACTATCCCAACCCCAAGGATTTGACACCAACAACATTCTCCCGAAACACGGCTCCCCATCCCAACTCTCCTCTCCATCTGTCTCCGCCTCTCCTATTGACGTTGACAGCAAAGATAGAGAGTTCCCCTCCCGAAACGAGTCGCCTCCACCCATCCCCAATAGTCGTCGTCGTCGTCGTCGTCAAGGATGATGTTGATGATGATGATGATGATGATGACGAGAGGAGCTTGGACCCGGCTTCTCGCACCTCTGTAGCGGACACTCTGTTTGGCGTTCTCTCACCACCCTCCTTTTCTGAAATGCGAAGAAGGTCTGAACTCTGCGACGGTCATTGACGGAAACAACAGAAAAGGAACAAGACGAAGGAAGGAACTCCAAGGACTTTGCCATTGGTCAAAACCAACAGGAGTGAATGCGTAGCAATCTCTTCTCTCTCTGCCTCCCGATACTCTTCCCTTGACCTTCTAACGCCTCCTTTGTGTCTCTTCTGGTTCTCTTATGCATGTGTGGATTTAGGTGGAGTTGAAGAACGAGATTCGCCGGCCTTCGTTCTCACACAGCAGCATGGAGCTGACTTCTTCAGAGGACGGTGTGATGTTCCAGTTTGAAAGCGATGGCACTTCTTCTTCCTCAATAATGGGTCCCAAATCTGGTGGTGTCGTTGAACAAGACGAGAGTGAAGAGAAGGTGGACGTGATGTTGAGTCACCTGTTGAAGTGGATGAGCGAACTGTCTGGCAAGTCTCTTTCTGCGAATCTCTCCTCTCTCTCTGCCTCTTCGTCTTCCTTGGCCGTTTCCTCTTCAATCGACGTCGATGATGTCTCGTCTACTTCTTCAACGACTGTTGCTACTCCGACCCATCGCTCTCATCATCGCGCTGCTGCTGCTGCTGCTGTTGGTGGTGCCGTTATTGTGGGTGTCACTGTCACTTCCGTTGCCGCGGATGCCGCTCAGTTGCCGGAGGAGGTGTTCAAGATCTTGCTTGGTGTCTTCGATCGCCTGTTGTTGACCACGAATCAGACGAAATATGCCCAATGGTCTCTGTTTTATGTGTGCCGCTTGCGAGAGGACTTCAATAGCCGTCTGTTTGAGCACTTGTTCGATATTGTACAGAATGTGAAGTACCCGCCGCAGCAACGTCAACGTGCGTGCATGTACATTGCGAGCTTGGCGTCTCGCGCATCTTTTATCAAGGAATCCACGACCCAAATGGTGCTGAACTACATGTGTAATTGGATGACGCAGTATGTGGAGCTTCAAGGCGACTCTGGACGACCGGATCTCACTACTCACGTTCTCTTCTATGCCATGTTCCATGCCATCTCCTACATCTTGAAAAACGTTCACGACACACTATTCGATTGTCCATCAGCAAAGCTCACCATTCAAGAGCTTGGTATCAACATGATCGTCAGATCTCCACTCAACCCACTCAAAGTGTGCTCTCCTGCGCTTGTACAATCGTTCATCGAAGTCATGTCCAAGTATGGCATCTCATTCACCAACGTCATTCAACATAACGAGAAGCTGGTCCTACCAGCGAGAGACATGTTCGGTGCTAACTCTCCGCTCACCGACTTCTTCCCCTTCGATCCCTACCTCCTCAAGCGCTCTTCTGCCTACTTGCTGCCCTACTACCACTTTCCAGAGCAACAGCAACATCATAAGCACCGAGGCGACCCATTCGAAAGCGGTTATGCCACGGAGGGCGAGACGGAAATGGACATGGACTTGCGAGGTCATCACGACGATCATGATGTGAATGGAATGGACGATGAGGATACGCATACGACTGAAAGCATGATGGCGATGATGGATTTCGGGAGGGGTAGCATGCCCTCGGGTGCTGCACTGAGCACGAACGCCACTTCTGGAAGGATGCAGATCTCCAACGTTGGAGGTGTGCACAACGCCTTGTCTTCGTCTGGTGATGCTCTTAATGCCTCCACGGGTCTCTTTGGATCGTTTGACGAGAAATCATCGCTATCAAGTGGACATGGATCGAACAGTTTCACTCAAGGTGGAGGATTCCTAATCGGCGGACTCGGCGCCAACAACAACGCCGCAGCGTCCTCCACATCCTCTTCACTTCACCAACCAAGCTTCGGACACTCCTTTGGCGTTCCCTTCTCATCTACAGCCACATCTGCAACGTCAACCAACTCCTTCATCTCACACTCCCCACTACGAGGCGCCAGTCCTTCCGCCGTCAGTCTCAACAACCTCAACACTGGTAGCTCAGAGTTTGCCGTCGGGTCGCTGGAGGCCAGAAGAACACCTTCAAAGCGATCCAGAGACGAAAATTGGGCACCATCAACACCCATCTCGGCTGCACTCTTCAATCATTCGGCGACGAGACCGATGAACAGCTTCGCCATCGCATCAAGCCCTTCCCCCACCACCTCCTCCTCAGCATGGGGATCTTCACCAGTGTCTCACGCAGCCACTGCTACTGTATTTAGCGCTCACACCAACAACTCGGAACTGTAATCTGTTAAAAGCAATCTCTCAACATGCAAAACGGAATGTGGGGCCCCTTGTGTGGTCGTCAGTGCCAGAATTTCATGGGTTCTCTCTCCAATCAGGTGCTGGTATTCCATATGAGGTATTGGACATAATAGGGGCCAGAATTGGGATCGATGGATGTCATTAGACGACTCATGAGTCGCGAGAACGTTTCCCGAAATCGTTGTGAGTGTGCAAGAAGAAATGCCCTGGAGAGTTTCGGACAATCGATTCTTGGAGCAGAGCTTTCATTCAAGTATCAGCCCTGAATATCATCCCTAAAGCGAATACAATGCAATTGGAGTCTTGTCATGGCACCTACATGGGATACAATGGATCCAAGAGAGCCTTCTGAGACGATGGCGGATCACAGCTGTTCTGACCTCACCAATGATGATAGAACGAGCTATTTGCTCAATTGCCTCAACTAAAAGCGCGTTTACAGGCGATATATGGTCCAAATAGGTACTGGAATCGAGAATAGGGCGCATGATGGGTTGGATTCGTTTGACCCAGTTCCGTGGAACAGGCTTGAGTGAATGGATGGAAAACCGCAGTGCAAAGCATCCTAAACATGGTTGTTCTGATGAATCCGACGAATCCAGGGTCATGAGAGTGCAATGAGCCGGCCAGACGAGTCGTTCAACTTCGAAGTCGAATTCAGGTCGTTTTTGAGTCATCCATTGGCGGAATGATGATAGGATCGTCTTGAACATCCTTTCCATAGCGCTTTCTCAGCGTTCGATACCTCTTCAGATAGATGAGAGCCTCCAACTCCTTCAAAACGAACTCGGCCCGCTTCACGCCGGCGATTATGCGCTCCGGGTTGGTTTCCTTGGCGTTTTTCATGAATGCTGCATGTAATCGTGGTCTTGCCTTCTCTATTCCACCATCGGGGTAGTCCCTTGATCGCCACAAGAGCTAGAAAACAACGTGGAGTTAGATCGGAGGTCAGAACTTCAACGGCATGCCGTTCCACGTTTGCAGATCGTCCGGATACATACCTGTTTGTAGATGTTTTTCACAGAATAGCGAAGTTCAGAGGGAGAAGGCAGAGTAGAACTCATGGAAGAGGAGGAAGAGCAGGGAATGTGCTTGGAGAGAAGGTCGAGAGAAGCGGAGAGAGGCAGCAAGTGGTCAATCTCGCTCGTGCATCGGCTGCGAGAAAGAAGGCAGGATACGTCGGAAAGAGGAACGACACGATTTGGGCGAATGTGAACATCAAAGCGTTCACTTTCAACGACTTGGCCGATCTCTACTTGGTTGTTCTCAATGGTCTTCTTAATGGTACCGCAGATCACGGCAAGCATGGTGGTTGGTATTTTGGCACCGTTTACGAACACACGTGGGTGAAAGTGGGGCATTTGCTCGCGAAATAGTTGCACTCACTCGGCCTGCTGGTCACCTCGCCTACAGAGGTCACTGAGTTCGAAGAAGAATACGTGAACAAGTACCTATTTGGAGAGGAAGTGAGAAATCTTTGGGTAGGAGACAGTAGAGCGATATCGAACAGATCGAGGAGGCTTGGATGGAAACCTCAGGGAAACCTCACAGACCCGACGTGTACGCTACCCTCGCTCAGAAAGTTCAATACCTCGATCATTCTGGAGAGATCACGCATCTGTGATTGCAGAATGTGTGGAGATTCTCATCTTGTCCAAGAATCTGCGCAACAGCAGGAGCAACAATATCCAGGCGCTGTTCTCCCACGCCTCGCACCAACCAAACGCAAGCCACAATTGCGCCATTGTAAATGTAGGAAAGAAGATTCAATTTAACTGACCCCATTTCGCCCTCCGTGCATAGGGGACCTGAGGAAGGCATGAGCATGGAATTCCGCAGCGGGGCACATAAACAGAGCGGAATCACTCACTCGACCCCGTACCCCACCAAGGAGCGCTCCCCTCTTGAGGAATTGACGATTTTTGGATCGATGCCGTTCTATAGCTGCGCATTTCGTAGCCTTTCCCCCACAACGGACGCGTTGGCGCTCGCAGAGGACGAGGACAAGGGTTGCGTCTCCTCACTCCTCCTTCTCTCTCGTCTCATTCGCGAGAACGCTTGCACTTGGCTCTCTTCCAACCTCAAGCCGATCGTTGAAGGCATAAAGAATCAGAATGCGAAGCGTGGACCTGGTTCGAAAGTCACCATCGAAGCCTGGAGGCTAATGCCGCACCTGCGTTTGGCCTTCTCCCTCATTGTCGAAATGGTGGCCGTCATTGATCTCGCAGACGAATCTCTCGTCAGTTTCAAGATGTTTGACCATCTTATGGAGCAGGTTCGTACATACATGTGTTGTCCTAGCTGGCCTTTGAAGGCCCATTTTGCATCTTCAGAGCTTCCTCTTCCTCTCTCCCAATCTCTCTTCTCTCTCTTCGTCTTCTAACCCCTGTTGCCCCTCTTCTCCCTTGTTTTGCTCACGACTGAAGTTCTGGACTTGTGTGGATGCGCTCGATGATGTGAAAGCGAAGGAGAAGGCGATGTTCTTGAATCGTTGGGCGCTGGATTTGATCGAGATTGTGAAGGAGAAGGACCGTCCCTCGTTTGCGAAGCGCATTTGCAGTCCCGTTGTTTGGTTCCTTTGGGGTCAGGGGTTGATTAAGATCTCTCGGAACTATTTGCTTCCTAAGCGCTCGTCTGGTGAGTCCGCGCAATCGTTTGGACATCACAAGGCGCTCTACTTCCACTGCCTCGATGTTGCCGCCACGAAGTTCGAAAAGTGCTCCCGTTTGGTCGTTCAACTGTCTCGTCAGTCTCGTCAGTCTCGCCCCGATCAGGCCGCGCAACAGAAGAATGTGTTGGAGAAGATGAATGGAGAGTGCATGGCGGCATTGGGACACATTTTGCTGAGCAAGGCGAGGGAGGTTGAAGACGAGACGCTTCGCTCGCACCTCTTTCAGGAGAGCATCACTCAGTTGCGTCGAGCTCATTGGCTGGATCCTTCGACTGGAGCCATCTACAATCTCGCGTGCGTGTTATCGATCACAAATCGGCCTCTCCAATGCAAGAGCTATCTCGATATGGCGGCGAGAAATGGAGCCCTGCCCCCGCTCATTCACGTCTACAACGACCCGGACCTCGACTCCGTAAGATCCTACCCATGGTTCGCAGACTTCTTGCAACACGTGCCAAACGAAAAGCCGTCGGCAGATCAGGCGTGGATGTACTCGTTGGACATTGGAATGACTTTGCTGGAATCCACCTACGCCATGCCAGAGCCTTCAGTTCAAGCCGCACTCAAGCCACACGCAACGCTTCACATACCAAAGACTCCAGATCAACAATTCATGGCGATATCTCCGACTACAGCGACTAGCAATGCTGCGAAAGCAAGTTCAAGTCAACATGCGCACGTCCTGCCTTCCAATCAACTGCTACACCAACACACTCAACAGCAAAATCAAACGGCGCAACAAGCTCAAGCGAAAAACGCCGGGAAGGACAAATACGACGGACTCACAGAGTCGATGTACTTCGACGAAGGTTTGAACAAGCTCCAGGCGTCTTTGGCTCGCGATGGCTTCTCACGTTCTACTATCGTTTCTATGCTCAAGGATGTGCATAAGCAGAAGAAGGCAGATAAGGCGCAGCATGAGCGGTTTGAGGCGGCACACGCGAGATTGATGATGAGATTGGAAGCAGCTGGGATGAAGCAGAAGTCAGTGATTCCAGGAGATGGCAATTGTCAATTCCATTCTATTTCAGATCAGCTGTTCGATGGACTGGAGCAGAGCGCATGGGTGAGACAGGAGATTGTGTCTTGGCTGAGAACACATGGAGATTGGGAATTGCCCGAAAACGGCGCGCGTCTGAGAGATTTCGCTCTGGAAGAGTGGGATTCCTATTGCGCGCACATGGCAAAGCCTGGAATATGGGGAGATCACCTCACACTCACAGCGGCATCGCAGAGATTTGGAGTCAGAATTGTGCTCTTCTCCTCCATCGAAGACAACCACTACGTCACCGAATACGTACCCACCATCATCACCTCACCAAAGGTTCTCTACTTATGCCACTACGCAGAGTATCACTATGGATCTGTGTGCCGGAAGGAGCAGGAAGAGATTCAGCAGGACGAACAGGCTGCAAAGCTTGCAGAGTCAATCGCACCATCATCTTCATCATCACCTGCAGTATCATCATCCCCAACATCTACAGCAGCAACAGCAACATCGCCATCCCTCAACCATTGAGTTCCATCATTTCAGACCAATTCCACCCACTCTGCTTGATCCTCTTGTTGTACATGAACCTCTCAGTCATTGAACATCACGTTACGAAGCAAACAATGATATCACAGCAGCTAATATCTGCGAAGGAAGCCAGTGGGATCGAGGAAGAAGTTCCGCCGAACCCCCGAAATAGCGAGTGAGAAGAAATTGTGGTAATATGATCGACAGGAGTGAGTAAGATGTAGACTGTTTATTCAGGTAGATGTTCACAGAAATCACCTGTGGATTTCGGACACTGCGGCTCTGGGTGGAAGTGCTATCTGCAGGTATCTCAACTACTCGATGATCTTGTATGCCATAGGTGTGTGACACGGGTCAATGTGAAAGCGAGAATTAGGGGGAGAGAGAGACAGAAGGCGGGAGATACAGGGGAACTTATACTCAGGGGAATAGCGAAAGGTCAGCATAATGACTCTTCTTTACAATCTACAATGGTCATCAGGTAAAGGCATGTCGGAACTAGAATGTGCTCTGCATGCTGAACCTGGCCAGGCAATCTAGGATGAAGATTGCGGGTACTTGAATGGCTCTAGCGAGTTCCTCTTGTTTCGTCCTCTCCAGGTGTAGGAAGCTCCATAACAGGTCTCCGTCTAGTATAGCCTTGTTGTGAGGGTGTGCCATGCGATAAGTTGGTTTTGGGTATCTGTAAGCGAACGGGTGAAGGCCAGCCGAGTGCTCTAGTGACGACACGAGGTGTGACTCCAGCTTCTTCAGAATTTGGAAGAGTTGCGCATTGACGGGCATGATGTATCCAATCGAGCCATCCTGGCCGGCGAGAATGCATCCGTGGTTCCTCAATGATGAGGATGATGATGATCCGTCTTCCTTCGGCAGAGCTCCAACTCTGAATCTCTCCATGCACTTCACTCTCGATCCATAGTGGAAGTCTCCTACAGGCTCCAATGCCGGCACAATCTCTGGATTTGAGGATGGTGTGAATGCGTGCATGTACAGGTTTCCTCTCTCGTCTGTGGCGAGCAACGTTGCCTTGTCTCCTTCGATGATTGCGCCTGTTCCCACCGCGTCCAATGGGTTCGGATCCTTCGCGACGAGTTGTAGCCAATTATGTGGTGCCTTTAGCCATCTCAACAGTCTGATCGAGTGGTGAACGTCTCCAAACAGCACAAAGTTTCTGATGACCGTCACGCTCACCGTCGAGAGTTGCGCATCGATGAAGCCAATCCTGTACAAGCCTTCCTCCACTCGAATCTGATACACGTAGAACGATCTGCCCTCAGCAGTTAGAAGATGACCATCAAGTGCTGCAAGGGAAGTGATGGGTTGGAGACACATGCGTTCAGTTCTCAGTTCTAGCCTTGCAGATCTCTTCTTCCTCACAACTATAACTGAATAGGGGTCTGAAGATGTAGATGTAGAAGGGAAGGAAGAAGACGATGACGACGTTGAAGACTTGGATGACGAGTTTGAGGATTTGGATGACTTTGATGTCGCCATTGTGGTCGTATATGTATCTGATATGACATCCAACACGATGATTCTACCCTTGCAAGCTGCGTCCTCTCCTCTGACGATCGAAGTTCCAATCACGAGCACTGGGATCTTCTTGTACGGCGCCACGATCCTCTTTGCTGCAAATGTTGTTCCCAGTACCGCCGCAGGTGTTGGATCGGTCGACGGAAGAGGGATATAATTCATCAGGTTCATGAACTTGGCAGTGGCGACCTCCTCAGGGCCGCACGCAAACGCAGCCACGCACTCCCAGGTATCCGGGTCTATCACCTTCACCGTGTACACATCCTCCCAAATCGGCGGCAAACGAGGATTCAACGTAGACTCATCGTAAACCAATGGCTGAGCAGTACCCTCTGCAATCTTCCTGGCAAGGTCTGCCTCCTTCTTATCGTCTGCTGCGCCTCTCAAATACCTCAACATCTCCTTCTCTCTCGAAGACGTCGTCACGATGATGTAATGATTCTCTCTATCGTAGGAGATGGCATGTACAGTCTCTTTCAAGGGCACACGAAGCGCACAAAGTCCTCCACCGGAAAACTCCACGTCCCACTGCGCATCCAGCGAACTCATATGCATCATACCATTAGAAGTATAGATAAAACCAGAAGAACAAGATGGGATGTTCAAAGGGCAGAACGAGGACACACTGTGACCGAACACGCGGCGGCGATCGACATCCTTCAGTTCCGACACACGTTGAGCACGCAGGTAGTCTCTCTCGCAAAATAGCCACATGGGGGAGTCTCCCGCAACGAAAAAGCCATTGTATCGGCCAGCAAGACCATAGAACGCGGTGATGGTAGGGTGGGTCAAACTTCGTCTCAATACCGTCAACACCGAGAGATTGGCATCCATTTCAGGACGTTCCACATGTTGCTCTCCTTGATCAGAACCGGAAGATGAAGACTTGGAGTGCTCGTCGAGAGGCAAGTTGTGAGAGATAAGGTTGATTGGCACCCGGACGAATCGAATTGGCAAGTACTTTTCCGAGACCAGTGCACTCTTGTAGTAATGACACGAGTATGCAAAGACACTGCCATCATCAAGCTTTACGATAAGGAAGGGAAGAGAGTGCTGCGACCCAACAGAAGCGATACAGATCTCACCATCCATCGTCCCACCGACAGACTTCTTCACCTCGTTCTCATGATCCATGATTTGCCTTCCATTGTGCAAATTCGAGCATCGGAACACCAAATGGGCATTATGAGCGCCTCCACTACTCGATTCTGGCAACTTCCAAATCTCAAACTGTCCATCCTCTCTAGCGACCGCAAAGAACGCATACCGATCCAAAAAGTCCGAGTGAATCGACCTATTGAACATGATATTCTTGTCACTGGCATCCAAAAGTGACCTTTGTTCGCTTCGACGAGAGCTGAAGTCCTTTGCATTTCCATACAACTCCAACTCAGTCGTATCGATCGCCATCTCCAACGCTTCCTCCTCATTGAGAATGTCATCTGCACCATTTCCATTCTGAGACATGGCGAGTGACTTGTTGAGGAAGCCACTTTGAGACACTTCCATCGAAGTCGAAGTAGTTTGCTGTTGGTGTTGTTTGCCTTCTGCATTCAGAGTATTGAATCCAATCATGTTGCTCGTATCGGTGAACAGGTGGATGGTGGCCAGAGTCGAAGATTGAGCGTTGTGAGCGTCAAAGATAGGCATGGGAGATTTCTCCAGGAGCATCGTGTCGAGATTCGACGCCTCATACATGACAAGTTGATGATCGCTGAGCAAGAGGAGCACGTACGGATCTAATATAGAGCACCACACAGCATACAGATCATTGCCATCGGAATCAGTACCAAACGAAAGCTGCTGAGTCTGTTGCAAGTTGGAATCCACCAAAACCATCTCATAGTAGCATACTTGCAGCATACGATGTCCAGAATACACATTTCCAGCGCAAAGAGTCTCGTCCTTCTCAAGGAAGCCAGTAGGAGTAGCAGCAGAAGCAGCGGTGGAGTGTCTAGGTTTGGGAGTCTCGTTTGAAGACAGTCCTCCAATACTACCGTCATCGTTAACCACAAGAACGCGAGTCGATTGGGGAGAGGTAACGAGAACAACCTTGTGAAGCAACTCTCTCTCATAGTCCTGCTCCTGCTCCTGCTCTTCCTGAGTACCTTCACCATCGCCTTCCCCATCTTCATTGCCTCCAACTTCGTTATTACCATCATTAGCATCATCTCCATCATCTTTTGGCAAATCATCAGGAGCGGATCGTTTTCCGCTCTGTTGTCGTCCAGGCAAGTCGTCTTCCTTGTCTCCCTCGTCCTTGTCTCCATCTCCATTGCTTCTACCTTGCTTGCTCTTTTTCGTATTCTCAGAAGAAGGATTCGTATGAGGCTTGTCGGTGACATCCATATGCGTAGAATTAGTCGTATTAGAGATCGAAGAAGTCTCGTCCGGAATGCTGAAGAGAGACCACACGCCCATCACACTCTGAGCCTCTCTGGTATCCAATATGGCATGCGGCATCGTCTTGCTGATCAGTGCAATCGCACCTGAGCGTTCATATCCACATGCAGCGACGAGGTCGAACTCTGCGTCCGGATCGAGTTTTCGGTGCCTTTCGCTCCTCTCATTGTCCATCGGTATGTATCCCGGATCTGTTGTCTTATTCGATTCTAGGCTGTCGTTGTCGTTGTCGTTGTCGTAGTCCTTTGGGCGCAAGAAGACATCCACGAGCGGTGCAACGGAGACGATCGTATCCACCGTTCTCAAGTCGTACTTCGGTTGCGTGCTTGCTCCCATCATCATTGTCTCTCCCATCTTGCTTGCCTTCGTTGCTCGAATCTCTGAGAGAAGTTCGATGACATTCTCATCCAAGTCCTTCGGCTCACACCAATCCGTCAATTGGCCAAACGAATGAGAATCCAGCGCTGCAGGGTCGTCCTTCGCCCTCTTATGACTCGCATGGTGCTCGTCCATTCGAAGCATGTATGAAGAGAGCACTGAATTGGCAAGACGGGCAGCAACGAAGAAGTAACGCTCATTGAGGGTACACATTCCGGTCGTCACAATCGATGATCCAGCGGACGCCAAGTCAATATGTGTCACCGAGCGTCCATCGCTCAAAATCGTCATAAAGTAGAGTGCTCCAGTTTCCAACGAGAGAAGGGCCACAGAATCACTAAGGAAGGTGTATTTCGCGTCATCAAGGGAAATCGGATCTTTGGACTTTTCGAATACAAACTTACCGATGACATCGGGATCGGTCTCCGCAAAATCACCATAACTGTTGAGAGAAAGACGATACTTCGAACTATGGTCGATGAAGAGGATGGCATTCGAAGAGAAGACGATTGCACCACCAGGCGCTTTCAGCGGGCAAATACGGTAACTGTCGTACGGCAGCTTGTCCATTGACCAGATCTTCATCTTGCGCCTCAAGGTGATATCCAATTCCACGATTGCCACGGACACCGTGTTGCGAGTCTTGGCCAAACGTCCTGCCCAAGTTCCGGTCGGTTCGTAGAGCACCATGATGGTCGGTTCATAGTAACCATGCAAAAAGCAGATGTCTTTGATGTTTGTAATGCCAAGATCGGGCAGATTGACGAGGTAGGAGGCAGCAGTTGGCTTCTTTGACGCTTGGGAATCGGGCGCTTCCGGAAGTTGTGCTGCATCGCCTGCATTTGAGTTTGTTGGGCCAGTAGAAGCGCGAGAAGGAACGAACGGAATGACAGCGAGCATTTCATCGTAGATAAGGACACAAGCGCAACGATTGGTGTAGTCTACGATCACTTGTTGTGGACGGACGAACTGAGTCACACCTCCCTGCATTTTTCAGCGTTCAATGGTTAGTGACATGTCCTTTTAATGAGAAAGAAGCATAGCAGGGGAAGTGATACGTACGGAAGCACCAGCATCTTTCTCGAAATAGTGGAGGGAAACGATACCAAGGTCTCTTTTGTCGGCCTCCCATGACAGAACACTAACTTTGGCATCTGCGAAGCTCAATATCAGCGAATCGGTTGTCTGTCCCTGTAGTCTCACAACAGACATCGCCTGAATCTTACTAAATAGTGTAGTTTCGAACACGAGTGTCAAACGAGCCTCATCCACGGCCGACATGATTCCAACGGGAAATACGCCATCCTACACCCAGCAACAAGAGTTCAAAACAGTGGCACGTTAGAAAGAGTACTTTAGAGACGAAGTGGAAGAAGGAGAGGGGGCTGTTACGCACTTCGAGAGGCTCATGGAGGGTGTAAACTTGAATCACGGCGCCCTTCGAGACAATGAGGTTTGTATCGCTCCGACTTGTAAAATTCGCCTTCAAACAGTGATCGATACCAGAGGACTGGGCCACTCGACGAGAGACGGCATAGCTACTGTTCGCCTTCATTCGTGAGGAGCCCAATGGGGCAGGCAGTGTGTTGGACGAGGTTCCTCTCAAATTCCGAGCTTTGGCTCTCATGTTGTGAGAAGAACATATCGAGTGAATTGGAGGAACTCGTATCAGGGATTCAAGTTCTATACAGAAGAGGGAGAAATCAAGTCATTCGAAGAGAGAAAGAACCGAACATCTTGGTGCGAAAGCCAGAAGAAGAGAGAGAACCGCAATCAATCGGCAGGTCAGGCTCCCAACTTTCCTCCCCTGATGCCAGTCTTGCCATGCCTCCCAAGAAGAACAAGGGAGCCAAGAAAGCTGGAAGGTTCAAGGAGGAACCTGAGGAGGTTGTTGAGAAGGTCGAAAAGCATGATGAGGAGGTGGAATACGATAGCGACGGAAACGAGATCGTGCAGAACGTCGAGGAGCCCGAAGCTGCCCCATCTGATGCTGCACCTGGGAAATTGTCCGCTCGTGAGATTGTCAAGTTGAAGAAGAAGAAGCAAAAGGGACTATTGACCGAAGAGGAGCTTGTCAAATACGCAGACATCCTGGGAGTTGAAGAGAGGTTCGTCGCGCACATTTTGTATCCCGTTTCCCTCTCTTCTTGAAGAGTCCTTTTGCCGCTATCCACTGTTTTAGCATTCCCTCTGTCTATGCGCATCCAATTCCCCGCGAGGAATTCATTCGGAAGGTCCTGTTCGCTTGATATGTCCATGTTTCCGAAATCGATTCTTGTCCCATCCTTTTCTGGCGTTGAATGTACTGACATCCCACCTCTTCCCCTCCTATCCATGTGTGTATTGGACTCTTCTCTGTGATTCGCGCAGTATTGCCGGAAAAGCGCAAGGTTCTAACCTGGCAATGAAGAAGGGCGGTGTTCCCGGCGAAGTTCCTGCCGAAACGAGTGGTTTGGTCGGTTTTGAGTCGAAAGTTGCTCGTGAGTCTATGGGACGCGATATTCAGA
>Ga0307375_10003632_pt1 | contig 15077 bp, 16 predicted proteins | sample TR1MG_FD_202531 | JGI IMG/M metagenome (GOLD analysis project Ga0307375, IMG submission 202531) | Soil microbial communities from Risofladan, Vaasa, Finland - TR-1 | ecosystem: Environmental > Terrestrial > Soil > Coastal area > Acid sulfate soil | place: Finland: Risofladan, Vaasa | collected...
GCCCCACCCTTAGTGGGTTGCGGATTATGTAGACCGTCCCCTTCACGTTCTCCGCGCCAGCGCAAGGCTTATAGCGGGCGCAGAGCGTCAAATCCACATAATCAACTGGTCTACATAATCGGCCTTTGCGGACGCTGGTGATATTCTGAAAAGACAGTCGGAGTATCCTGCCTGGATGTCCGCTTCCGAAAATTTCGAACCGTCACTCCAGATCCGTTGCGCGCTCTCAAATTTAATTGAGCCTGGCCCCTTTCATCCTTGGTGCAGCGTGCAAGACTAAGGCAGATTGGCAACTGTGGCTGTCACAGGAGGGTGGAAAAGGCTATTATTCGAAGATTGCGGCAACATCCCATAACGAAAAGAAACCAAGGATAAATGTCTCAACTCCAGCATATCGAAGCCATCGAAAAACGCCTGTGGAAAGCCGCCGACACTCTGCGCTCCAACTCGGAGCTGGCCAGCAACGAATATTTCATGCCCGTGATGGGGCTGATCTTCCTGCGCCACGCCTATAGCCCGTCCCGCCTGACATATTGCAAAGGATAGAGTGATGAATCGAGCGCAAGCTGAACAGTTGTTGAAAACGGCCTTAGCCAACCCGGCGGCGCAATTCCGTGAGGGGCAGTGGGAGGCGATCGACGCGCTGGTTAATCAAGGGCGAAAGTTGTTGGTGGTGCAGCGCACTGGCTGGGGCAAAAGCTCGGTGTACTTTATCAGCACGAAAATATTCCGTGACCGAGGGCTAGGGCCGACCATTATCATCTCGCCGCTGCTGGCTTTGATGCGCAATCAGATCGAGTCGGCCCGGCGTTTGGGCATCGTCGCCGAAACCATGAATTCCACTAATACAGATGATTGGAAGGCGGTGACCAAGCGTATCCTGAACGATGAAATCGACTGCCTGTTGATTTCACCAGAGCGTCTGGCGAACGATGATTTTATAGAAACGGTATTGCAACCGATTGCGGATCGTATCGCGCTGATGGTGATTGACGAGGCGCATTGTATTTCTGACTGGGGCCATGATTTTCGCCCGGACTATAGACGCATCGTGAATATCCTGCGCCAGTTGCCTGCCAATACGCCGGTGCTGGGTACCACGGCAACTGCCAATGATCGGGTTGTTGTCGATATTCAACAGCAGATCGGCAATATTCAAATTCAGCGTGGCCCCTTGGGGCGCGAAAGTCTGAGCCTGCAAACGCTGGTGTTGCCCGATCAGGCATCACGTTTGGCTTGGCTGGCGCAGGTGATTCCCACGCTGCCGGGGACGGGGATTGTTTACACCTTGACGCAAAGGGACGCAGAGCAGGTCGCCGACTGGCTGACGCAAAACGGCATCGTTGCTAAGGCATATCACAGTAAAGTCGAGGCTGATGGCTTTGAGAATAGCAACACCTACCGCCAGCATCTCGAAGAGCGATTATTGAACAATCAGCTGAAAATTTTAGTCGCCACCACGGCCTTGGGCATGGGATACGATAAACCCGATTTGAGTTTTGTCATTCACTATCAGGCACCCGGTTCGATAGTGGGTTACTACCAGCAGGTGGGGCGTGCCGGGCGCGGTATTGCTCAGGCGCTCGGGGTGTTGATGTCCGGCACAGAAGATGAGGCTATACACGAATTTTTCCGTGACTCGGCCTTTCCTTCCGAAGCCCATGTGAACGAGATTCTGCATCTATTGGCGCAATGTGATGGCTTGTCGATACGTGAAATCGAAGCGCAAACTAACCTAAGGCACGGACAAATAGAAAAGGTGTTAAAGCTGCTCAGCGTGGAAAACCCAGCACCAGTGATTAAGGTGGCAGCCAGTGGCGCAGAACGCCAGTGCCTTATGCCATGGATCATGCGCGTATCGCCCATCTGACGGGTCAGCGTGAACAGGAGTGGGCGCAGGTGCAGGCCTATGTGTCCGAATCTGGCTGCAAAATGGTTTATCTGCGAAGTGCGCTGGATGATGTCGATGCGGTGCCTTGCGGCAAGTGTTCTTCCTGCTTAGGGCAGCCTGTGGTAGATGTCGCAATTGATGCCGCACTGGCACATCGTGCTGCCATATTTTTGAAACAGGCGGAGATGGTTATCAAGCCCAAAGCCCAGGTTGCCGCCAATGCGTTTGTTGAGTATGGATTTAGCGGTAATTTGCCTCAGCATCTTCGGGCTAGTGAAGGTAGAGTGTTGTCACGCTGGGGGGATGCCGGATGGGGAGGAATGGTTGCGCAACACAAACATGCTAATCACTTTGGTGATGAGTTGGTGGAGGCGATGGCTGAGATGATCCAGCAGCGCTGGCAGCCTGCCCCCGCACCCACCTGGGTATGTTGCGTACCCTCGCGCAACCATCCTGAGCTGGTGCCAGATTTTGCGCGGCGTCTTGCTGCTCGCCTTGAGTTGGATTTTGTTGACGTGGTGGCGAAGGTGAGAGATAACCAGCCACAAAAAGGGCAACAAAACCGTTTTCACCAGTGCCGAAATCTGGATGGTGTTTTTTCGATAAACAAGCCGGTGCCATCCGGGCCTGTGCTACTGATTGACGACATTGTCGATTCGGGTTGGACATTGACGGTGTTGGCGGCGCTATTACAACAGGCAGGAAGTGGTGACGTTTTTCCGGTCGCCTTGGCCTCAGCCTCGGTAAGTGATTCATGAATTTATCTGCAACTGCTCAAGCCACTTTGTTGCTCACCTGCTACTTCAGCAAAGCAGCGAATGAAGACGCCAAGCCTCTCAGCAATTCGGAGTGGGGGCGCTTTGCTTTGTGGCTGAAAGAAAAAAATATCACCCCCGCTGATCTGCTCATCCCCGAGCCTCTGCTCTTGTTAAGCGGCTGGCATGATGGTCAGATTAGCCAGCAACGTATCTTGTCTTTGTTGAGTCGCGGCCATAGTTTGGCGCTGGCTATGGAAAAGTGGCAGCGAGCCGGACTGTGGGTGATTACCCGTTCGGATGCGGAATATCCCATACGACTCAAGGCTAGATTAAAAACTAACTCCCCCCCGGTACTGTTCGGTTGCGGGGAAAAGTCGCTGTTAAATGCCGGTGGTATTGCCGTGATCGGTTCTCGTAATGCCTGCGATGCGGATTTGCTGTTTAGCCAGCAGTTGGGCGCTAAAGCAGCCGCGCAAGCTGTGGCGATTGTTTCAGGCGGTGCGAGGGGGGTAGATGAGGCGGCAATGATGGGCGCGATGCAGGCCGGCGGGAATGTCATCGGTGTGATGGCCGATAGTCTGCTTAAAGCGGCAACCAGTGCAAAATGGCGCAATGGCTTAATGGATGGCAGGGTTGTTCTGGTGTCGCCGTTCTATCCCGAGGCGGGTTTTAATGCTGGCAATGCCATGGCGCGCAACAAGTATATTTACTGTCTGGCGGATAGCTCGGTGGTGGTGTATTCAGGCAAGACGGGCGGGACACTAAGCGGCGCTCAAGAAAACCTGAAGGCGCGATGGGTGCCACTTTGGGTAAAACCAACGCAAGATAAAGATGCTGCCAATGAGCTGTTGGTAAACAAGGGCGGGCATTGGTGCGAGGAGAGTATCCAAGGCCTCGATCTGGTTGCGCTGTTTATCGCGCCACAAAAAGAAACGCTTGCTGCGGATCTGTTTTCACAGCCGCACGGGGATTTGTTCGCCACTCAAGTTCGGGAGCCGGACGCTGAATATAAAGCGGTTGATGTATTGGATGTAAGAGAAACTAAAGAGCTGGATGTGGAAGCAGCCGAAGCACCGGATGAAACGGTTGCTGATTTTTACAGCTTGTTTGTTGGCGCGCTGGCACGGCTGGCGGTGGAACCAATCAGCGCTGAGGCGTTAATCGAAAAGACAGGCTTGCATAAGTCGCAGCTTGCAGACTGGTTAAAACGTTCGCTCGACGAGGGCTGCATCAAGAAGCTGAGTCGCCCGGTTCGATATCAATACGTCAAGAATGATGCCAAGCATTAAAGGATGTCCTCAACATAATCGTCTGCCGGTGAGGGGAAATGCAATTGCTTTGTCTATTTGTTTAAACAAAACCACGAATCGTCATATTGCTCATCGACGTTTACTCTTTCCTGGCCACGGCAATTCTCCTGTCAGTTCGGCCAATCCACCGTCATCGATGACCTGCTTACCAAACCGATCCAGCTCAACTTCTGGCAAATCCTCTTCTGAAAACCATAAAAGCGACACCGTAGTATCGTAGCGATGATAATGACGGGACATCTCCCATAGGTCGAGTCCATCTTCCCAGTCGTCGAACCAGAGGTCTTGAGCAACCTCATTGGTATCGACTGAGGTATTTCCACCTTCGCGAAGGCGATGTGCCACCGAGCCAGAAGGTATGGTCTTGTTGGGAGATATCCAGGCTTTGGCATTGCGCAGCTTAGTCGAGCGGGAGGCATAACGGACGATGCCCTGCTCCATGGTCACGAAGGCACAGGGAATATCTATTAGTGTGGCATAACGTGAGGCCGTCGCGGGAAATGAAGTTCCGAACTCCGCAGCCAAAAAATTGATAACTTCAATCGAAGGCTCTTCCTCCGGGATTTTATTCTTGAACATTTTGAAGGGCATGAGCAGTTCGGCTGCGAACACATCACACATTCTTTCGTTGACATCCCGTTTGGCGTAGCGCCAGGATGGCGAAACATCGTGGTGCGATGGCAGCCCCAAGATGATGTGTGCGATCTCATGGCACACGGTAAATCGCTGTCTCTCCTCCGTTTCAAGGGAATTCACAGTAATAATGTATTGACCATTGCCTTTGGGAATCGTGAGACCGGACTCACCATCATCCATCTCTTCCTTCCTTAGTCTGGCATTTGCTTTTTGCACATAGACAGATAGGTCAGTTTGGATATTAGATGTATCTACACCCGCTACAAAGGTGCGAGCTTTTTGCTGAATATCCGCCTCGTCCATGGCGACTATTCTTCAGCAAGTATTCTACGAACACGGGCTATTAGAGTGGCCATATCCGGACGTTTAGTGCCTCGGTGCATCGACCCAGCCGCAGCCGTGTATTCGTCTATTGTAATAGTGTCATCGTCCAGAGCAAAAGTGACGAGCTCTGGATCTGCTTCTTGGTGATCCACAAGCCACCTGACAATGGAAGCCTCTCTCTCTGTCGGCTTGAGCACTTTTAATAATTTCCCGACCAGCTCTTCCGACGGACTCGTCTTCTCGCCAGTTTCTAATCTATGTACATAGGCATGGTCGACATCGGAAAGCTGACTCACCTCCCGCAGCGAAAGCGTTCGTCTTTCCCTTAACGTTCGTAGTGCTACGCCTAAGCCTGATTGGGCCATACCGATTCTCTCCCGAGTGAATGATTGAAATAAATATTCGCGCAATAGTAACGCCACTTGACAGCCTGTCAAATGGCAATTATAGTGTTGTCTGACTGGACAACGACCCTTGCTATTATTTACTGCTAATGGCATTGGCATCGTTGGCCTGAGTTGTTTAAGCAGGCAACGAACTGTGCCACAAAGTTGCCCCGTAATCAATATGCACTTTAGGAGAATTGTAATGAAAGAGATGACGCTTGACCTGTTTTTACATGGTGCCGGACAACCTCGGGTGATATCCGCCCGTTTAGATGAAACTCTCAGGGAGTTGCTTAAACGACTCGATGCCCTGCCCGACGATGGAAAATTTGTTTTCGTCGGCGAAGCGGAAGATGCCGTTCATCATCCCGAGACCGACTCGGATGACCACGATTTTTGCAATATGGATTTAACGGTCGAACAGCTCGAACTCCAGAAGCACAAACACGTTCATACCAAGGCCGTCCATCGCGTTGAAGTGACGGTCTACTTCAACGGCCAACACCACAGACGCAGCTTTTCTCCTGCGACTACCGTCGCCACGGGAACGGTCTGGGCCAAAAAAAGATTCGACATCGATCCTGCCGCCGGTGCCGAGTTGGTTCTCGTGCTCCAACCCAGCGATAAACAGCCACGCCCAGACGAGCATTTTGGCGAACTGCTCGAACCCGGTTCGTGCGAACTGAAGTTCGACCTAGTTCGCGAAGTCACCCCACAGGGTTGTCTGTAATGGTAACGGCAGCTCATCGCCTTCTGGAGGCGGACCTACAGAAGGCACCGTTTCTGATCGGTGTCTCAAAAGGCTACTGGGAACTCGATGGAAAGCTTTCGGAAAATGGCTGGCCATACGTCTACACATGGATACAGGTGGCTCCGAGACCAAACGGTCCTGAACGACTGCTGGTGCGATGGAATGTGGATGGTTACGGCAGCCAGCCTCAGACGGGTGCTTTCTGGGACCAAACCACAAACTCCTTCCTCGTCCTCGATAAGTGGCCGAAAGGCAGGCCAGAGTCGGTGGTGGCTAATGTGTTTAAGGTATCCGGATGGGCTGCGCCTGGACAGGGGTTCTATCATCCTTTCGACCGTCAGGCGAGACATGGGCACAACGAATGGCCGACAAAGGATCCACGAAACGTGTGGACGGAAGATAAGACATTGACCGACTTCATCAGTCTCGTACACAGATGGCTGAACTGCGAGGATTATTGTGGCTGCTAACGACAACATCAAAATTCCCAGGCTGACCTGGCTGCGTCTGGTGTCGGAGATGCGCAAGAGGGGCAGAGGCCGAAATGAAAGTGGTGCGTTCCTGCTCGGCAAGGTAAATACCAGCGAACGCCGCGTGGAAACATTCATATGCTACGACGACCTGGATCCAACTGCGCTTTCCAGCGGAATCGTGACCTTCCACGGGAAGGGATTTTCTACGCTTTGGGACATCTGTGCGAAAAATGGGTTACAGGTGCTCGCAGACGTACACACACATCCCTCATCCGATGTCCGCCAGAGCGGCATCGACAAAGATCATCCGATGCTTCCAGTCAAAGGACATACCGCACTCATCATGCCCAACTTCGGTCGCACATCTAAATGGTCGCTATCGGGGGTCGGGATGTACGTATTCAAAGGGGGCGGACAGTGGCAGTCTTTCTCGAACGATCATCCCGAAGCCCCCGTCAGTCTTTGCATATGGTGAGTTCATGAACCAGCCGATTTCCACCGAAACCCTATCGCGCATCGACAAGCTATTTATGGATAGCAGCGCCACGCTCCCCGACGTATCACGAAGCCTTCGTGCAAAACGAGGCCTGCATGTAATGGCCGGTGAGGATGTCAAAAACTCATACGGCCTACAGCTCGCCCTGCTTACGGCAGTCAACCTCGGGGTGAAGTGCTTTGCGGGCGAGGTGACGGTACATGCATCTGCAGATTTGTGCCTGGCTCCGTGCCTTGTGCCGGTTGTTCGTGCGGCGACAATGGGTGATGCCGTCGTCGAACTAGGAGGCAAACTATCTGTTTGTAATAATCTGCCACAGCAGGGGCGTTACCTGATACTCGGTGATGTCGAAAATGATGGCAATGCCGTCAGGGTTACTTATGATGGCTGGCGTATTGCGGTGGGGCCAGCAGGCGAAGTTCCCAGGATGGCCGAGCGCCCTTACTGCCCTCTTGCTAGTATCGCAGCTTCAGCAATCGCAGTTGGCGAGATATTCGCAGATTTTGCCCGCATCAGTATTGCCGCCACACGTCGGGTCGTCACCTTGTCGCTCTGGCGACCCGACCTTCCATCAGAACATGCCGACGGTGCCGGAGAACAGATACTCGAATTACCACGCTCCTTGGGCGTATTCGGGCTTGGGCATCTCGGGCAGGCCTACTTATGGGGCCTTGCCTCGCTGCGATATCCGTCCCCTAATAACGCAACGTTTATGCTGTGCGACGACGATGTGGTAGAAATGGCAAACGTCGAAACGGGAGCTCTGTTGAAGATGGCAGACGTGGCACAACCGAAAACCAGAGTTGCCGCGAAGTGGCTCGAAGAGCGTGGGTTCTCAACGAAACTGCTCGAACGGAAGGTTGACTCCTGTTTTAGACGCACCGCAGAGGAGCCGGTCATTGCCCTTTCCGGCTTCGACAACAATAATCCCCGGCAGTGGTTGTCGATGGCAGGGTTCACAATGATTTTTGATAGTGGCCTGGGTGGTGAGGCCCACAACTTCGACACCATCGCCTTCCATTCTTGGCCGAACCCAAGAATGGCATCCGATATCTGGCCGCTTGAGACGGACGAAGAACTAAGTGCTCGCGAAGCCCGCAAGCGAATAAGGGAACAGACGGCAAACAATGAAGCATATCTGGCGCTCGGTGGCAACGAATGTGGCCGCCTGCTGATTGCGGGAAAGTCCGTTGCAGTACCTTTCGTCGGAGCGGTGGCTTCGTGTATCGTGCTGGCTGAGTTGCTTAAGACTGTTAACGGTGGTCCGACATATAGCGATCTGAAACTAAGGGTCTGTTCGATCGGCACGGGGCGATTTGAAGGGCTGATCGCAAGCGAGATAGCCTCCCCAATACGCGGCCTGCCCACCATCGCAGCCGAAAGGGATCGTCCAGTTTGAAGGATGTTGAGGTTCATATCTGCGTGCTTATCCGGTTGTTACCCAATTAATTTTATGTAAAATTCCAGTCCATGCCAATGGACATCCTGCAACATGAAGACCTTCCTTTTCCGCGATCTCTGCCTGAGTTCCAGCGCCTCTTTCCTGATAATGAATCATGCGTAGCCTACCTGCTGAAGTTGCGTTTCCCGGACGGTTTTATTTGCCCATCCTGTGGAGCCATCGGAAACCCATTTCGATTCGCCAAGCGTCCGAGCGTAATGAGGTGTCGCAAGTGCTTCTGCAATACCGGGTTGACGGTGGGCACCGTCATGGAACGTTCGCATACGCCTTTGCATATATGGTTCTGGGCGGCCTATTTGGTTGCCAGTCAGACCACGGGCATGTCTGCGGTGCAATTCCAGCGCCAGCTTGGGCTTACGCGCTATGAAACAGCTTTTCAGATTTTGCACAAACTGCGGGCTGGTATGGTGCGTCCCGATCAGGATTTGATTGGTATTAAGGGTGAGCATATTGAAGCGGATGAGACTTGGATTGGCGGCAGGACGCGCGGCAAAGGCCGTGGTGTCCACGATAAGGTGTTGGTTGCCTGTGCTGTCGAGGTTAAACAGCGGCAAGTCAAATCTCCGTTGGATAAGCGCAGGAACGGGCGTTATGCCGGACGCGTCAGGCTTGCCGTGGTGCCGGACCGCAGTACAAAATCGTTGTGCGGCTTCGTGGAAAGTTCGGTAAACAAAGAAATGTCGGTTATTACCGATGATTGGAGCGGGTACAGTGAACTCAAAAAGCGTGGGTTTCAGCATTGCCCGGTCGCCGAGCGCGGCGACCCTCAAGTGGCCGAAGAATATCTGCCAATTATTCATCTGGTGTTCTCGAACCTTAAAACCTGGCTGCGAGGCACTCATCACGGGGTCAGTCATCAACATTTACAAGCCTATCTCAATGAATTCACGTTTCGTTTCAATCGCCGCTTCTATCCGTTCAACGCTTTCCGCTCCCTGCTTGGCATCGCGGGCGATGTCTCAGCACCTACTTACGCAGAGCTTTATTCCGGTAATTGGGTGCATCCTAATCGTTCCGCTAAAATTGGGTAACAACCGGATAAGCACGCATATCTGAATCCAAGAGATTCAAACAGAACTCGCTACAGGAGGCAACGGCCATGTCGGAATACAAGCTAACAGAAGAAATTCTCAATCGCTCCCAATCGAAGATATGGGACATCGCCAGGATGGAATGGGGATTAAGCCAGATTTACGAAGCGGAAGCACCCGAGACATGTCTTTGCGGTCACTTTCCAATTATCGAAATAGGCATCTTACGAAACAAGCTAAACACCCAGTTCGCAACCGTAGGTAACTGTTGCGTCAAAAAATTCATCGGACTGCCATCAGACCTGATTTTTCAGGCGGTCAAGCGCGTCCGTAAGGATAACCAGAAGTCATTAAACGCTGAAGCGATACAACATGCATACGAAAATGGTTGGATCAACGAGTGGGAATACAATTTCTCAATCGATACCGTGCGCAAAAGAAAACTCTCAGGCAAGCAGCTTCAAACACGCATACGGGTCAATGAAAAAATGTTGGCGAACATGAAACGTAATAGTGTTGTCGCTTAAGGTCAATCCTTATGGATAAATCACATCCCGAATATGGATCACGTGATCACTACATCACCACTTTAGCCGTCTTTGACGCAGCTGTATGCGAAGCCTTGGCTGTCAGTCAGGCTCAGGCTGGAAGGTTTACAGCAGCTAACATTAGCTACGCAAGCAAAATTTTTACCCGAATGTGCGGGAGCAGCATATCCATGATTCGTGCCGCGCCTCTTTCGAGATGGGTTAAATCTGATTTCGAAGACTGGCAATTGAGCGCAGTGGCTGGACATGCACGGTCCATATTAGACGGGTTTATTCTTTTCCATTATTTGATTGCACCGACCTCTAGTGAAGCGGAGTTAAGAGCTCGCATCAACATTATGCATCTGAACGACTGCACACGACGAATTGAGTTATTCAAAAACCTAGAGTCGACCACGGATGATATTGCTGGATTCGAAAGGCAGCTCGAAGAATTGAAGGAGCGCCTTCTGACCAATAAATTCTTTAATGCGCTAACGGCCAAGACACAAAAGTCATGTCTGAGCGGAAAATATTTGATGATTGATAACCGCGATCAAATGTTGGGGAAAATTGGCATGCACATAAGCCAGACGAATGCTATCTACGACCTCTGGTCTCAACACATACATATCTTGCCGCTATCCTTCTATCGAACCGAACCCGAGGGCAGGGGGACAGGAATTGAAAACGATACGGACCGGTGCTATATCACACAGGCTTTGGAAATATGTGCTTCACTAATGACTAGCGCCACCAACCAAATCGTTGAATGTTTTCCAGACGTTGTCGGCGTTCGACAAGGCTTGAATTCGAGGTTTAGTCCCGGCCCACTTAAAAATCGGCCGCCGAGGAAAAAATCAGGCTACAAAACGTTGACTGATGCATGTGCGGCACAAGCAAATCAAAATCAAAAGGTCGGCCGCAATGATTCCTGCATTTGCGGGAGCGGTAAAAAATTTAAGAAATGTTGCTTGGTCAAATAACTACGGGTTTCATGGAGTTCTTGGGTGACAGCTTCTGAGAAATTTGGCTGGCAGCAACGCGTCGGTTGCGTTCCCTCGCAATTTTCGGTAGCGGACATTGCAACAGGATGCACCAACAGCATTTTCAGGAAATCGCCAGGGTCCGCAAAGGCTGAGGTCCAGTCATCGGCCATTGCAGACTGTCGCTCTAGTCGGGAATGAGTTAACTATGGGTGTCCGCTTTGTGGCATGCTGTTAGCCATTTGGTAATACAGGACAGCGATAGATTATGACCGAATATAAGGAAATCATTGTCGCTCTCATCGCAGTTTTCGGAGCAGTGATTCCATACCTGCTTCAGAGGAACAAGGAATTGAATCTCAAAATCGCAGAGCAAAAGCGCGAGGCATACACCAACTTCCTGAGGAACTTTACCGAGATTGCATTGGCTGTCATGCATGACAAGGATGTCCCAGGAGAGGATGCTGACCGAAACAGGATGCTTTCCAGAGATCAATTGCTGCTTTATGGTAGCGATGATGTTATCAAGGCATATGACGCATGGGTTAGATATGCGGATATGGAAGATCACGATTTTGACAAGGAAGGTGAACTAGTGAGCCTCATCTTTCTCGCCATCCGTAAAGACCTCTTGGGCAAGACCAAAGTAACAAAGGAGCACCTCGAAAACCTAAATCCATTTAATCGGGGGTGATCTGATATGGCGCAGAAGGATATAGCAGCCCAGATTCTTGAACTAGCAATCGATCTTCGAGAATCAATCCCGAAAGGATCAGAGTCTGCCTCAGCATGGATGACAAAGGCTAGAGAGTTCGTTGATACCTGCATAATCAATGGCCACCTATCAAATGAACTCCTCACGATTATCTCAATTAAAGAGCGAGGGGGCTTCATTGGACTCTTAAAAAATATTCAGCATGCGAGTGGAAGCTACAACACTGGGCTTAGCACAAGTATTGATAATAACCTGGCTACTATCATCAAGGTTCTAAAAGACGTTGCCAAGTTGGAGTCAAGGCATAATTTCTCGGTGGCATCTTTATCTGAATTACGAAATAACCTGACTAGTGTACAAAAGAGACTCTTTGATGAGATATGGAATCTTTACGTTTCTTCCGGTAGCGGATTCCTTTTAAGAAATCTTCCATCCATCGTCGAAAAACAGCCGATGAAAGATATTTTCAAAGGACTAAATGGAAGCCTAATCAATGATAAGAAGGAACAAAATGATACCGTCTTTAAGCTGACCGTCTATGGTGCGTTACTAACTGTACAAGGGCCGTCGCTTGCTTCTCTCTTAGTGAGACTGCTGGATTTTGTCAAAGAGCGTTATGAAAGCAACAGTTCTACAACGGAACTCAATAAAGAACAGATAAAGATTGGGCTAGATCTTTCAGATAACGAAACTCAAATCCTCTTTAGACTACTCACACTCTACTTGCCCCCAGGCATGCCTATCTCTATTTCGAATTATCAGCCTGAGGGGCGTGACTGGCAGATTAGAATTCCAGACGTAGAACTTATCCACTTTATTAATTTTGAAGGAACATTAGCATTTTTGGATGACCGTCTGTCTGCGGGATACAGGCCAGAACAACCCTTTCCGTCAGATCAGGGTTTAATGACTCAACAAGTTCAAGGCGTTTCCTTTTCAAATCTTAATACTGACATTTCAGTCGGCGTAACAGGGGTAGAAGCTAGGGCACCCTACGGTAGTGGAGGCTACAGCGTACTATCAGGCCCCGGCGTCGTAGGTTACGGCACAGGAGGACAACCCACAGCAAGCAGCTCCACAAACGAATCAGCCCTCTCGATTCTTTCATCGACCCATACGGAAATTGAAGCCGAGTCTGACTTACTCGGTCGAAAAAAATTAACGACAGCACTCTATCGCTTGTTAACAGAGCGCGAAGATGATTACGCGTTCGCGATTGGTTTGTTTGGGCATTGGGGTACTGGTAAATCTTCGCAAATTAAATTCATTGAGAGCGAACTGAACAAAACAGATGTCCCCCGAATTATGGTTGCCCATTTCAATGCATGGCAGAGTGAAAGTTCTTCAAATCTTGGTGCTATGTTGGCCCAAGCCGTAGTTGACAGATTGCTTTTAGATAAAGGTTTTTGGGAGAAAATTAGGCTTGCAATCCAGCTTACACTTTTAAGGCAATCCAAAACTTGGGGGACAGTAAAAGGAGGCTGGCGTAGCGTACACATTGCACTTTCAAAGATTGGGATTTTCTTGCCGCAGTTGCTTTTATTGCTTGCGATTGGGCTGATAATCAGATGGTTTCTAGTGTCTGATCTATTCTCAAGTACACAAAGTTGGGTTGCCACTACTATTGCGACAATTGTTGCTCCGACTGTTTTCTTCGCCAGCGCCTACCATTTTATGAGGAGCCATTTGACTGAATGGTTTAAGCATCTTGATTTAAAGAAATCGTTATCTATATTTGCGCTGCCGGATTACTCGAGTCATCGTGGGGCAGTACTAGATATCCACCGAACACTCGAGGACTTATGCTCTTTGTGTCTTAAGAATAACAAGCCTGAAGTAGATTCTTATTTGTTACTGGTTGTCGATGACCTAGACCGCTGCAAAGTTGATACGGTGAAAGAAGTGCTCGATGCGGTACGTTTAGTTGCAAACATTAAGCATGTAGTAACAATGGTAGCGATAGATGAACGTATGGCTTTTGCCGCAGTAGAAAAGCATTATGATCAGTTTGGACATGCGGGTAGATCTCCTGATATGGTGGCCCGCGATTACTTGGCAAAGGTTTTACAAGTCAGTATCACTCTTCCGGAGATAACTGACGATGGCATCGCCAGCTATATTGATCAGAAAATATTTGGTGATATTACAACAGATGAGCAATCGCCCTTGGCTTCGCCATCCGAAGATGAGCGCGCCCACGTTCGCCGCAATACGATGATCGAAAATGACAGGAACAACATTGATCAGATGCAACTAGCACCTGATTCAATGCAAGAGCCATCTTCGAATGAACCGACATCAACTCCGTTAAAGCCGCGTCAATCCCCTTTCCCAAAGGAGAAAGAATTATTCAAAGTGCTGGCACAGACGTATAACTTCTCGAACCCACGCTTACTATGGCGTCACTATATGGCGTGGAAGCTTTTGAAGTCACTTTGTTTGGGTGATACCTACGTTGAGGAGGATATAAGAATTCCAATGCAACTTTTGTTTTGGAAAGAGTGGTTGAATCAACAGACAGTTGAGGACAGAAAACTATATTCGGAATGGATGGACAAGGCGGAGGGACAAGGAAATCCTGACGAAAAGCATGGCGAGATATATCCGAACGTTAAATTGAACTTGCGGCCTCACTGGCGACAAATGCCTGAAGGGTTGTCCAGTGCGGTAGATGCGGTAGTTCTTCCTGCTAGTCCACAAGACATCGCGAGCACTAAAGGACATGTGGTTAAGTAAAATTTACCTAAGCAGGAGGAGACGGTCGGGGAGCCCAGCCTGAACTTCCGCATGGTGTCGTTAGTGCTACTTCGCGAAGGGCGGGTTTGGGGAAGCGAAAATCGAAGCTCGACTATCCCTTGTGGGTTAAAAGTGTGAAGTCGAAAAATTCAGGAGCGGACACTCCATCAGCCTCAACTGACAGCCTTTTCAGAAAATCACCTGCGTCTCCTATGGCCGATTTTTAGACCGTCTTCATCTCAAGGCCAAAGCAGTCGGTCGCAGGTTATCTATTTCAGCTACGAGGGTCTGCTTACTGGAAATGCCGATTGGTACTTTCGACTCATAATCCACGTTTGGGCTGAACATCCTTGTTTTATCCCTTCACAGAATTATGCGGTTTATGTAATGCTTGCGCCCATAATGCCCGAATAATTTATGTAGGGAGAGCGATATTGCGTAAGCGTCCAGCCGTCCCATATTGATTGAATAAGCGAAAGCTAAGAGCATAGTGTCCACCTAACTTTGGTGGACACTATCATGAGCATTTCTCCCTCAATTGACCGCCGTCGACGGCAACATGCACCTGAGTTCAAGCAGGGACTGGTGGCGCTTT
>Ga0307375_10003633_pt1 | contig 15076 bp, 14 predicted proteins | sample TR1MG_FD_202531 | JGI IMG/M metagenome (GOLD analysis project Ga0307375, IMG submission 202531) | Soil microbial communities from Risofladan, Vaasa, Finland - TR-1 | ecosystem: Environmental > Terrestrial > Soil > Coastal area > Acid sulfate soil | place: Finland: Risofladan, Vaasa | collected...
AACTCCTGAATTCAGAGGCTCGCCGGCCCGTCTTAGCTTAAGGCCCTGTTTGAATTTAAGGCTTTGCGCTGGCTGCTTCCTGGCCTGCGTCCCTCAAGGGCAGCCGAATCTCCAGCGTCCCCGTGCGGTCGCTCAGCCGGTCCCGCACTGCCACCCGCAGCCACGCCGCACCCGGCGGCACGTCCAGTTCCTGCTCGCCATGGAATAGCGCTCCCGGCCTCGGCATCGCTCCTGGCTTGCTCCCGGCTTCCGCCGGCAGCGTCGCCAGCCCCTCGTTCAGCATGCTGTTCAGCAGCTTGCCGTCCGCATCATAGGCAGCCGCGGCAAATTCCAGACTCGCAGGCCTGCTCTGTTGCACCGCCAGCTTCTTCAGCAGCGGGTCAAACACCCCATACGCAATCCGGTACCGCTGCAGCTTCACCGCCTTCGGCGTCGCCTGCGGCTTGTTCCGGCGTCGCGTCTTAAAGTACGCTGGCGACCCCTCCAGAGCCTCCATCTGCCCGGTCGTCGCCATCTCCGGAACACCCATCGCCGTCACCTGCGCGCTGAACAGCAAATCGTGCAGCATCGGCGCGCCGTGCTCGATATTCGCAAACAACGTGTCGGCCGACTTCGCCGCCAGAAAGCGCGATTGCAGAGTCACCTTCTTCTGCGGCTCCTGCGAATCATCCGGAAGCGCGTAATACAGCTTGCGATAGCTCAGCGTATAGTCGTTCTTCTTCGCCAGCGTCACTTCAATGTGGCGTTCCAAGCCGTCATATTTCATATTCGTAGGCGAATACGTCAGCGAATAGTAGCTCATGCCGTTTGCCACGGCCTTGTCCAGCAGTTCGGTCAGTCGGTTGTTCCCGTAGTACGCATGGCCACCGGTCGCCGCGGCAATTTCCGCCTCGTGGCTGTAGTTGGCAATCACATCTCCTCCAGCCGAATTGAGTCCTCCATACCTCACGCCGTTCAGGTCCACCGGACAAAGAGCCACCTGGCTCTTCTCCATCGCTGCGTAGGTTTCCTTGATCGCCTGGCTTTCCAGATAAGTCAGGTCGTTAATCTGCATCGTTGAGCTGGAAAAGCCTCCGCCCACGCCCGTGTCCGAGTTGAGGCCCGACATCGTGGGGCCCACCGGAATGGGAAATTCGCCCGCCAGCCAAAGCAGGTCTTTCTTGCCGGGAATCCCATTCAGGTATTCGGCAATAAACTTCAGATTGGAAAGCGCGGCTCCGGCGTCTTCATATCCGTAGTTCCGTCCATAGATAAAGACATTGGGCACGTGCGGCCCCGGCCCTTTCCGCAGAATCGCCGTCCGCAGCTGAGCATGGTCGCTCGTGAATCCCTCGATCAGGTGCAATCCGGCCATATTCACAAACAGTGCAAAGCGGGTCCCGGGCTGGGCATGGTCCACAAAATCCAGCAACTGCTTGCGAGCCTCCATCTGCTGGGTAGTCGGCGTGTTCACCATGTCGTAGTACAGGACGTACAGCGGTCCCTGCTCCGGCTCGCGTGGCAGGTTGATAAAGGTGTTTGGCGGAAGCGCTGGCAGCTTGCCCGGCACATAACTCGGCACCGAGCCATCTTCATAGCCGAATGAGAGAATCCGCTGCGTCTTCCCGTCTTCCTTCACCGTAAAGTCGCTCTTCTTCAGTCCGCGCACCGGGTTGCCCTGCTTGTCCAGCACCACCACGTCCAAAGGCACGCGCCGCACTTCCAGCCGAAACGTTGCTGTCGGCGCCTCTGCTGCGGCCGCCCTGTTGCCCTCGGCGTTCGCCGCTGCCGACCCACTGGCTGCACCTACCGGCAAACCTGCCAGTCCCGCCAGCAGCAGGGCCGCGGCAACTCTCCATCGGTTCATCGTTTCCGCCTTCTCCGCACCCGCGGCCGTCGCCTGTCGCTCCTGCCGGGCAGTGTACGCCCAGCGGTCCCATGGCGTCCCTCATTGCAAAGGACGGATGAGTTACCGCGTTGGTTTCCTTTGGCCTGCTCCCCTCCCGTTCCGCCTGCCCCGTCCTGCTATCCTTGGGAGCGTGATTGGGCTCTCAAAATCGCGCGTCGTCGCCGTCTCCGGGCTCCTGCTCGCCGCCTCTCTCGTCGCCTGCCGCAAACAGGAGCAGGAAGTTGCCGGGGTGGCCCAGAAAGCCGCCAGCGCCGAGCACCGCGTCCAGTCGGAAAACACCCTCCGCGACCAGCAGAGAGCGGCCCTCGAGCGCATCCCTCTGCCCACCAAGAGCCTCTACGTCGGCGTCCACGACCCCAGCCAGTGGGGCAATCCCTTCCTCACCGTCGAAGCGGATCGCATCGACCTCCGCATCCTCTTTGCCGACGCCAACACCAGCTCCTTCGGCCAGGACACCATGCTGCGCCCCTCCGGCGCCCGCCGCCAGGAGATGCAAATCCGCCCCGCCGACCTCGCCAAGGCCATCGTCGCCCTCCCGCCCGAGGCTTGGCGCTACGGCCGCGTGGTCGCCGTCGCCGAGGCCCCCAACGCCAGCCCGAAAGACCGCCCCGCCATCCGCCGCAACGTAGAGGCCACCGTCCAGTTGCTCAATGACATCGGCGTCGTCGTTGAGGAGTGGCCCGGCCGCTAGCGCCCGCCGCATTCCGCGCCGCCGATTCGTCTCACGGCTTCCAGTTCCCATCCGCCGTACCGTCCGGGCTCGCCACCACAACCAAATAGCCATCGAGATCGCGCATCCAGCATTCCCAGTGGTTCGGCCCGCCGTTGCCGTCCGGCGGATTCCGGTGATTCGGCAGCACCATCTCCACACCCATCGCCGCCGCGCGTTCCACCACTGCATCAAAATCCTCCACCTCAAACCACAGCAGCACTCCGTTCCCGTAAGGCTTGTCCCCGGCGTTTGCAATCGGCCCATGGTGGTGCTCGGCCTCAAAGCTGTGCAGTTGCAGCAACAGGGCGCCGTTCTCCACCAGCCGCTCGTAGTGTGGCCCGCCGTGGTCGCTCTTCAATCCCAGCAGTTGCTGATACCACTGGCTGCTCGCCTCCACATTCGTCACCGCAATCAAAGGTTGTGGCCGCATCGTTTAGCCTCCGTCAATCTCACTCGTTCTGTGCAGCCCTCCAAGCCTATCGCATCGCCGTCACGCCCTCACCGCCCCCTCCGCGCGCTACCATTCCTCCGTGAGTACTTCTTCGTTTCCCATCCTGCAGGGTTTCGCGCCCCTTCCGCATGAGCGCTTCGCCGCCCATCGCGAGCTTGAGGCACGCCTCAAATCCGCCCTCGAAGGCGAAGTCCACTTCGACCTCGCCTCCCGCGCCATGTACGCGGCCGACGCCTCCAACTACCGCCAGCTTCCCGTCGGCGTCATCTACCCGCGAAGTGCCGCCGATGTCGAAGCCGCCCTCGCCGCCTGCCGCGCCACCGGCGCTGCCGTCCTCGCTCGTGGTGCCGGAACCTCGCTCTCCGGCCAGTGCGCCAACGTCGCCGTCGTCTTCGATTTCTCCCGCTTCATGCACCGGCTCGACTCGCTCGACCCCGCCGCGCGCCTCGCCGTCGTTCAGCCCGGCATCGTCCTGGACCGCCTCCGCGACGCCGCCGAGCTCCACCACCTCACCTACGCGCCCGATCCCGCCACCCACTCCCGCTGCACCCTCGGCGGCATGATCGGCAACAACAGTTGCGGTGTCCACGGCCTGCTCGGCGGAAAGACCGTCGACAACGTCCACTCCCTCGACATCGTCCTCTACGACGGCACACGCCTCACCGTCGGCCCCACCTCGCCCAATCAGCTCGACGCCCTCATCCGCTCCGGCGGCCGCATCGGCCAAATCTATTCCGCACTCGCCGGCCTGCGCGATCGCTACGCCGAACTGGTCCGCCAGAAATTTCCCCGCATCCCCCGCCGCGTCTCCGGCTACAACCTCGACGAGCTGCTCCCCGAAAACGGCTTCCAGGTCGCCCGCGCCCTCGTCGGCAGTGAGGGCACCTGCGCCACCGTCGTCTCCGCCACGCTCAACCTCACCGCCAGCCCGCCCTTTCGCGTCCTCACCGTCCTCGGCTTCGACGATCCCTTCCTCGCCGCCGACTCCGTCCCCCTCGCGCTCCAGCACAAGCCCATCGGCCTCGAAGGCTTTGACCATCTCCTCGTCGACTTCATGCGCCGCAAGGGCCTCGCCCTGCGCGACCTCGAGACGCTGCCCCCCGGCGTCGGCTTTCTCCTCGTCGAAATGGGTGCATGGACCGCCGAAGAAGCGCAGGCCATGGCGGAACAGTTAGCCCGCGCATCCCAATCCTGGCCGCATCCGCCCAACGCGCACATCTGCACGCCGGCTGAGGCCGCCGCCGTCTGGCACGTCCGCGAGTCCGCCCTCGGCGCCGTCGTCTTTGTCCCCGGCGAGCCCGACCGCTGGGAGGGCTGGGAAGACGCCGCCGTGCCCCCCGAGCGCCTCGGCGAATATCTCCGCCGCATCACTGAGCTCATGGCCCACTACGGCTACACCAGCCCGCTCTACGGTCACTACGGCCAGGGCTGCGTCCACATGCGCATCAACTTCGACTTCTCGACCGACCATGGCCTGCGCGATTTTCGCGACTTTCTTGACCGCGCCACCGATGTCGTCATCGACTGCGGCGGTTCGCTCTCCGGCGAGCACGGCGACGGCCAGGCCCGCGCCGCACTCCTGCCCAAAATGTTCGGCCCCGAACTCATGCAGGCCTTCCGCGAATTCAAAGCCATCTGGGACCCCGACAACCGCATGAATCCCGGCAAGCTCATCGACGCCGTCCGCGTCTACGACCCCGTCGAAAACCTCCGCCACCATCCGCCCGCACCCGGCGAAACCGCCGCCCAGGCCCACGCACACACCCAGCTTGAAACCCACTTCGCCTTCACCCACGACGAGGGCTCCCTCGAGCGAGCCACCGAGCGCTGCGTCGGCGTCGGCGCCTGCCGCAAAACCACCGGCGGCGTCATGTGCCCCAGTTACCGCGCCACCGGCCAGGAGCAGCACTCCACCCGTGGCCGCGCCCGCCTCCTCTGGGAAATGCTCGCCGGCGCCCTCCGTGACGAAGGCCTCCGCAGCCCCGCCGTCCACGAGGCCCTCGACCTCTGCCTCAGTTGCAAGGCCTGCAAAACCGAGTGTCCCGTCCAGGTCGACATGGCCGCTTACAAATCCGAATTCCTCGCTCAGCGCTACAAAGGCCGCCCCCACCCCATCCAGCATTACGTCTTCGGATTCGCCGACAAGCTCGCCCGCATCGGCTCCTTCTCGCCCGCGCTCACCAACGCTCTGCTCACCGGCCCCGCCACCAGCCCGCTCGTCAAACACCTCGCCGGCATCGCGAGCCAGCGCCAGCTGCCACGCCTCGCCGCAAAGTCCTACCAGCGTTCCCGCCTTTCGTCGGAATCGGATTCCTCAGCGCGCGAAGCGCAATCGGCCGCACCGCAGCCAGCACAGCAGCAAGTGCTCCTCTGGCCAGACACGTGGAACAACTACTACCATCCCCAAACCCTCGCCGCCGCGGAAACCGTCCTCACCGCCGCCGGCTTCCGTGTCACCGTCCCCGCCGGCCATCTCTGCTGCGGCCGCCCGCTCTATGATTTCGGCCTGCTCACCGCCGCCCGCGCTTATCTCGCGCGCGTCCTCGACCGCCTCGCGCCGTACATCGACGCCGGCCTGCCCATCCTCTTCCTCGAACCCAGTTGCGCCAGCGTCTTCCGCGACGAGCTACCGGAACTCTTTCCAAAGGATCCGCGCGCAAAGCGCCTCCGCGAACAAATCTGGCTCCTCGCCGACTGGCTCGCCGCACAAGCGCCCGACTTCGCCGCAGACACCCTCCAGGGCGCGCACATCCTCGTCCATGGCCATTGCCATCACAAGGCTGTCTTCGGCGGCCCGCAAAGCGAAATCGAAATCCTCCGCCGCGCCGGAGCCACCGTCGAGGCCATCCAGGCCGGCTGCTGTGGCATGGCCGGCCCCTTCGGCTTCGAGGCCGGCAAGTTCGACATCTCCAAAACCATCGCCGAAGACGGCCTGCTCCCCGCCGTCCGCGCCGCCGGCCCCACCACCATCCTCGTCGCCGATGGCTTCAGTTGCCGCGAGCAGATCCAGCAACTCGGCCACAAGCAGGCTCTCCACTTCGCGGAGGTCCTCGCCCGCTCCTGCGGCTGCGGCGGCTAATCCACTTCACCACTCGGAGAAAGAACCGTGAGTCTCTTGAATCGGCGTACCTTCGTGCAACTTTCCAGCGGAGCCCTTCTTGCCGCAGCTTCCCGCAAGTCCTTCAGCATCGCCGCTGCTCCGGCAATTTCCAGTAGCGCGGGCTCAGTCATGGTCAAGGCTGCGCACTATTCATGGGAGTATTCGCAATCCGACGACACATTCCGGATCCGCGACGCAAGCAATCGCTTGATCGTCAGCGGGACCATGCAGCCGGCTGTCGTGGTGGCGCCCGTGGACCGGCCGGCACTGCGGCAGTGCGTCGCGGGAAAACCCGCAGGCCATCGCGTGGAAGCCAACCGCGTAGCGTTCCGCTATCAGCACGTCAATACGGACGCGCATCTTTCTATTACCTGGCGCTTTGACGAGCAAGGCATATGGACTGAACCGGTCGTCTACGAAACCTCGGCCTCCGAAGATGTGGTCAGCCTGCACTACTTCACCACCGTGGCCGACGCCATCCCCACACCTTCTCTTCATTCGTCTTACGTCGTCGCTCCCGGCCTGGTCTCCGGTTCTGCCATCAGTCCCATCATCGAAGACTTCGTTCACTTCGATGAAAGTGTTTGGCTCGGCCGTGGAAGCTTCATACCGGGCCTCAGTCAGCAGTGGGGGCTGCCGGTTCATTACTTCTGCGGATTTAGCAGAGGTGGGTCCGAGGAGCAACGCAACATGTACACCGAAGGAAGATCGGACGCCTTCACATGTGGGCTCGCCGATCTGCCCAACGGCGATCTCTTCCTACAGCTCAACCAGGGAAACAACAGCCTGTGGATTGACTATCGAAGCGATCTTTGGAAGCATCTCCGCGGCCCGGCTCGCCTCACCCTTGGCGCCACATTGCTGTGGGCCGTTGCGCCGGATTATTACCAGGCCATTGCTGCTTACTATCGTGGGCTCCTGCAGGCAAACATCATCCGGCTGCATCACAACTCCGCGCACAAAACCGAGGTCTCGCTCACTCCGCAATTCTGCACCTGGGGAGTGCAGCTTGATCGCCACAGGGAGGGCAAACTCCTTGACCAGGCCTTCCTTGAAGAAGTTTACGGAGAGTTGAAGGCCTCAGGCATGAGGGCCCGTCTGTTTTCCATCGATGACAAGTGGGAAGGCTCCTACGGAAACCTCGTTCACTCTTCCCAGCGCTTTCCCCACTTTGAGCAATTCCTCGATCGCTTGCGTTCAGACGGCTTTCGCATCGGCATGTGGGCTGCTCTCATGCGCTGTGAGCGGCCCGCTGACCTGGGACTCACCGTGGACCACATGCTCAAGAAGCCCGATGGCACGCCGTATGTCTCCGGCTTCAGCGGATTGCACTATTACATTCTCGACTTCACCCAACCCGCCGTGGCGCAAATCCTTGCCGACACTGCCCGCAGATTCATTCGCAGATACAAGCCGGACCTGCTGAAATTCGATTTCGGCTATGAGCTCCCCGCAGTCGGCATCGCCGCCCCACAGGACAAGTCCTGGTCAGGCGAAAAGCTCATGCTCAAAGGCCTCGAAGTCGTCATCAACGCAATGCGCCAGGAGAACCCGGACCTCGTGGTCATGTACTACAACCTGTCTCCGCTCTTCCTTGACTACTTTGACCTGCACAGCCCTGACGATCTGTATCAGGCCGCAGGTGAATATGATCTTGAAGCCAATCGGCGCTTTTACTTCAGCAGCCTGCTCGGACTCCTCGGAGTTCCAACCTACGGCTCCTCGGGGTACGACTGGGCCAGTTCCCCGGAGATTTGGTTCGATTCTGCGGCCGTGGGCACCGTTGGCTCCCTCAATGATTTTCAAGGAGACGAGCAGGGCGAGAAAGCCACCCCCGAAGTGATTGCGAAATACAACGGCATCGCCCAGGTTTTGCGCGCCACCCGCACCTTTCACATTCTGCCCCTGGATACGGTATCGGAAGCTCCCACGCGGGGAGCGCATGCCCGCTCCTGGGCCAGATTTGAAGACGGGCAACTCGTATTGCTCGCCTATCGACCAACTAAGCCGGGCGAGGAGAATCCGTTGATGCAACCGCGCAACCACAACGCCCGCATCAAGGACTCTGTTTCGTCCCCGGTCCCCGTCATCGTCGCATCCCGGTCCGCCGAAAGCATCCTGCGCGCCAATCACCTTGCGGTCGTCGCATACGGCGATGGGCAGGTCGTCCTGCGCCGCGAGACGGGGACCCAGGCGGAGATTCTGAGCCACTACTTTGGAAATACTGTCGCGTCCGCCAAGGCGCGCATCCAGGACGGCCGATTGAACCTGGCAGTGCAAGAGCGGAACCTGGCAGGTGCTCCGCTGGAGTGGATTGAAGTTCGCATTTCCTGAGGTCGAACGGCGTCTCTCTTCCGCCGCGCCGCAGCCATCGCAATCCTCTGCGCTACCATAGTTCCAACACCGGGAGAGCACGCATGTTCGTCGTTGTCTGGCAGTTTGAAATCGCCGAAGAAAAAATCCCAGCCTTTGAGGCCGCTTACGGCCCCGACGGATCCTGGGCCACTCTCTTCCGCACCTCGCCCGATTACCGCGGCACTGAGCTTCTCCGCGACGCCTACATCCCCGGTGCCTACCTCACCATCGACCGCTGGGCCAGCGAGGATGCCTTCCGCGCCTTCCGCCGCGACCACGACGCCGAATACGAGGCCGTCGACCGCTCCTGCGACGCCCTCACCAGCCGCGAAACCCGCATCGGCGCCTACACCGTCTGAGCAGTTGAACCCTTTACTCAATTACAAAAATGTTTTCCGTGAACTCCGGTTTGGCCAAACCTTCGCGGATGCCTTTGTCGAAAGTGACCAGCACTGCATTTGTGTCGATCGCGAGGCCCAAAAGATACGCGTCCGTAACCTGCTGGTGGCCGACAATTCGTCTGGCAAAGGGAGCGGTCAACTCCACCCAGCCTTTATCGCTTCCCAGAGACATGTAGTCCGGATGCCCTTTCATTCTTTGGAGAATTGCCGTGGCCATTTCGACGCTCCGCGCTCCCGCACTGAATCGCGGATTCGTTGTCAGCCGAACGAAACTCACTTCGGTCAGCGGGCAAATGCCCCACGTGCCCTTGCGTGTCGAGTTGAACCAGTTCTGAGCCTTCCGGAAATGCACGTGTCCGGGCTCGGCCATCGCAACCATTACGTTCACATCCAGCAGGCTACTTTGGCTCAAACTCTTCCGCCTCCAGCCGCTTCACGTCTTCGCTGGTAATGGTTCCGCCCGTCGGAGGAAACGTGGGAAATCCGTTGGGCAAAATGCGAATCTGCTCCGCTGTCGGCGAAGGCGCTGCCCGCGCTTTCCGTATCAGTTCGCTGATGGCTGCACTCAGCGTGAGCCCCCTCGCCCGGGCATAGTAGGCCGCGAACTCGTGAACTTCATCATCCATCGTGACCGTGGTTCTCATGGCATCATTCTACATCGTTTTCCAATTTGATGCACTTCGAAACAATTGATGCATCTTTCATATTATGATGCTCTCTGGAAATATTCTCCATTTCTTCGCTTTTTTCTGTCCTTATTCTGTACCGTCCTGCTACAATCCGAACGAAATCCAATCCAAGCCGGGGCGTGTTTTCCGTCTCTCCATCCAGGCGCGCCAGGCGAACAATCTTCTTGAGGAGCACACACCCCATGGCTGCTGCCGACGACCGCTCTAAAGCGGTGGAACTGGCTCTTTCGCAGATAGAAAAACAATTCGGCAAGGGCTCCATCGTGCGCCTCGGGTCCAAAGAGGCCCTCCTGCCCATCGCCGTCATCTCCACCGGCTCCATCAGCTTTGACGCAGCCCTCGGCGTGGGCGGCATTCCCCGCGGCCGAGTCACTGAGATCTTTGGTCCCGAGTCCTCCGGAAAAACCACCATCACCCTCCAAATCATCGCCGAGGCTCAGCGCTTGGGCGGCCTAGCCGCCTTTGTCGATGCCGAGCACGCCCTCGACCCCGGCTATGCCAAAAAGCTCGGCGTCGATGTCGACAATCTCCTCGTCTCCCAGCCCGACTCCGGCGAGCAAGCCCTTGAAATCACTGAGGCTCTGGTCCGCTCCGGCGCCATTGACATCCTCGTCGTCGACTCCGTCGCCGCCCTCGTCCCCAAGGCCGAGCTGGACGGCGAGATGGGCGACTCCCACATGGGCCTCCAGGCCCGCCTCATGTCTCAGGCTCTGCGCAAGCTCACCGGAACCATCTCAAAATCCCGCACCGCGCTCGTTTTCATCAACCAGATTCGCGAGAAGATCGGCGTCATGTTCGGCAACCCGGAAACCACCACCGGCGGCCGCGCCCTCAAGTTTTACTCCTCCGTACGCATTGACATTCGCCGCATCGCCGCCATCAAGGAGGGCGACGTGGTCACCGGCAACCGGACCAAGGTCAAGATCGTCAAGAACAAGGTAGCCGCGCCCTTCCGCGAAGCCGAGTTCGACATCCTCTACGGCGAAGGCATCAGCCGCGAGGGCGACGTCCTCGACCTCGGCGTTGCCAACAACATCGTGGAGAAGTCCGGCGCCTGGTACAGCTACGCCGGCGAGCGCATCGGCCAGGGTCGCGAGAACACCCGCAACTTTCTCAAGGAAAACAAGGACGTCTTCGCCAAAATGGACGCCGAAGTCCGCAAGAAGCTCAACATCGGCGGCATCCCGGCAGAGGTGCCCGAGGCACCAGCAGGCGCAGCCGCTGAGGCCAAGGAGGTTGTCCGCTCACGCCGCGGATAGCCCGCTCCATGCACCCCGGGCGGCTGCGATTTCTTCGCGGCCGCCCTTCGTTTTCAGCCCCGTCGCGCGCAAACCCGCGCCGCCACCCCCGTCCCGCTGCTAGAATCCACTGTGAGCCGCCATGTCCGTCAAAGCCCTCTATCCCGGCACCTTTGACCCGCCCACCAACGGGCACATCGACCTCATCCAGCGCGGCTCCCGGCTCTTTGAGCACCTCACCGTCGCCATCCTCATCAACCCCGTCAAAAACCCCCTCTTCACCGTCGAGGAGCGCGTCGAGATGCTCCGCGAGGCCACCGCCAGCCTCGGCAACGTCTCCGTCGCCACATTCGACGGCCTCATGGTCGACTTCGCCCGCACCCTCGGCTGCACCGCCGTCCTCCGCGGCATCCGCGCCATCTCGGACTACGAGCACGAGTTCCAGATGGCCCTCATGAACCGCCGCCTCGCGCCAGACATCGAAACCGTCTTCCTCCAGCCCGCCGGCCGCTACTCCTTCATCAGCTCCCGCATGCTCAAGGAAGTCTTCAGCTTCGGCGGCGACGTCACCGGCCTCGTCCCACCCAACGTCCTCAAGCGCCTCCGCTCCCGCATCAACGGAAAGTAGAGCCGCAATCCCTGGTCTCAGGATTGAGGTCTCAGGATTGAGGACCCAGAATTGACCACCCAGGCTTGAGATCCGATCAGCCTCTTACGCCACCATCACACGCGCCCTCGCGCGCGTTCTCGGGCTTGCTTGCACTGTGATCCGGATGTCCTGCCCGAGCCGCAGAAGAAAGCGCATCAGTCGCTCCAGCGAGAACCCAGCAAGCCGCCCCCGAATCAGCGCGGAAACCTTCGGCTGGTCCACTCCCAGCAACTTGGCCGCCTGGGCTTGCGTCAGACCCCGCGCACGAATCAGCACGGTGATCTTATGTGCCAGTTCGGCCTTGGCAAGCGCCTCTTCCGGGTTCGGCAAACCAAGGTCGGCAAAAACGTTCCCGCTGCTCACTGTGTAGTCACGCTCACTCTTTGGCATCGCTAATCCTCCAGCTCACGATCGATTTCCATGGCTCGCTGCAATCGCTGCCTCACCAGTTCCATCACTCCATGCGGCGTCGATATCCCGTGTTTCGACTTCTTCTGGAAGGCGTGCAGAACATATACCGCCTTTTCCAGCCGCACGGTATAGACGGTTCGGAACGTATCGCCTCTGAGGTCCGTAACCACCTCCAGTACGCCCGTGCCCATCGTCTTCAGCGGCTTTGCGTCGATATGCTTGCCACCCATCTGCGCCTGGTAGAGTGCAAACCCCACCTGACGCTGGACCGCGGGTGGAAACCCGCTCAGCGTTTTGTGAGAGTCGGCAACAAAAATTAACGGTCTGATCGGAGTGTCTGCCACTGTCGAGTATGCCAAATATAGCATATTTCTGGCGGGAGTAGTTCGCAATTCTCAGAAATAGACTCCCGGCAACCCGCCGTCGCCCATTCCTTCCCCGCCCAAAATCTGTAAAGATAGAAGACGACATGAGCACCTCCACCACTCCGCAAGTCTTTGCCGAGCGCATCGGCCGCATTGAAGTTTCAGCCACCATGGCCGTCGCCGCCGAGGCCGCCAAGCTCCGCGCCAAGGGCGCCAACCTCGTCGACTTCGGCGCCGGCGAGCCGCACTTTCCCACCCCGCGCCACATCAAGGACGCGGCCATCCAGGCCATCGACGCCAACTTCACGCGCTACACCGTCGTCCCCGGCATCCCCGACGTCCGCAAGGCCATCGTCGAGCGCCACGCCGCCGACTTCGGCTCCGACTACGCCATCGACGAGGCCATCTTCACCACTGGCGGCAAGCTCGCCCTCTTCAACACCATCCAGATCCTCATCGATCACGGCGACGAGGTCATCCTCCCCGTGCCCTACTGGGTCAGCTTTAAGGACATCATCCAGTACGCCGGCGGCAAGGTCGTCTTCCTGCAGACCAGCGAAGCCGAGTCCTTCCGCATCACCGCCGACGCCATTGAGAAGGCCATCACCCCGCGCACCAAGGCCATCATTCTCAACTCGCCCTCCAACCCCGCCGGCTCCGTCGTCACGGCAGAGGACCTCGAGCGCATCGTCCACCTCGCCCACAAGCGCGGCATCTTCCTCCTCCTCGACGAGTGCTACGTCTACCTCAATTACGCCGGCAAGCCCGTCTCCGGCGGATCCTTCACTTGGGCCAAGGAGCACCTCGTCATCCTCGGCTCGCTCTCCAAGACGTACTCCATGACCGGCTGGCGCGCCGGTTACGCCCTGGCCTCCAAGCCCATCGTCGCCAACCTCAGCAAGCTCCAGTCCCAGTCCACCTCCAACGCCACCAGCTTCGTGCAGAAGGCCGCCATCGCCGCCGTCGCAGGTCCGCAGGAGTGCGTCGCCGAGTTCCGTGCCGAGTTCATCGAGCTCCGCGATTACATGCTCGACAAGCTCGCAGAAATACCCGGCATCACCTGCACCAAACCCGAAGGCGCCTTCTACGTCTACCCCAACATCTCCGCCTACCTCGGCAAGGGCGGCATCCAAACGGCCACTGAGCTTGCCACCCGCCTGCTCCACGAGGCCCACGTGGTCACCGTCCCCGGCGAGGCCTTCGGCACCGGCCAGCACATCCGCATCTCTTACCCCGTCACCAAGGCGAACATCGACGAAGGCGTCAAGCGCATGGGCCAGTTCCTCACCGGCCTCGCATAGCTTTGCCGGCTTACTCGCGCTAACTCCAGGCCGTGGGAATCGCCCCGCTTCCCGCAGCCTGGTCCCTCCGTTTTCGCCCCGCTTTTTCCCCGTCTCACAATTCCCTCGCCGGGACTGGGCAAACTTGCCTTGCTTCCGGTAGGATGGGTCTTCCATGTCGAGCCCAATCGATTTTCGACCCGTGATTCTTGCCGGTGGCAGTGGCACCCGCTTCTGGCCCCGCTCCCGTCGCGCCCATGCCAAGCAGGTACTCGCGCTCGACGGAGAGCGCTCCATGATCCAGCAGACCGTCGAGCGCCTCAAGCCCCTCGGCACGCCCGCCAACACCTGGGTCATCACCAACGACTACCTCGCCACGGAAATCGCCGACCAGCTCGCCGACGTCCCCCAGAACCAGATCATCCGCGAGCCCGTCGCCCGCAACACCGCCCCCGCCTGCGGCCTGGCCGCATTTATCATTGAGCGCCAAAACCCTGACGCCGTCCTCGGCGTCTTCCCCTCCGATCACGTCATCGCCGACGAGCCCCGCTTCCTCAAGGCACTCCACAAAGGCATTGCGCTCGCCGCCGCCGGAGACAACATGGTCGTCCTCGGCATTGAGCCCACACGCCCTGAGACCGGCTACGGCTACATCGAAACCGGCGATTACGCCTCCGACGACTCCGCCCTCCACGTCCGCCGATTTACTGAGAAGCCAAACCTCAACCGCGCTGAGGAGTTCGTCGCCGCAGGCAACTACTTCTGGAACTCCGGCATGTTCCTCTGGTCCGCCCGCACCCTCGCCAACGCCGTCCGCGAGCACCTGCCAGAGACCGCGCCCATCCTGGAAAGCATCGCCGCCGCTTACGGCACGCCCGACTTCCAGACCGTCTTCCAGCGCCTCTATCCCAGCTGCGAAAACATCTCCGTCGATTACGCCGTACTGGAGCCCCGCTCCGCCAAAGGCACCCACCTCTCCCGCCTTTACTGCCTCCCCGCCGAGTTCAGTTGGAACGACCTCGGCTCCTGGGCCTCGCTCTACGAGTACCAGATGGAAACCCGCCTCCGCGGCGACGGCGATGGCAACGTCGCTGAAACCGACGGCCACTTCACCATCGACGCAGCCAACAACTACATCTTCAGCCCCAGGAAATTCGTCGCCCTCGTCGGCGTCGAAAACCTCGTCATCGTGGACACCGAGGACGCCCTGCTCATCGCCAATCGCTTCAGCTCGCAGGACGTCGGCAAAATCGTCAAGGAGCTCGACCTCTCCGGCCGCAACGACCTTATCTGAATCCCGCGCCGCCGTCTCGCAGCCATCCCTCCCCGGCCAACCCCGCCCGTTCGATACACTCGTTCCCAGGGGGCGCAGACTCTGCCATGCCTAATTCGCAAGTCAAGTTCGGCACCGACGGCTGGCGCGGCATCATCGCCGACGACTTCACCTTTGCCAACGTCCGCATCGCCGCCGAGGCCATCGCCGCCTACGTCCTCGCCCATCACAACCCCGCGCAGGGCCTCTGCATCGGCTATGACA
>Ga0307375_10003636_pt1 | contig 15073 bp, 8 predicted proteins | sample TR1MG_FD_202531 | JGI IMG/M metagenome (GOLD analysis project Ga0307375, IMG submission 202531) | Soil microbial communities from Risofladan, Vaasa, Finland - TR-1 | ecosystem: Environmental > Terrestrial > Soil > Coastal area > Acid sulfate soil | place: Finland: Risofladan, Vaasa | collected...
CTTGGTATGCAGATTCCACAACGAGAGACGGGTAAGGCAAGCGCTATGCGTGTGGGGCAGAAGGGAGGGAACGAGCCGGTTTGGCGCCATCCACAAATCACGTTCGTGTTCCGAGAGAATCCATCAGAAGGTCAAAATTGGAATGAAATATGAAGCAAAGGAGATGTTAGCAGGGGAATTGAGGGACAAATCGGCGGTTGGAGGCAAACAAACGTGGGAAAGCGTACCGAAAGGGGTCCGGCTGGTTCGCCCATGGCATCCATCGGCATCCAGCAAGCGTCCGGCCTGCCCATCACGCCGTCGGCCGATTTCAACATCGCTGCAATTGCAAACAGGAACGCGTTAGCTCAAATTAGGTTCTTCATATCATAGACTATCAAATTCAAACGTACTTGGCGAGCCCATGGGCACCAGACGAGAGGCAGCGGGCACATTCGCCATCTGCAGCGTGATTTGCTCGGTAATGCTCATATGGACGGCCTCGTGAGCTGGATGACCTGACTCCACGACTCCAATCACCTTCATGGAAGGGTCATATCGAACCAAGCGAAGATCCGGGAACACGGGTTCATCAGAGCGCCCTTGAGTGTATGCGACCCACGCCTCCGGAGTCACATCTGTTTTGTACGCTGTAAGCGCCGGTTGGTCGTCTCCGCCCGCTCCAGGAGGAAGAGTAGTAGCACCTGAAGGTGGCGAGGCCATAGCGGATGGCATAGATGCTTGCATAATGTTCCAAGGGGATGTGGCGCCGAGGTGGGTCCAGACGCAAATGTCTCTCGGCGCCAACCCGGCTCCTGATCGTCATTTGCTCTCGTCTTCCGATTGCGAGAACACTCTAGATCGCCTCCTTATGCATTTATCCCCACCATCAACGTGTATATCATCCATTTTGGAGATTTTCACGGCCGAAATGTGGCACCACCAACGTCCTTCTCGTCCCTCAGACTTCGATCCACGCAAGTGCACTAGGTAAGGGATCAGTATTCTAGATGCTCCAATCAACGGAGATCGGATCCGTTTATTGACCTTTGGGCAGAAGAGAGTCCAGAGGAACGGCTTTCGCGGTAGGCGCGGGGGCGGATTGGAAGAGCGCGTCGATCCCTCTCGCTGCTGCCGGTTGTTGCTGTTGGACGTAAGCAGGAGGTACTCCCATTAGCGAAGGGGGCATCATCATGGGGTAGGGCATGCCATAGGCAGGTTGAGGGACGGAGGGCATGTTCTGTTGGGCGAACGTGGAGCCGTGTCCAGCCGACAATGCACTGAAGAAGGACAGCTGATGGGGGTCCAAAGTGACTCCAGGAATGGAAGGGATGGGTACAGCGGTCTCAGAAGGAGCAGGTGCAGCAGAGGCGGATGCGACTGGCGCGAACAGTTCGCCCACAGCCACTGGCTTTCCGGAGGGCTCGGACTTCTCCGTTGCCGCTCGCTTCGCTTCCTGTTTCTGTCCCTTTGGCGCTTGTGCGTGGCCTCCAGAGGCTGCGGTAGGCTTCGCGGCGATCTTCTTGGCAGAGGGGTTGTGCGCGTTGGAGGAAGATGAAGAAGAGGAGGGGGCAGAGGAGGAAGTGTTCTTGGCAGTCTTCTTGGGCTCTCTCTGCTCTTTGGGTGGCTGCTTTGCAGAGTCGTGGTCGCTCTTCTTCGTGTAGGCAGCGTGGGGATGCTCTTTCTTGGCGTGTTCTTGAGAAGGGGCGGCATGTCCACCGTGTTGTTGGGAGGCGGCGGCGTGCTGCTGAGACGAGGAAGAGGCGGTGTGTCCTCCTCTTGGCTCGTGATGTCCTCCGCGAGTGCTTGGTCCACGTTCGGACTTCTCATGATGTTGTTGGGACTGTTGACGTCTCGATTGTTGACCATGTTGTTGCTGACCATGTTGATCGTCTGAGTGCTGCTGATGAGATCTAGCGTGCTGCGGTACGTGGCCTCCACCGCCTCGGCCTCCTCGATGTCCTGAACCCGCCTGTGCGCGAGGACCTTCTCTTTGTCCGTGCTCTACACCATGAGGGATGTCGCGCAGCTGCTGATCTTGGTTTTGACGATTTCGGAGCTCACCAGAGTTTCTGATGCGATCTGAAGAGTTGCCAGAGGTCCATGCGGGCTTGACACTGCCATTGGAGCGGAGAGACGTCTCCGAGCGTCGGACGGGCGCAGTGACGTTGAGAATGGCGCCATGAGGGACGGAAATACCACGACGATGAGAGCAACGACCACTCAAATCGGTACCACCCACACAGGGAGCATCGAGGAGGATCTCAACGTGGGTCTTGGACACGGTGACGATGGTACCCGCAGTGCCGAAGGGGACAGCACCCGAATCGAGAATGAAGACGGCACGCTCACCGAGCTTGAAGTCCTGTTTTCCAACGGCATCGACATTGTTCTTGTGCAACACCTCCAAAGGCGGCAAGGGGCTGAACGCTTGAGTGCGAGGAACGGTGAAGATGCGAGTGCGGGGATTCGTGGGTTCGGGATGAGCAGCCATCCACTCGTCCATGGCCGATTCCAACTTCGTAATGACAGCTCGGTCCAACCCAATGGTACCACACGCTATGCGCAAGGATTTGCTGGGGCGATGGTGGGCGAGCCACTCGAGCATCTGTCTTTGGCGGATGAACTGCGGGCCAAAACCAACTCTACCAGCACCTCTCTTCTTCTTCTTCTTGCCTGCGTCATCGTCGTCTTCGTCGTCTTCGGAGTCACTGGGCGAATCTGCTTCTTCCATGGGAGTATCAGCAGCACCAGTCTCAGCGTGCTGCGCAGCCTCGGCAGCCTTCTCAATCGCCTCACTCTCTCTGAAGATGACCTTTGCCACCAAATTCTCAGTAGGACTGTTGGCAATCAGCTCGAAGATGTCCGGGAAGGCCTTCACATACTCTTGAATGAGCTCCAGAGCCTTGCTTGAGTACTCCCACCACGAGTTCATTTGGCCAGTCGCGCGATCCACAGTTTCGATTCTGCGCGTATACGTCAACGTTTGTTGTCCTCTGCCCTGGAATCGCAGTTGAAGGCCCAAATCAGTCTTGTCGTCGAAGATGAGTGAGGAAGCGAGGCGCCCAAGGAAACGCGTGGTAACACCAGTCATCTTCGAGATGTCACGAGCTCCATACCACTTCTCTAAATCGTTGCCAATCACCTTAGTGCTCTCCAGAGGGTTGATACGCTCTTGTTGATCGATAGACATACTGAGCTGTGCATCTTCATCCTTGTGTTCGACGACCGTTCCCATGGCACCATACATCGGTCCTCCGGTCGGTGCCAGATAGAGCACAGAAGAGTGCATGGGGAATTGAACGGAAACCGAGGGTGCAGGACGTTCGAGGAAGCGAGGATCGGGACCAAACGGGACGTGCTCGAGGACGCACTGGAACGCGACGAGCGTGCTACGCTCACTCCATTGCTTCCTGATGGCACCATCCAACTCTCTCGAGACTCCATTCAAGAACTGTACTTCGAAAATACAGCGAACGTCTCCGATATCGGCGGCCTGCTGTTGCTCAGAGAATTGGGAGAGGTCGTGTGCCCAGTGGGGGAAGTCCTTGGCCTCTCCGGCCTTTGCAGTCATGATGTTTCCATTCTCGTCGTAGAATCCAGCATCGTCGATCACAGAAATGACTTTCGCCTCTCGGTTGTAAGGCCAGACGTAGACAGTGTGTCCGAGGTATTGGCAAGCGAGGCCTTCCACGTCCAAGTGCACGGGATCCATCCTCTTGTCTCTCTTGATGAACTTGATCTTCTTGCCAGCGTTTCTATTCGCCTCTACTTCATCGTCGAAATCGGTGATTCGAAGCACAAGGGAATCGAAGGCAGCAGGGCGTTGCAAGACGCGAGTGTTGTTCTTCTGCAGCGAGGAAATGAGGCGCTTTGAGAAGAAAGTTGGCAGCGTGGGGGGCTTGTTGGCACCAAGATGTGTTCCAGGGAGCAAGAAGAAGCTGTTGAGGAGCGGAGGCTGATTGGGGATGTGGGAGTACATGGTGGGCGAGGAAGGCTCCGGGTGGTGATATACGAGGGCCTCGGACCCGCACATCAGCAGGTCGTCAAAGAGTTCTTTCTGCGGTGAGAGGACGGTCGCAGAGATTGACGGATCATATTTGTATGTGTACGGATTACCAAACATATTGCACTTGATTTCGGCAGGGGTGAGGTCAGAAAGAGGCACAGATTCGGAGGCAGACATGATGATCTTCTCATCCATGAATGGGAGCAACACGACGCCTTCCCAGTCGTTCTTAGTTCCTTCTCTATCGATCTCAAGGGTTTCGGGAATGAAGGGAGCGAGAGGGGAAGTGGCAGAGAGCAGAAGAGTTTGGTAGGCCGGAGGCAGAAGAGGAGCAGACTTTGGTGGCAACACTCCCAACAGCTGTTGGTATGGCTTGAAAGGCTGTGAGCGCTCAAAGGTGATGAGAGGAGCATACTTGCCGATTTGGACGAGATCACTGATGAGAGGAGCGTAGTGGTAGGGGAAGAACCATGACCAGGATATGCAACCATGCATGTAGTAGTGGTACACCCACATAAGGCCTTCCAAATACGATTGACGAAGCTTATCGTGTGCTGCAGTGTCGTTGAGATCCATGCCAAGCTTCTCGCGGTAGTACGTGAGCTTCCAAAGTTCCAGGTCGTGGGGGGTGGACTCATCCTCCGCTCCAAAGAGGCCCATTGCGGGGTGGCTGTCAGTGCTGATCGAAAGATCCGAAAGAGGCTTGATGATGGCAGAAGGATGGTCTAGAGCGTTGTAGGAGCCCTCAGCGCTTGAAGGAGTAGAAGTTCGGAGATCGTTCTCTTCACTGCTCGATGGAGACTTAGAGTCCCTGATTCTGGCATTATTGATGGCAGCAACTCGTGGGTGTGGTGCAGAGAGATGATGGGAGTGTTCGTCCTCAGAGGAGGGGGCATCGTCGTCTTCAGAGGACTCAGCGTCTGAATCTCTCTGGCGATTTGCGTACAGTACGTCAGCGAGATCAGTTTGTGTGGCGTGTTCAAGATGACGATATGAGTTTAGAGAAGAGTCAGTGAGTCCACTCTTACCACGTTGAGCCTTGGGGCCGCGATTGCGCGGGCGGTCGAGTTTCTCGTGTCCATGTGGAACAACGTCGAAATTGTCCTCCTCTCCCTCGCAAAAGTGTTTGAAAAAGACTTCCAGACGTTCCAAGTTGATGACACCACGATCGGTGAGATAGTCGCCGAGCTTTGGAAGCACTTGCTTGTAGGCGTCGATGATGCGGTTCAGTGAGCCTTCTGCAATGTTCAGCGTGGGCAGCGTCGGCAAGAAGTCATTACCAACTAAGAAACACAGCAAAATGAAGTCGTTGATGAGACGCTCGAGGTCCCAGGGGCACTTGGTAGGCAGCGTGCGTTTCAGCAGTTCGAACTCCAGGCTGATGTATTCCCGCACGAGTGATATATGTAGGAAGTGGAAGGACGCAACAGGGCTCTTAGTACGGTTGTTTTTCAAAACGTCGTCTTCACGAATGAGCGAGAAGTGAGGTTCGTGTGAGATCAGCGACAACATGATCAGATCGGCATCTAGACCATACATGCAGTGGGAAAGATTGGGATTGTAGGTATCGGTAGACTTTTGATGGCGGATGTATTCCAAAATCTTGTGTTCTCCCTCGCCAGGCACTTCGTGTCCGGAGAAGATGATCTCCACATCTCTCCACGCCTGGTCCTCCTTGATCTTCTTTTGAATGTAAAATTTGATCACTTCACTTAGGCGCGCCATAAACGGAGTACCAGGTGTAATACAGTTGGAATCGAAGGGCGGAGCAGCTCCAGGAATGTTGGGCGCATCCTTCGCCTGTTCAGCCATGGCTTCTGCAGAGCGGAAGCGGCGTTGTCGCTGCTGATTCATCTTCGCACGAGGTGCAACACCTACCCAAGACACAAAGAGAAACAACTTGGGTCAGAACACTTGCCAAAGTGGAGGAAGTGAGGCTTTTTGCCGAAAGAAGGCATGCGAACGTAATCTCGCGCTCCTGGCGCTCCTATGCAACGTACCATCGATTGCCAAGAACAAAACCTTTCTAGGTAGCACAACAGAGAAGATGTGATCAATGTATTGCAGCACTTTGCCAAACATGTCGTTCTCAGACAGCTGACTGAAGGTAGAATCGTTTGTGTCGTCTGAGTGGGTACAGTTGTGGATGATTCCATTCATATCCAGATAGAGGTTATCTACACAATTGATGGCACACGAAGATACACAGAATGTCAGCAACAGTGACCAGAATGGAAGGAAAACGGTTCGCGAAGAGGAATCTTTGGGACTCGCGTGCCCCCTCCGATCCACTTGGCTTCCATGCCAGCAATCAGGTCGATCTCAACTAGAAACGATCACGTACCGATAATAGGACCCACATTGACGAGATCTACAGTCTGATTGATCAGCGGATAGCGCTCACTGAGCCATCGAAAGAACTTGGGGACTCCCATCCTTCGAAGTTAGATGATTCCAGAATCAACAATAGAAGCAGGAGGCACAGAGAAGCACAATCCCACCAATATGGATGTGAACTAGAAGTAATCACACGGCGCAATGGAGGCGGATCGAGATTTTGGGGGGTTTCCCCAGAAGGGGACGGCCGAAGAAGCTTTGCACACTCTCTTTCTCTCTCGATCGTTCGAGGGCGTGCGTGGCCTCGACCGTGAAACACCTGTACTGCGACCTTGATGGACTGAGATTCTGCCTCGCATTCCTTTGTTTGTTGTATTTGGGCCAGGATTGGTGGCCGGCAACTTCATGTCTGCTGTGGAAAACACAAAGGAAGACCCCGCCGAGCCTGATTCGAAATGCCCCATCTGCCTGCAACCCTATGAGGATATGGTCATTCTGAACAACTGCTTCCACGCATTTTGCCGCTTTTGCATCTTTCAGTGGGCTGAATACGAACCTGCGAGGCGGCATGGACCGAACAAGTGCCCGCTCTGTCGAACCCAATTCCAGGCCTTGTATCACAACTATTGTGCGGATAGTCAGTCATACGATGTCACACACATGGAAAAGGACGTCAATCCGATACATTGGTCTCAATATCACGCAGAAGAGGACTCTAATCGACTTCAGACTTCAGACTCAAAGAACGAGGCCGTTGTCCGCCACCGTCGCCTACTGGTGTATGCTAGATCCTTGCTACCTATCATTGACTTCAAGATGCCCAAGATGGACCAGTCCTCTCCAAGCTACGCGTCTCTCCTGAGAAAGCTATCCTCGCAGTTCCAATCCAAAGCCCCTCAGTTCATTGCTAGAGAACTACCCATTCTCCTTCTTCACAGCACGATGAGACCTGGCTCTTCTTCATATGCGACCCAACAATCGGAGGTATCACTACTTACTGACCTGATCATGGCGCTTCTTCCTGACGCCATCCCGTCGCTCCTCTCGTTCGCTCTTCTACGGTCCCAATCACCGATCAATCAATCCGATTCTTCATTATTGACTGCATTCAGGAAGCAAGATAACTCACTGGACCCACTTTACGAAGCAATCTTCCAGTTCTTGCCTTCTGCCGCCCCAACGTTTCTGAGAGAGCTCGCCCTCTTTGTCGTCTCTCCCTACTCTGTTTCATCTTTTGAGCTCAATGTGCATTATGTGGATCCGACAGATGAGGGCGCAGAACAAGATGGAAGCAAGCAGTGACGATGCACCCTCATGAATTTGGTCATGAACTCTTGTGCTTGTACATGGAATGTAATGCCTCTTGTCCTCCCAACCCATGAACCCAACCCAACTGTGGAACAGTGCCGGCCGACTGGGAGACACCGACCGAGTTGAGAGGTCCGAATGTGTAGAGCCTGTCTCAACCACTGAAGAGGTGAATGGATGTGTGTGTATGGCGTGGATGTGTTCTTTATTCAGTGGGGAAATTGAACTTGACTTTGAGCATGTATCTGATGCGTGCCTGCTCCGGTGCGTAGATTACAATTTCGTCGTGGATCAGTTCGCTCACTGGGACGATGGATTTGGACTCCTTTCCAAGACTGGCAATCATGCCTTCGGTAAAGATGAGGTCGTAGGCAGGGTCAGGGCATTTGGTGCCGGCACACTTGACTGAGTGGAATCCAGCATCCTCGAGGTCGTCCTTGCCTATGAACTTGCCATGCGCGATTTGGTAGCCACGTCCCAGTGCGACGTCTGCAAGAAGCAAATAACCAGTGGTCTTATCCTTAGTGGCTCTACAGTACTGGCCAGAGACGGCAACCATGTTGGCGAAGTAGATGCCCTTGCCGAGGAAGTATCCGGTGACAGGCGCCTCGGGCGGAGCGACACGAAGTCCCTGTGATAGGATGCCAATATAGTTCGTCATTCTAGATCCGTGCCATAGAAGTCGGTGGTGCGGCATCTTGGCAAATGGGGTGAATCTGTCCTCCTCTCCCTCGCGGTCTACTTCGAAGACGCCCTCCAGTTCGATTGAGTATGGGAACTCGTCAGACTGTGTATTCTCCACCATGCGTTGAATGATGGCGTACTCTTGTTGATAGGCCTCCAAAGGCGAGATCTTGGTCCTCAACTTGCGATACTTGATGTCGGTGGGGTTCATGTTCAGTTCTGCGGCAGGATCTGATTGCCTCATCAACCTCTGTGCAATCTCGATATCGACGAGGGTAGTCAACATTTGCGCCTTCTCTTTGATCATATCGGCAGTCTTGATGGGAGGGGGAGAAGAGGCGGAGTGCGGGATCAGGCCGAAGAAGTCGTTGGACATGCCCGCCAACTTCGCGCCGTGATCTGAATCCGACTGTCCAGGCGCAGGTGACATGTTTTCTTCAATCTGTTTCAAGATGGAGAAGGCTCTCGAGATGGAAGACTGGTCAATCAACTTGATCTTTCGGACATCCAAACCCAAGTCCACCAGCGACGTATCCAATGTATTTTGGTCAAACAAATTCTGTATGAGATCTTGAACACGTGGATCGAGGGAAGATGGTACGTCCGCCTTCACACGGTACTTCGCCTCGATGTCCACCTGGAACTGAGGAATCACGTAGTTCTCCACATTCAAGTAGCGATTCTCCTTCACACAGTCGGCAATGAATGCACTCTCGATAATGGGAATGTTATGCATCTGCGCAGCGTCAATCAACACCTTCAGCTCGGGGGAAAACTGCAACTTGTACGGGTTCTCGATGATGAACGCCACATCCTCGCACGACAACACTACATTCACAGATCCATCGATCTTAGACACCACTCTACCTCCCAAACGCTTGATCGTCTCAGTAACTTCCCAATTACTCGCCTGCGGGAGACTGCCTGCAATGCCAAAGCGTAACACAACAAATGCTCAGGTCAATCAACGTTCGACGAACTCACACACTGAGAAACAGAATTTAAGGACAGGACACCACGACGTTCGAGGGGTAGAGGCAACGAAAGAACCTATTGAAAGCGTACCTACGATGGAGAAAACTTTGTTCGCAAAGACTAGCAACCGCAACAGAATACAGACGTATGCGTTAGCGCTCAGAAGGACATAGGTGATATTCTGATCCTATGACACATTTTACGTTCGAGTCACGGCAAAAGCTGACTGAAGATGTTGATAGAGGACAGGAAAACAGGGCACCGCAGGACGACGTACTCTTCGACATTCCAACCAGGATTTCTAGCTTATTTGGTCTCTCAGCGCTACAAAAGTGTATTGAAGACACTTAACAGCACTACTTGAAGCGGTGAGTGAAGAGGGAAGTGCGTGGCTCGGTTGCACAGCTGGTGGTGCCGACTTCACCACCTTGCTTCACGACGTTTGCACGACCCGTTCCAAGAACAGATGCTGCTGAGCTGCTCAGACGACAAAAGGCTGCTGAAGAAGGGCTTGTGATCGATGGTGAGTGAGGACTTCAGTACTGGTCAATTCTGTTGAGTGCCATCATATCACCAAGAACATAGTATTGCAGGACATTTGAGGAGAAGAACATGGGATTGGGCTCTCCACAGAAGAGAGTGGGAAGGAGGTATTCTCGTAGAAACGGCGTGTGTTTTATGAACATGTGTGATTAGAGGTCTTCCAATTGGAGTCTGGGTACCACATTCATGCTTTGCAGTTCCTGGAAGAGCAGTTTGGCGGCATAGGGGATCTTGAGGTTGGCCATGTGAAGTGACGATCTGCAGTATTGGCACCAGCCCTGGTATCCCATAAGACCGCATGATTGACATGTATAGACAGTAAAGGCATCAGAAGAGACCATGAGTCGCTCCAAGAGAAGAGCAGAGGCACCATATCCGATGAGACAATCGCGCTCCATCTCTCCAAGACGAAGACCACCGTCCTTGCTTCGACCTTCGGTTGGCTGGCGAGTCAACAGAGCTCTAGGACCTCTTGAACGGGCATGCATCTTGTCTGAGACCATGTGCTTGAGCTTTTGGTAGTAGATGGGACCGAAGAAGATGTAGGCCTGGAGTCCTTCTCCAGTGATTCCAGAAGTCAAGTAGTCCTTACCAGAATAGTTGTATCCATACCTCACGAGCATTTCAGACATGGCCTTAACAGTATCTCCTGCAAATACGGTAGCATCGCGGATGGAACCATGGTTGACACCAGCCTTTCCAGACAGCAACTCCATGAGCTTTCCAACAGTCATTCGAGAAGGGAAACCATGAGGATTCATGATGATATCGGGGCATATTCCTCTATCGGTGAATGGCACGTCTTCTTGTCCAACGATCAGACCAACGACACCTTTCTGTCCGTGACGCGAAGAGAACTTGTCTCCCAACTCTGGACGTCTTGTCTCTCGGAACAACACCTTCACAATCATTTGCTGATCACCATCTTCACCTGCAGCCAACAATACCTTATCGATGTAAGCAGGATTGCGTCCCTTGTGCGAGTTCGCAGAGATGCGACTTGCTGTTCTCGGTCCAGCGGAGGTGAGTTCATCTCCCACATTCACAGGCGTGTTTTTAGCGAAGTAGGTTTCTCCTGGGAGCACTCTTGAGCCAGGGAAGGGCAATCCATCAGTGTCGACCGTCGGGAGCTTGGATTGTGTCGTTGGCTGCATGAGCTCTTCGTAGTGCTTGACTTGGATCGTAGACTTCTTCAGAATGATGCACCTACCAAAACCGCGGTCAAGAGAAGCACGGTTGAGAATCACGGCATCTTCGATATCGTAGCCGGAGTAAGACATGACAGCGACAATTGCGTTCTGTCCAGACGGCAATCGGTCGAATCCAATCAACGGGATTTGTCGTGTTTGCACCATTGGTCGATGGGGGTAGCAGAGGAGGTACATAAGTGTCTCGAAGCGGTTAAACTGATTGTAGGCAATGGAGCCCATGCTCTGCTTACCCATAGCGCATTGATAGGTGTTACGAGGCGACTGGTTGTGATTGGGGTAGGGGATGAGTCCAGCGCATACGCCTAGGATGGTCAATGGATCGATTTCGAGGTGCGTGGTCTCTCCTGGAATGATGCTCTTCTCGTACATGGCAATTCTGCTGTTATTCTCCTCGTTCACGTCCAAATACTCAATCAGGCCGTCTCTTAAGAAGTCGTCGAACGTTTTGAGTCCCTTAGAGAGCTCGTCGATGTGTTTGTTGCGAACGAGAGGCCTACCCTTGTCGTCGATGATGATGAGCGGTCTGCACAGTCTTCCTCCGTCTGATGCGATGTTGATGGACTTCTCTTCCTCATGAATGAACACCGATACGTATTCGCTGATCTTTCCCTTGCGTCGCAACTTGCGCAGGTTGTCGACGAAAGCCTTCGGACGGGTGTGAACGCCTATGATGACTCCATTGAGGAAGACGACGTAGGTGTATGGGCTGTTTATCTCCTCTCCAGACAACAAGAGAACATCTTCTACGCCCAAGTTGATGGCAAGTCGAGTGATGGGGTCCTCCTCCTGATCTGAAGTGACGTGCGTGACGAGCGCGAGATTCTTGACGAGACCACAGCTCTCTCCCTCTGGAGTATCTGAAGGGCAAAGCACACCCCATTGGGAAGATTGTAGAGAACGAGGACCAGAAACCTTGCGAGTCTTCTCGAACTGAGACTGAATGCGAGTCATCATTCCGAGCGCTGCGATGAACGACAATCGAGACAACACTTGTGTAACGCCAGCTCTCTCCATCTTGAAACGCTTCAATCTCCAGTTTCCAGACGAAATAGCGCTGGTCATGCCATTGGTGATGATATCGTGTTGGATTTCGGTGATGGTCTTTTGGATGTCGAAGAGGAGTCGGTTGGGTTTGCTGAGCATGTTATCAGCCGTCTTTTGAAGCGTAGCATTGAACTGTTTGAAGAGATCCTCGAAGAGTAGCGATAGAAGCTGTCCAGCCATCTCGAGGCGCTTGTTTCCGTAGTAGTCCTTGTCGGAGAGATGTGAGGGGTCTTTGGCGGCCTGTACGATTCTGCGAAGCATGCGTGCAATGTAGATGCATTTCAGCTTGAGATCGAAGCGAACAACGGGGATGTGATTGAGAATGACTTGGGCTAAGATGTCGCGCGCTTCCTCTGCCTTCGGTCTGAATCGCTTCCTGTTTCTGAATACTTTGATGCGTGTACCTAGCCATTCAAGTGCCTGCTCTTGCGTGAAGACAGAGTGCTGGGAGGCTTCGTGGAGAGACGCTGCGATGCCATCGGCGTAGATGCCCTCCGAACCGACCAGTTGTACAATCTCCTGATCCGTCTCCATGCCCATTGCCTTCAATACGATGACGATTGGTAAATCCTCTTGGAACGTGTTGTGCTTGAGGTACATCTTGCCATTCGCAAGGTAGATGGCGGTCTTGGACTTGCGCTCGTGAGTCGAAGAAGTAACGCTCGCCGATACATGGCCCTTGTGGTCCAATTCCAAAATCATACGGTTCTTGCTCAACTGCTCTTGAATGAGGATCACTTTTTCCACACCGCGGATGATGAAGTAACCTCCAGGATCGAGGGGACACTCGCCATAACGCGCCAAATCATCCATCGTCGCATTGTGCAACACGCAATGTGAAGACCGTAACATCACCGGAATTCGACCAATACACACATCACGACTATTGACGATCTCATCGCGACCACGGGTGTAACGGATGTTCACGTAGATAGGCGCGGAGTAGGTCAGATCTCGCAAACGACACTCCTGAGGCGAAACTGTACGATCCATCAGATTCTCCACGATACTAGGGCCACCAACACGGATATCTGTGTATTCCAGGAAGAAGTTCGGGTCTGCTTCACAACGAACCTCACGATTTGCCTCCAAAATGTGCTTCATCTCTTTGTTCACCAAGTAGTTGTAGGAATCGATATGTTGCTTCACCAAACCTCGAGTTCGCAAAAAGGCAGGCAGTAGTTTCCATTTCTCCTATAGCGACAGAGAACACAACACATGGACAACGCACAGACATGAAGCATGTAAGAACAGGGTCTTGTGGACTGATCCTCTCCGAACGAGGGAACTATAAAGCCGAAGATGATGCACAGTCAAAACCTTGACATGCACAACTCGGACACATGGCATGGAGAGGCACGAATAGAGGGAAAAGAGGTACGAAAGGGCGCGTAACATGGCAAGGGACGTACGTCAATCGTGTTAGCAGGCTTGTTGATCTTCTTCTCGTCATACAACTCCCGAGCGAATTGCTCACCGAATTGATCCGTAATGTGAGGTGGGATCTTCATATAGCCCTCATCGAGTGGTCGTTTCTCATCCTTCAAAGGAGGCTCTCGTTTGACGGATTGCGACTGTTTTGTGCCGAGTGCTCCCTCCATTTGTTGTAGATATTGGATATAGAGTATACTTTCAGCAGATGAGGTCGGACAGGCAGTGCATAGATGGAAGGGCGAGGAGAGACTGGATCGCACCGGCAGCAAGTTTGCACACCGGATTCTGAGAGTAACATAGGCGGTGATATGGCCCAACAGTGCCTGTTTTGGCTTCGGATGTGCGTTTGATTGCTTATCTCTTCTGAAAGAGTTGCAACAAGAGTCATAAGAGATTGCATTGGCGCATGATTCGTCGAGAGGGATACCTCACCAATTGGGGGATGTGTATGCGACAAGAGCTCATGATACATTGTGGGTTGGGGGGTTACAAATAGAACACGCCTAGCGTTTGAAACGTTTGACGATGGCAATGCGTTGCTTGTGGCTTTCGAGAGGTCTCTTGCGTCCGCGTCCGGGTGGGAGGAAGTCTTCATTGGACACTCCTGCAATGCGGATGCCCCAGTTTCTCTCCAAGTGCATTTGAACGTCTTTGACGTCGACGACGTTGCTTTTTCGGTGCTTGGCGAGCTTGCAGGCGAAGTTGGTCACGCTATCGACGAACTCATCGGCGAGCAGCATCATGATGCGAGCGGCATCTTCATCCAATCTGTCTTCTCCATCAATTTGTTTGGCAAGTTCAGAAAGCTTTTGGCGAGTGAGGATGCGAAGGTCACCAGTGTTCGGGATGGGGACGGAACCAGCTGGAGGGCGCGCTCCAGATTGCGGCGTTGACGCGCTCGGTGCTGAACCAGCTTGGCGAGGCGCACCGCCTCCTGGGGTTGACATGCCTTGCTTGGGGACTGTTCCACCAGGGACGGGAACGCCCATGGGTGCCTATTCGAGGACAGGAGAGATAGGAAAAGGTTAGAGACGGGCACGAGAACCAAACAACCCATCATTACACGCAATGTACGCACTCTAGTTCCGGGTTGCATGGCTGATATTCAAGACAATAGGCTCACTAGCACAAAATGAAGAGAAGATGTCAGTAATCTACTGTCAACGGATGTGAATGGAGGCTCTCGTTTGCAAGGGAGAAAGGATGTGGATGAGCCATGGAAAGGAAAGGTGAGGGGAGAATAGGCGCATCTTTGTGACAATGGGCATTGGAAAACGGGTGAATGAAGAGGCGTACATCAGGTGGAGAGAGGAGAGATGGAGAGGAAATGACGAGCGAGTTTGGCTGTCGATGGCGTCCAGAGATACGAGATTTGGGAATAGCACAGTCGAAGATGGCCTTTACAGCGTTATCAGAGAAGCAATCTCCCTGATAGTTCGACCTCAGAGCAGAGGGAATGTGAGAAACTACCACACCGACGATGGAGAGCTTTGCGCACTCCTGTCTGACGTTTGGCTGTGTATGCCAGGAGTATCTCTTCCAGTTGGAA
>Ga0307375_10003637_pt1 | contig 15072 bp, 18 predicted proteins | sample TR1MG_FD_202531 | JGI IMG/M metagenome (GOLD analysis project Ga0307375, IMG submission 202531) | Soil microbial communities from Risofladan, Vaasa, Finland - TR-1 | ecosystem: Environmental > Terrestrial > Soil > Coastal area > Acid sulfate soil | place: Finland: Risofladan, Vaasa | collected...
TTGAAAGCTCAAAAATGAAAATAAACTGTCTGAGGAAATTAAGAGATCAGGCAGCAATGAATCCATTTTATCAATATCGTATTGATAGATATATAGATGAAATAACAGATACATATGAACCAACAGAGAAACCAGGAACAATTCCTGGTAATGAATTTAAGGAAACAGGTGTTGGTGAAGATACAAAAATCGAGACAGTAACAGAGTCAGATGATTTAAGAACATGGGGGGTTGATGAGGCCAGAGCTTATTGTAAAAAATATGCAAGTTCATGGGCAAAAAAGAATAAAATTAAAGATCGTGAAGCAATAAAAGAAAGATACGTGGGATGCCTTGAATGGAAAATGGGATAATGATATGACGAGATCAAAATTAATAGAAAATTATTTGGTTTATCTTCATGAAAGAGATTGGATTGATCCGACTGAGTATCCAGGAACGATACCTGGAAATGAGTTTAAAACAAGTGGGGTTGGTGGAGATTTCAATTCAGAAGTTCAAATCGAAGGGGTTATTCAAAAAACTAAGGATCATATAAAACATTCTCCTAATATAGTAGAGACTATATCTAGGGTAAAGTTCTTAGCCTTGGATATGGGATATGTAAAAGGATTTAATCTAAAGTTTTGTCGAGATGTACCAAGTGGAAAAGAAAGAAAACAATGTGAACTAAAAAACAGAATAGTGAAACTACAAGGAGAAATTAAAGCACTGGGAGATTTCGCAGCAGGAAGAGGAAAAGCGGGGGCACGTTTTAGCGGTGGGTGTAGTAGGATGGATCCGTCTGAAAAAGCAGTATGCCATAGAATAGTTGGATGGAAAATCAAAGAAATACAAAGAGAGCTAAAATCACTATTGAGAAAATATAGGGGTGAGTAATATATGACTAAGTCAAAATTTATAGTAGTCGAACATGATGCCAAGAAGGCAAGACTTCATTGGGATCTAAGATTCAAAATGCCAAACTCACAAAACTGGGCATCGTTTGCTGTTAGAAAGGGAATTCCTTTAAATCCTGGACAGAAGGTGCTTGCGATAAGAACACATGATCATACCGAAAAAGAAGCATTATTTCTAGGTGTTATAGATGATGGTTATGGCGCAGGCAACTTGAAAAAATGGGATGATGGGCAATGTGTTATTCACAAGTATTCACCAAGTCATGTAGCAATTGAATTTAAAGGTCGTAAAGTGAAAGGTTTATATCACTTGATTAATACTGGTGTTATGAATAGAAAAGATTATAAGAAACAAGAGTATATGCTTTTCAAGGGAAAAATAGTAACTGAATGGATGGGAATGATTAGTCGTGTTCCCAATCTTTGGGCAGACGAAGTTGAATCATCCCCAAGTTATGAGGAAGGTCCTAAACTACCTTGGAGTAAAAGAAAAACTATAATAAAACGTAATAAAAAATTAGTTGAATCTTTTGGTAACTTATCCCCAGGTTTAGTTGGAAAAGCTCCACCATCGGATACTCAAGATATTGAAAGTGATAACGAAGCTGAAGATAGAAAACTTATTGAACCATTACCTTGGTCAATAACAAAAAAAATAATAATGATCCGTTCAAAAGAAGAAGAATATGATCATGATGATTAGGAGGAATCATGGAACGCTGTATAGTACTTAATGGAGACTTCTCATTTTTAAACACTATTGATTGGAAGAGAGCAGTATGTCTAGTTGTTTCTGGTAAGACAGAAGTTTTAAAATATTCCAACACAGTACTCCATACAGTAAATGGTGCAATTATGAATATACCATTAGTTATTAGATTAATGAAAGTCATACGCAATATTTATAAATCCCATGTGCCATTCACTAAAAAGAATGTTATGGTTAGAGATCAATATCAATGTACATATTGTGGTGATAAAAATGACTTAACAATTGATCATATCATTCCAACTTCAAGGGGCGGTAAAAATACTTTTGAGAACTGTACGACTGCTTGTAAACCATGTAACAACAAAAAAGGAAATCGCACTCCTTCTGAAGCAAAAATGTATTTACACAAACAACCAAACTCACCAACCATATCTGAATTTTTCAGAATGAAAATGAAACAAATGGGTCTGGATAAATTTCTGGTAGAATTAGGAGTATATTAAAATGAATGATTATTTAAAAAAATTAAAAAATACTAACCTTAGACCTGCAAAAGTAAAACTGAGGGAACATATTTTACTCGATCAAGAAGAACGAGGTACTGCAGATCTTCACGATGAAATTATCAAATGGTTTATGAAAAATCCAAATCCTCAAGATGATAAAGTTCATGCATTTGCTGAGAAACTAGGCATTGATCCTGATAACTTCGAAACTAATATTTATATGATTTTAAGTGCTTTAATCCATGAAGGAAGATCTAAAAACTTTAAAGGCAAGTATGATTCTAAACAACTAGCGATGGGTATTGATATTGAGAAAGAACATCTTCCGTATCCATCTATTGCCGAAAAGATCGCTAAAGATCATTTAGCAGAATTTCCTGACTATTACACAAGATTAAAAAAGATGGAATCAGAAGCTAAAGTTGCAGAAAGTCTTATTACAGAACTTTTTATTCAACAGGGAGAAATAGAAGCAATGAGTTCTGGTGCTCGTAGAGATATGGCAATTTTACGAATATCAATGATAGCAGAACTAGATGCTGCAAATTTTTATGAAAGATTAGCAGATCTTGCATCAAATAAAGACGTTGAAGAATTAATGTTTGATGTAGCAAATGAAGAAAAAGTCCATGCCGGAGAGTTCGAAACTTTATTGGAAGAAATAGATCCAGATTACGAAGAAATGGAGGAAAAGGGTGAAGACGAAGTAGAAGACCTAACTAGTGACTAGAATCTATATGTGAAATTTAGAACAAATATATACTAAACGAGAAGGAGAATGGAATGGATTTATCGAATGGTGTATTTGATATTGCGGATTCATTTATGGAGAATCCGAGATTTGTCAACATCAATTATGAAAGAGTACATGAAGTAAAAGAGGAAATTGAGAAGGTGGGGAAACCTTTATTTCCAACAGGGTCAGAAGACAATGAGTTAATTGGAGCTGTTTTGGAATTGGTTGGAGGTTCAATCAACTATTGTTATTGGTATGGCAAACATACTATCAGGCCAGGTGATGCAAGATCATCATTAATGTGGGAGTGTGTTAAAAATGCATTTTTTGATTATACTTTCATTGTTAATTTTCAAACTTGTATTGAGCGTCTTATTAAATTATTAGCAATTAAACGATTTCCTTTGTTAGAGGAAAGAGCTCGCCATTTAAGAGAATTAATACCTAATGGAGAGCAATTTGTATTAGACATTTATAAGAGTGATAAAAAAGATATTACTCCGCATTTTAAAGAGTTGGTAGCAGAATTCCCCGGTTATGGTTCCGATATTTTTCTCAAGCGAGCATCGTTGTACTTTCTACAGTTGTATCGAAGATTTGGGTGGTTCAATCAATCACTACATGAACTTCACATCCCTGCCGATTATCAAGTACCAAGACTTATGAACTACCAAGGAATATTAGAGTATAACAACGAGTTAAGGTACGAAGTTGATAACAACATATTAATTCCAAAACATTCGCAAAAAGAGTGTGAGATCCGTTCTGCTACAGTTCTAGTTGCAAGAGATTTATGTGTTGATCTCGGATGGAATGCAGCAGATGTTGATGGATTTTTCTGGTTAGGATCCAAAGGAATTGAGCATCCATTTCATTTATGTATAACTACGGATTATTAAATAGTTGTGGAGATAAGAACATTATGAAAGATATAAAACTATCGTCAAATGCATTAGAAATAGCAACAAGCAGATATTTTAAAGACGGAGAAAATTGGGAAGGTTGCGCATCTCGCGTAGCTAATACTATAGCTACATCAGAAGGACAAGATAAAGGAAAAATAATACAATCATTTACTGAAATGATCTATAATATGGATTTTATTCCAGCAGGAAGAATTTTAAGAAACAGTGGAAGATCAAAAGGGTCATTGCTAAATTGTTATCATTTAAGCATTGGAGATAGTATTGAAGAAATTGGTCAATTTATTAAAGATGCGCTTATACTTTGGTCAGAGGGAGGCGGAGTTGGAGCTAATTTTTCTGCTTTAAGACCGAAAGGCGATATTATTTTAGGAAAGGGCGGCCACTCATCAGGGTTAGTTAGTTTTATTGAAGCTGCTGATTCTGTTGCTGGAACGATTGAATCTGGTGGTTCTAGACGGGCAGCAGCTTTAGCGCACGTTGATATATCTCATCCAGAAGTTATAAACTTTATTGATGCAAAAATAAAGGATGGACGTATTTCTAGATTTAATATTTCAGTTGCAATTGATGAAGAGTTTTTACTTGCTGTTGAAAAAGATGATAGCTGGACGTTTAAATTTAAACAGAAACAATATAATACTATAAAAGCAAGAGATTTATGGAATAAAATGGTTCATAATATGATACAATATGCAGAACCAGGAATTATAAATTGGCGTAATTTTTCAAAAAACAATTCATATTATTTTGCTCCAGTTTCTGGAACCAACCCTTGTGGGGAAACGTGCCTTTCTGACAGAGAGGCATGCGACTTAGGATCTCTAGTTCTGCCGAATTTCATTACAGGTAATGTTAATACTAACTGGAAAAAACTTGAGACTACTATAAAATTAGCAGTTCGTTTTTTAGATAATGTTATTGACGTTAATAAATATGCCTTAAAAGAAATTGATATTAATGTTCATAAATCAAGACGTACTGGCATCGGAGTTATAGGACTTGCTGAATATCTATTTGCAAAACAAGTAAGATACGGTTCAGAAAGAGCAGTAGTTGAAACTGAAAGATTAATGAGATTTATTAGAGATGCAGCATATGCAGCTTCGGTTGAATTAGCAATTGAAAAGGGCGCATTTCCAAAATTTGATGCCGGTCAATATGGTCAAGCATCCTTTATTAGAAAATTGCCCGCTACTCTAAGAACAGATATAAAGAAATATGGGACAAGAAATTGTACTCTTATGGCACTAGCTCCAACAGGCACCATTTCATTGCTGGCAGATTATTCAAGCGGTATTGAACCATTATTTGCAAAAGCATTTGAAAGAAAAGATCGTGTTGGCAATAGAATATATATTCATCCAAAATATCAAGAAGTAATTCAAAACAGTGAAGAAACTCCAGATTGGTTTGTGGATTCATTTGAATTACAACCAAAAGATCATTTTGAAATGCAAGTAGCATGTCAAAAATTCTGTGATGCTTCTGTAAGTAAAACAATCAATCTTCCTAAAGAAACAACAGAAGAGGATCTAAGCGCGTTGTTACTTGAATATATGTATGATCTGAAAGGCGTTACCGTATATAGAGACGGTTCAAGAGAAGGTCAAATATTAAATAAAATGTCAGATGAAGAAGCTCGAAAGTATTTAAACACAGATGGCCATGCAAACAATCACTTGCAAGAAGGTGATGTCGTATGTGCAACAGGGTCTTGTGAAATATAAGGAGGGAATGTATGCCTGGTAACACAATAAAACTAAATGATTCTTCTCACTTTGAATGGTATGTGGGTGACAGTAAAATGATTGAGCTAACCACATGGTTAGAACAGAACGGAATTAAAACAGTAGATTCAAATCTTCCAGAAAAAGAAGATCCGCTAAGAGATAAGTCTTTCAAAGGTAAAGTGTTACAACAATGGATTGATGAATTAATTTATCCTGGCAAAACTGAAGATTTTGTTCAACAGATAGAAAGAACTAACGATCCAGTTAAGGGTGAGTGGAAAATAAAGTTTACTATTTTCACAAACGAACATAGTTATCATATAGTTGCACTAGACAGACGCTCAGATAATGGATATTTAGGATGTCAGGCATCGACTCGAAAATACAGAGCTGGTGAAGATAATCTTAGGGGAAATGATTTACCGGATGGACCATTTAATCTACATACATGGAATAGAATATTAAACGCTATAATCAGGTATGAATTGGTCCAGTTATCACCATATAGACGACCTGATGAAATTCCAGCGGATGTTGCATAGGAGATATTAAAATGAGCCAATTAATTTTAGAAGCAGGCGAAGTTTGCCCACATTCAACTGTTTGTGTATATCATAAACAAAACAATTGTTGGGGAACATACTCAGCCAGAGAAGATCAATTCTATTGTACTTTAGTTGATACTATGAGAGAAGGTGGTGGCGGAGTCAGATTGCCTATGGATAAAACGGGTAAGATGGAAATACTAATTGATTAAGAACAAAAATAAAAAGAGGTTATTATGGCAGAAAATGACAAAATTATTGCCGGTCTTCTAGATGAATTTAAAGAGCATCGTAATGCTATCATGGGTATGATAGGGGATCTAGAAGGAATTAAATCACAAATTGATCGTTTGATTCCGGCATCACTGGATGCAAGGTACGTTAGATTCTTTGAAGAGAAGGTTAAATCAATTACTGCGCTTTTTAATTCATTACTTGATATGAGAAAAGAATTGTCAAAAAGTTTGAAAGATGAAATTGAAATAAGAAGAAAAATTGATATAACATCCGGAGGGCAAAGTATTACTGAAATTATTGATATCCGAGATATAGCAGCTAAAGTTGAAAAGTTTAGAGTCACACAAAACAAATTAAAAGAAAAATCGCTAAAAAGTGCGAAAAGAGAAACTGATGAAATATCTAGATCAATAGATGTTACTAAAATTTCATCAAGCGGAGGAAACTAATGGACGAAATCACAATCGAAAATGAGAAAATAGACGAAATCACAATCGAAAATGAGAAGCCTGAAAAAAACAAAGTAGCATCAGAAATTGTTGATAAAGGAAGAGTGCAGTTTTCAATTGATGAAGAGAAACAAGCAAAAGATTTATATGCCGAATTTAGTTCATTCTTAGAGAAAAAAGAAGGAATAACAACTGATACCGGAACTAAGATGACAATCTCAACAGGAATTGATCTAGCAGATGCTATCTTGGGCGGAGGATTTGTTATTGGCGGATTGAATATTATCGTCGGGCAACCAGGCAGTGGAAAGACCATGTTAGCAATTCAAACAATGGCGCAGGGGCAAAGACAATATAAAGGAAAGCTTCTGCCTATATTTTTAGATTCAGAAGAATCAACTACAACTATAAGACTCGCAAATTTAGGAGTTAAACATCCTAAAATAATACCTTATACAGATATTACAGTAGAAAAAGTTTTTAAAATTATTGAAAGTTTGTGTGTCTATAAAATTGAGAAGAACATTCTTGATACCCCATCAGTTGTAATCTGGGATAGTATTGCAAATACTCTTTCTGAAAAAGAAAGAGAAACTGAGGATGTTAATAAGGTTATTGGTCAAAAAGCAAGAGTTCTATCAATGACAATACCTCAATATGTTACAAAATTGGCAAAGAATAATATCTGCCTATTAGCTGTAAATCAACTTCGAGATGTTATAGATATGGGTCAATTTTCAGCGCCAGCGGATTTGAAGTTTATGTCTCCAACAAAAAGTATGCCAGGCGGAAATGTTCTGAAGTTTAATGCATTTCAATTAGTTGAGATGAAAGTTAAGTCAGCTATTGCTGGGGAAAAAGCGGAGAAGTATGGATTTGAAGGAATTATTGTAAAACTGAAGTGTGTTAAGAATAAATTATTTCCACCAAATATTCAAATTGAATTAGTTGGATCATTTACAGAGGGATTTTCAAACTTCTGGACAAACTTCGAGTTTCTAAAAACTACAAAAAGACTTAATTCTGCTGCATGGTGTTATTTAATAACATTACCAGAAAAGAAGTTCAGAACAAGAGATGCAGAAAAATTATATGACGAAGATCCAGAGTTTAGACACGCATTTGATGCATCTGTAAAAGAAGCAATACAAACAGAAGTTACGGACAAGTATGGTATGGTAGATAACAAGTCAGAATCCAATTCTGACGATGCTGAAGAACAAAATATAAAGTAGCAAAGTTGAAAAGGGGAGAATTTGAATTATGGGCGAGATGTCAGAACTGCTAAAAGAATATGTTGAAAGTACCACTAAATCTGTTGTTGATAATCCTGATGCAGTAGAAGTTTCTGGAGCAATTACAACCAAAGCGGTTATCATTCAAATACGCGTTGAGAAAGATGATTGTGGAAAAATAATTGGAAAGAGAGGAAGAACTATTGAGTCTCTCAAGGTTATTTGTCTAGCTATCAAGAATACGAATTTTCCTGATGATTCTAGAAGAATAATCATTGAGGTATTAGAGGATGAAGACTCAGGTTTTTCATACAAATAAGGGAGGGGTTTAAGAGATGTTATTAAAAGAATCTAAAATAAGAGTCCTTGAAAATTTTTATGCTTTGGACTATGTTTTCTTCGGAAAACCAATTTCTGAGGTAAAAACCTGTTGCCCTCTTGTAAAAGAGGAATACTTAAGTATCAAGGGTGCGTTAATGTCAGTTTATCTGGAGATGCTAAAACTTGTAGAGCATAGTCCGAATCCATCAGCAGAAAAAGTTTCTTCAAAAGAGTTAATGATAGATGCCAAGTATGCGGCAACTGTTGCTCGCAACGAAGCAGAGGAACTAGTAACGACCGATAAATCTCGTCAGAATATTAAAACTTCTATTAGAGAAGCTCTTAATGGAAATGAGGAAGTCGATATTACAGCTCTTGTAGAACAAAAGATTCGAGAAAAAGCTTTTGCTTTAGCTATTGATAATCTTCTTGTTGGAAGAGCAATCGTAGAGGCTCTTAATTTAGAGACTCTTAACTCATGGGAAGGGGAGATTATTGAAGACTCATATAAAATTCTTCGTGACAACCTAGTTGAAGCTGCATATCAGATTCTATATGAAGATGAAGCTGAAGATGTAGAAAATGATGAAAACGAAGAAGATGAAGATGAGAATGAAGAAGAGAAAGATAAGGATGAAGAAGAAGTTGCAGGAGAAGGACTAGACTTCTTTGATTCATTAAAATATAGACTAACTGAAAAAGCCAAAAGATAAGAATGCGATGGTAAATAATGACTTTATCAAACGAATACGAGAAGATGTTGAAGTATCTCGAAAGCCAGAATTTAAACAAAGCATCACCGCCCGCCAGAAGTGGGATTAAATTTGAGGCAGTCGATACTCTTAAACTAGCGAGAGAAAAAGCAAGGGCAAAAAGCGAATCAAAGAAAAAAACTAAACAACAAGAAGTTTCAGAAGCAACTAAAAAATTGATTGAGGAATCAAAGATTGATGATTACATTGATCTGCCTCATAGTCACGGAAAGCATTTACCATCCAAAGGTTTCAGCGTTTCGCAATTTGAATCTTTAATGAGATCAAAACTCATTGAAGAATATAAAACAAGACAAAGTTATGAGCGTCCATATATTTCATGTAGTGAACTATACAACTGCATGAGACAAAATTACTATGTTCGAAAAAGGTACCAAGTAGATATTAGCGCTCAGTATAGATTTTCATATCTATATTTAATTCAAAAAGTTGGAAATGTGATTCATGATATTTTTCAGGAGTTATACAACTTTACTGAAGTTGAAAAAACAATCGTAAGCGAAAAATATAAAGTTAAAGGCAGAATTGATGCAATAAAAGAGAGAACCCTTTATGAGATTAAAAGTATTGATTCTAATAAATATAAAGGGAAATATATCAAAGACCATTATTTACAAGGTGTAATTTATTCTTATATCTTAATTCATGAATATGATTATGAAATTGATAATATTACAATTATTTATGTGGACAGAAATTTAAAAAATATTCATGTTTTTGATCTAGATGTAGATGAAAAAGTTGCAGAATCTCTCCTACAAAGAGCACCAATTTTATTAAGAGCTTTAGAATCAAACAAGATCCCTGAACCAGTTGGGTCTACAAAAGAGCAATGCCAATATTGCCCATATAAAAAATACTGTAAAAAGGATGGATATAATAAATTAGTTCCAGCATTTTTACAGATGGAAGTTAAAAAGGAAACAGATAAAAAAGAAAAGTCAGTTTTCTTAATGTAACAATGATGAGGAAAACAAAATGATTATAACTTACCCAATGTTAATATCAAGTAGCGTTTCTGCAAATGTCATTCCGGGACTTACAAAAGCTGTTGAAAAATATATTCTTGTTTATAATATTGATAGTGTTTTACGAGCTGCTAATCTTGGAGTTGGAAAAATAGTTAAAGCAACTGGGCAAGCTGTCAGCGTCGGAATTAAATTAGGTTCGGGCGGGGCCCTTTCAATGAAAGAAAGTTTACAACCTCTCATTGAACAGGATGAGGACTATCAACCTATTAAAAAAGGACAAAGTGGTGGTAAGAAAGGTGGTGGTATTGAAATAAAAACAGCACCGTCACATGGCCCAGCACCAAGATTGGAGATTCCCAAAGAGACTTCTAACGCTGTATCGTTGGAACCAACATGGATTCATATAACAACAGAAAGAAAAGGACTACAAATTCTTGGAGTAAAAGTAGTTCCGTTTAGAGTTCAATCAACGGAGAATATTATTAATACAATTATGAGCGATCAAAGATTAAAAGGTCTCGATTATTTAACTACTAAATATTCTCGCGTTGGACTACGAGTGATGATGAAATTTTTAAGAACAATCAGAATTCCAATGATTAAAGATAAAGCTCTAACTGGTGATCCTAAATTTGATCTTCTGTGGGGTGGAACTCAATATGGTTCTGATATGTTTGTTGCATTAAGTAAATTAGACTTAGATGGAGCAGAAGATGTTTTCTCAAAACCTGGAGTTGTTAGACGTATACATAAACTAGGATGGGCGTCACTTATCATTACGGATGATGTAAATAAGAGAGCAACCTTCTGCATGAAAGAGTTTGGAGGGGTTTGCTCTGTTGTACCATATCAATTTATTTATTCCTCATTAGGAAAAGATCATGCTAAAGTATATGAGGATTTGGAAGATGTAAAAAGAACCGCAAGCCCATTCTTTAGCATGAGAACTAATAGATCAAAAGCATTTGGAGAATCAACTGGTTATGATCAGCTTAATAATCATTTAGATACACTTCAAGATGAAGGAGTTTTGAGTGTTTTTAAAAAAAAAGCATCTAGTATAGCTCGTGAGGTAAGAAGAAAAGGTACACATAAAAAATTGGATCTAAGACGACAGAAAGATGCTATAAAACGACACGAAAAAGTAAAAAAAATAATGATAGCAAATAAAGCAAAACTATTAAAGGGGTCATAATGGATGATGTTAAGATTAAATCAAATGTAGAAAGTTTACAACTATATAGCGAGGCACACCCATTCAGTTTATCTTTACGAATGAAAAATTTTGATAGTGAAGCGTCATATAAAAAGTTTGTACGAAACTGTGAAGGAATAATCAGAAAATCAATAGAATATAAACTATGGCGTGATTATATAGTTGATATATTAAAAATAAATACGTGTACGATTACACACGAATCAATGGCAGAAGTAACCATTGAAGTTCATCATCACATTCCATCTTTATATGTTTTAGTAAAATCTCTTGTAAATAAGTGTATTGAAGCTGGAGATGAGTTTTGCACATTTGATATTTGCACAGATGCAATCGAGTTGCATTTTAAAAATAAGATTGGTTATGTAACATTATTAAAAAGTATGCACGAGAAATTTCATAATGGAGCTCTTGATATTCCCATTGAGTTTATAAAAGGCGACTTTCATTACTTCATGCAAAAATATCTAACCTATTTAGATGATGAGGATGTGGATAAGATGCAATATAGAATGGCAATGAAAGAAGCAAATTGCAACTGGTCAAGAAATAATTATGGAGATGTAGCGAGGGCGTTATAATGTCTATTACAATTGATCAAGAGAGTCGTCAGAGATCTAGACTTTCAATTGATATTAATTTCGCTGGTAATAGATATAAAACTCAGAATGGCCTTTTTACATTTCCAGCATTAGAACTTGAAACATTTGATAAATATTTATTCTATCTTCTTAAAAGTTCAGAGCAGAAAGAGTTTGAAAGGCAATATTTAATGAGACCGGACTTTTTGAGTTATGATACATATGGAACAGTGGCTCTGGCTCAAATGTTAATGTATGTTAATGGGGTTCCTTCAATTGAAGAATTTGATCTTGATGAAGTAGTTATTCCATCTTATACTGCAGTTGTTGAAATGCTAAAAGATAAATATGCTATACAAAATCCGGATGATCTTTATGGGGTAGACTGGTAAATGATTAAACAAAAATTCGATCTTTTAAAAGGTGTTGATAATGTTCTCAACATTTCTAGTTCAGCAATCAAACGCGAATCCATTGAAAAAGGACCTCGTAAAATATTTGTTAATCTAGAACTTGAAAAGAATAGGATAAATCATTTTACCAAGGATAAAGTATTTAATTTAATCTCTGGATTACAAGCAAGAAACTCAGTTCATGTTATGAACTTAGAAAATTATGTTTTACCGGTTTCATATAACGTTCCTACTAAAGGAATCGTTATTAATTTAAACCCATTTGGAATAGACGATATTTTGAGTACCAAACCTGGACCTCAAAATTTGTATGCCCTTTTAGTATATGGTATTACGTTTTCTGAAATAGTATCTGGCAAAATGAAAGTATCGCCAAACTATATTGCTTCTATGGCGGATTATTTAACTAGTCTCTTAATCAGATTTTTTGGAAAACAATATGGTCTATTGGGTAGCTTTTCAGGTCATATAATTACTCTTAAATTTCTGACTAATTGCTATCTATATGGGTCTTTCTTTGGTATAACCGGTGTACCCGCTTTTAAGAGAGCAGGAGCTTCTACATCTTTTAATTACAAAGAAATTGAGAACAAATTAAAAATGTATGACTTCACTACGATAAATGACTATATTCGTTCATTATCTGAGTTAGGAGTTTTACCAAATATAAATCGACACATTTTTGCAGGAAAGTTCTTACAACAACTTGGGCTTAATTTTTTACCTGCGCTTGAAGATTTGGGTCGATTTGTTGCAGTTATTACAACCTCTGATATTAGAGGCAGTAATATTGTTCCAACATGGATTTCAAAATATAATGAGAGAGCTTACAATAGCATCTTAGAAATCTCCAGAACAATTTTTAAAAGAAAATAAGGGAGGATTAATTAAATGGAACGAGACGTATTACAAGTATTTGCTAGCACTTATGTTGCCGAAAGCGATATACCTACAGAAGACAAATTAATGTTAATTGACTATATTAGAGAGTGTGATGAGTTTGGAGTTATGTATCTACTTTCAACAGGCGAAATGCTTGGAGAAAATGAGTATCTTGATGAAAAAGCTTGTGGTATTCTTTTTGAACAATACCAAGCTAGTTTAGCACCATTACTGGAAGCTAAACCAAAAGGATATTACAAAATGAAAGGTGCGCACATAAAGACTGTTGCTGGTCGTAAAGTTGCTGCTGCTAAAGGAGCTGCTATGGCTGCCGGAACTAAAGTTAAAGGAGCTGCTGGTCGTGCTGGTGCCGGAGTTAAAGGAGCTGCTATTTCTGCTGGTTCTAAAGTTAAAGGAGCTGCTATTTCTGCTGGTGCCGGAGTTAAAGGAGCTGCTGGTCGTGCTGGTGCCGGAGTTAAAGGAGCTGCTGGTCGTGCTGGTGCCGGAGTTAAAGGTGCTGCATTTGACGCGCAGATGAAACTAAGAGGAGCTAAGAAAGCTGCTGCTCATCAGGTAAAAGGAGCCGCTGCGAGCATGAAACAAGCTGGTGCTGGTGCTAAAGAAGCCGGTAAGGGGCTTGGTGGAGCTCTTAAAAGCGCGTCCAAGATTCCTGGTGCTAAACCTGCTGCTGTTGTGGCTGCTGCAGCTGCTGCTAGTTATGCAGTTTACAAAAGGTTCTTCTCAGCTGCTTCTAAAGCATGTGCCGGAAAATCTGGTGGCGATAGATCTGCTTGTATTGATAGATTCAAGAAACAAGCTAAAATGGCGCAAGTTAAAGAACTTCAAAAAGGAATGGCGAAATGTGGAAATGATCCAGGATGCCGTTCTAAACTGCAGGGAAAAATTTCCAAAGCAAAGTCTAATATGTAATTAGGTAAGAGTGATGAAATGGATAAAGCGTCAGTTTTCGGGAACTATCGTTCTAAGGTGGTCAACAATAAGGACCCTGAGATGTTTGGCAGGGTCCTTGTTTGGATCCCTGATCTGATGCCGGAAGTGCAGCAAACTGAAGGAATCTGGGCACGCCCAGCTAACAATCCCGTTGGTGGTCGCAATATGGAAAATGATCCCGAGCATCATTATATGGGAACATCATTCATACCTAAGATAGGCGCATGGGTTTTCGTCTTTTTTGAAAGTGGAAACATTAATCGCCCGTATTATTTCGGCGCATTGGATTTAGAAAACACCAAAGTCCTACCAGAGAACCAACTCGGTTCAAATTACGAAGATAAGTGGGTAGTATTAAAAAGTCATGCGGGTCGTGCGATTGTTGTATCTGATGATCCCGATGATGAGAGAGTTGAAATTACAGGAAAGAAACGATATATTTCAGAACCACCAACTGGAGATAAATTCTCTGTTTATAGAATTGACGGAAATCAAACTACAATACTATTAGATGAAAGAGATGGAAAACAGAAAATATTAATTAAATCTTATAAAGGAGATTTCATTCATTTTGACATTGATGATAGAGATCTAGAGATCAAATTTGCTAGAGATATTCACATAGAGGCAGGAGGAAATATTTTCGTTAAAGCGCAAGGTGATATGCACTTCCTTGCTGGAAAAAGTATTATGACTTCTGCTCACGATGAAATAAATACAATTTCTGGCCATAGAATGAATATTGAATCTGGAGAGGAGTATAACCGATTTGTTCATGCTCATTCTATTGAAGTTGTGGAAGGAGATAAAATAACCACTGTGGAAGGAGATCTTTATTTAGGAACAGGAGGAGATCAAAACATTCAAGGTGGTGGAAACATCAACACCGACGCTCCATTAATAAATGATAATTGTGGTATTTCTTCTCCACCACCCAATGTATTAATTGATGCAAAAGTAGCAGGAAAAGCAGAAGCAGAGGGGGATAG
>Ga0307375_10003640_pt1 | contig 15059 bp, 14 predicted proteins | sample TR1MG_FD_202531 | JGI IMG/M metagenome (GOLD analysis project Ga0307375, IMG submission 202531) | Soil microbial communities from Risofladan, Vaasa, Finland - TR-1 | ecosystem: Environmental > Terrestrial > Soil > Coastal area > Acid sulfate soil | place: Finland: Risofladan, Vaasa | collected...
GCGTGCGCCCCAGTCTGTCCGGTCGACGCGATCCGTGCTGAAGGCGATCTTCCAGGTCGATGGAACCGATTTGAACGGATGAATGCGGATTTCTATTCGAAACGGACTGCCGACGGATGACAATACCGGAGCGATTCGCCGTAAGAGGCCCATCTAGGATGTCCGAGAGACGCAGAAACTACTCGTCCTTGTGGTGGCCGCGGACTCGGTCTGGACCCTTACAACGGTCGAGGAGCATCGGGACTGGCTTGAGGTCATTGGTATCCACTCCAGTCCTGACGTCGTGGTAAGAGCTCCTGCCAGCAATACGAAGAATGTGCCCTGCATGCGCGCAAAAGGAATTATCCGATGGACACCACCGCGACCGTGCTCGCGAACGACAACGAATCGGTGAAGACCTCGGTCAGAACCGCCGTTGTCGGCGTCGGAGGCTACGCCGGCGGCGAACTCGCTCACCTTCTGTTAACTCACCCTCGGCTCTCCGTCGCCACTCCGCTTTTCCTTGGTCGCATTGCCGAGGAGGCGGATACTGCCTCAGTGAGACTCGATAACCTCCATCCTCAGCTTGCTTCCGCAACCAGTTCCGCGCGTCATGAGGTAAGGCCATTCAGTTGGCAGCTTCTTGAAGACTGGGGTGCGGACGTAATCTTCCTCGCCACGCCGCATGACGTATCTCGCGAATGGGTTCCCGCACTCCTCGAGCACAACATTCGCGTGATCGATCTGAGCGGCGCATGGCGTCTACAGCAAGTTACAAATCGCGCGGTCTACAAATTTGTGGACGCTGATCCCGCGCTTGCCGCCAGGCTACAGAAAGAAGCTGTATACGGCTGCCCAGAACTACACCGCTCTGAAATCGCCGTCGGACGCCTGATCGCCAATCCAGGATGCTACGCCACGTCCATCATTCTCGCACTGGCGCCTCTAGTACAGGCCGAAATGATTGACTTCAACCACGACATCGTCGCCGATGCCAAGTCGAGCGTTTCCGGCGCAGGCAAGCATGCAACGGCGACGACGCATTTCATGAATGTGGCCGGCAATCTCTCTGCTTATGCGGTCTTCGGGCATCGCCACACCGGCGAGATTCTCGAGCAACTCGGTCTCGATGCGGACAACTTCCAGTTCACGCCGCATCTACTCCCTATTCCACGCGGCATTCTCTCTACCATCTACGTGCGGCTGCGGCATGGTATGAAACCGACCGAAGTCGATTCTTGTCTGCGCAACTTCTATACGGCGAGTCCGTTGGTTCGCATCCGTGCTACGCTGCATCTGCCGCAGATTCAACATGTGGCGCATACCAGCTATTGTGATATTGGATTTGAACTCGCAAAGGATGGCAAGCGGCTCGTCCTGGTCTCCTGCCTCGACAATCTCCTGAAGGGCGCCGCAGGGCAGGCGGTACAGAACATGAATCTGATGTTTGGATTTGGAGAAGCAGAGGGTTTGTTATAAATTGGTAGAATTCCGTGAATTTTCCGCATAACGCTCAAGACCCCGCAAGTTCAGGATCGTCACGTCGCGGTCGTCGGTAGAAATCAGCCCCTGTTGTTTGAGTCGAGTGAGAGCACGCGAAACTACGTCTCTTACAGAACCGATGTGGCTGGCAATCTCGTGATTGGAGAGACGCAGACGAAATGCAATTGGAACGTCCGCCGAGAAGTTGGCGACTTTCGCCTCTGTAAGAAGAAAGAGCGCAAGTCGCTGTCCAACTTCATGGAGCGACAGTGCGTCTATCAGATTTGCATGTCTCCTGACCCTCCCCGCCATCAACTTAAGTGCCGCTAGTGCGAGGGCGGGATACTTCGCGCAAAAATCACGAATATCGCCCTTTTCGATAAAGAGCAAATCTGTCTCAACTTCTGATACTGCGGAAGCCGGATAGGGTCCGTCATCGAACACGGGAACGTCTCCCAATACTGCCCCGGCACCATCTATATGCATCACCTGTTCGCGTCCATCTTCGTTCTGTCGGAACACACGAATCTGGCCACTGACAACCACGAAGAGACCTTTCGCCGGCTCTCCTGAAAGAAACAGCATCTCACCTCTCTGAAGGTGAAGGTCGTTGGCTCGTCCAGCGATTTCGGAGAGCCCTTCGGGGGCCAGGCTTCCGAAGAACTTCGTGCACTGCAACGCCGCGATTCGTCTTGTGGTCATGGACTTCTCCGCACACTGAACGGCTCTCTGAGGCAAAAGTGCATCTCCAGACTTAAGTCATAGCATACCTCGTGAACCCCGTAATAGGCTTCTATCGGGGCCGCCTTCGCCATTGTGCCAAGGAGAAGAAGAATGCACGAAAACAGCAGCAGAATGCCCTCGCCAGATTCGGCCTCCTGGCTATCGAGCTTTTGCGACTGCGAATAACGACGCGAATTGAAAGGTCATTCGCTGCGACTGATAGTGCCGAACGACGACGCCACGCGTGAGACACCATGAAGGAGGACAGGAATGTACTCTGCACCGCCCCAATCCCCATGACAAAGCCTTTCAGACAAATCGGCTTCATCTCTGCCCTGCTAACCAGGAGAGCGGCCTGGTGAATCTTCCTATTTGCCTATACAGAAGGAACACTCGCCGGATGCGAGGCGGACAGAGCAGAGGGAGTGATCTTCTTGAACAGTCTGGCAACTGAAAGCGTGCGATCGTTCGGTTTTCCAAGCTTGATCAGCCCGCGGCTGCACATTCACATGCTCATCCCAATGTTAAGCGAAGCATTACGAGGGCCAGATTCGAGCTTATTCGATCGGCTCTTTACTTCTCCGGATAGCATTTTCGCTCCGCGATCCGCTCCCGCACACGAAATCTTCCAGCTTTCGATGTTCGTGCTAATCGTCACCGCGGCGATTTTTGTCACAGTTGCCGGTTTGCTCTTGCACGTCATCCTCCGCTATCGCCAGCGGCCCGGCGACGACAACCACGAACCGCCCCAAATTTATGGAAGCAACCAGATAGAACTAGCCTGGACGGTCATTCCGATCCTGATTGTGTTCGTTCTCTTTCTTACATCCGTGCGCGTCATCTTCAGCATCCAAAACGCGCCCGAGCCAAAACAGGCGCTGGATGTAACCGTGGTCGGGCACCAATGGTGGTGGGAGTTTCGCTATCCAAAATATGGGATCGTGACGGCAAATGAACTGCATGTGCCCGTCTCCAACGATCCGAATCAACCCATGCCGACTTACCTGAAACTTGTCAGTGCGGACGTCGATCATAGCTTCTGGGTCCCTCGCTTGGCAGGCAAGACGGACCTGATGGCCGGCCAGGTAAACGATATGTGGATTCAGCCGGAAGCCACCGGCATCTATTACGGGCAATGCGCGCAGTTTTGTGGGCTGGAGCATGCCCGGATGCTCATCCGCGTCTACGCACAGACACCAGCTGATTTTCAGAAATGGGTAGCCAATCAAGAGAAGCCCGGAGTGCAGGACCCCAGTGTGGCTGCCGGGCGCGCCGTATTCGAACACAATGCCTGTATCAGCTGCCACACCATCAAGGGTACTGTGGCGGGTGGCCGGTTCGGTCCCGATCTGACACATCTCATGAGCCGCGACACCATTGCGGCGGGGACTTTACCGAATACGCGCGCCAATCTCGAGAAATGGGTCAAAGATCCCGATCTCTACAAGCCGGGGTGCAAAATGCCGGCGATGAAATTGAGCGACCAGGATGTGGACCACATTGTGTCCTATCTCGTAACGCTCCATTAACCAGGAGGGCAAGTCATGGCCGATTCAATACCGCTGTCGGGAGCAACCGATCTAACTCCTGAAGACAAACATTCCCGACTTTTTTTAGAGGTGATGCACGAATGGATCGTTACGACCGACCATAAGAAAATCGGCCTGATGTATATCGCCGCGTCCCTGATGTTTCTGGCGGTCGGTGGTATCGAAGTGCTCTTGATGCGCATCCAGCTGGCTGTGCCTGAATCGAAATTTCTTACGCCCGAACACTACAACCAGCTCTTTACACTGCATGGCACCACCATGATCTTTTTTGTGGCTATGCCGATTCTGTTCGGATTTGCCAATTACATGGTGCCGCTCATGATCGGCGCGCGGGACATGGCATTTCCCCGGCTGAATGCATATAGCTTCTGGATCTTTCTGTTTGGGGCGTTGCTGCTGTATTTCAGCCTCATTGGAGGGAAGGGGATTTATGGCGGCTCCAGCGTTCCGGACGTGGGCTGGTTCGCGTATGCACCGCTTACATCTAAAGCCTTTTCGCACGGGAATGGCAGCGACTATTGGGCCCTGGGTATTTTTATCACTGGAATCGGAACGATTGGAACGGCCCTCAACATCGTTGTGACCACGATCTGCATGCGTTGCAAAGGAATGAAGCTAAGCCGCATGCCGCTGTTCGTGTGGCTGATGCTGGTCACATCCATGATGGCTGTGGCAGCGATTCCTCCCCTGTCCGCGGCACAGATCATGCTTTTGATCGACCGCCATCTCGGCGGCCATTTCTTCGACACGCAGGCGGGGGGATCGGCCGTCCTCTGGGCCCATTTCTTCTGGATCTTTGGACATCCCGAAGTCTACATCCTGGTGATGCCCGCCTTCGGGTTCATGAACGAGATCATTCCCGTTTTCTCCCGTAAGGCTATTTTCGGCTATCCGGCCATGGTGGCTGCATCCGTTGGCATCGGCTTCATCAGCTTCACGGTATGGGCGCACCACATGTTCACGGTAGGAATGGGAGCCGCTGCCAATACCGCCTTTGTACTCTCATCGATGATCATCGCCGTTCCTACTGGGATAAAAATCTTTAACTGGCTTGCCACCATGTGGGGCGGGAAGATCCAGTTCACGGTTCCCATGTTGTTCTGCACCGCGTTTCTCTTTCAGTTCACGCTTGCTGGGCTGACTGGAATCATGCTGGCGGTAGCGCCGTTCAACTGGCAGTTGCACAATTCCTACTTTGTGATCGCTCATTTCCACTACGTCATCATCGGCGGGATTCTTTTTGCCCTGTTTGGGGCTTTTTATTATTGGTTCCCCAAGATGACAGGCCGCATGATGAGCGAGACACTCGGCAAATGGCACTTCTGGCTCTTCGTTCTCGGCTTTCACATGACCTTCGACTTTATGCACATCGTTGGTCTGCTCGGTATGCCGCGGGAGATCTACACCTATGAGCCGGGCAATCATTGGGCAATATGGAACATGATCGTTACCACAGGCGCGTTTGTTCAGGCAGTCGCCATCATTGTCTTTCTCGTCAATCTGGTCCGTTCGCACTTCAAAGGTGAGTTGGCCGGCAACGATCCCTGGGACGCCTGGACACTGGAATGGGCCACGACATCTCCGCCGCCCTCCTACAATTTCGCCGAAGAACCGATGGTGCGCAGCCGGCGACCGCTGTGGGACCTGAAGCATCCGGAAGATCCCGACTGGAAATATGAGTTTGAAACCGAGAACGAGATGACGGCGCACAGATGACGACAATTCCCTTCCCTTACGATGTCAAGGACGACCCGTGGGAGCTGCCTTACCGGGGCTCAGTCGGCATGTGGTGTTTGATCACGGCCGAGTTGTCCATGTTTTTGATTTTCGTTGTGGCCTACATTTTCTACATGGGCAAGAGCCTGAGCGGGCCCACGCCGAAAGAAGTGCTGCATCTACCGGTCTTCGATACCATCTGCCTCCTCTCCAGCAGCATCACCATCCATTTGTCCGTCAATGGGCTGAAAAAGAACAGCCAGATGGTTTTCATCGGCTGGCTTGCCGGCACCGTCCTGCTGGGGCTCATTTTTCTGTTGGGCACGGCAAAGGAATTCACCGACCTGATCTATAAGCACAATTTCACCATCAGCACCAGCCTGTTCGGCACCACGTTCTATTCCCTGGTGGGGTTGCATGCCGCGCACGTCATTATTGGGCTGCTGATGTTGAGCGTGGTGCTGGTTTTGGGGCTGTTCGGCAGAGTGCGCCAGGAGCAATTCAACCATTTTCATTCACTGTCGATGTACTGGCACTTTGTCGATGCGGTGTGGGTGGTTGTTTTTACCGTTGTATACGTCGTCGGAAGATGAAGGAAAGAAACATGAACATCGACAGAGAGAAAGATCATCCGCCTTGGCATATGATCCATCTGCCGGCACCAACCGCATGGCCGATCGTGCTGGCGCTCGGAACTACTTTCTTGTTTGCCGGGTTGGTGACGAATTGGGCCATCAGTCTGCTGGGATTCATTCTGATGGTGCGCTCGTCAGTTGGCTGGTTCCAGGAGGTATTGCCGCGCGAGCGACATGAGGATGTGCCGGTCATCTCCCAAGTTATTGAAATTAAAAGCTCTCGCAAACAGATGGCACGTCTTTCCACTTCAGAGTCGCATCGGAAAATTATGCCAGTGGAAAGATTCACGGTGGGTGCGGGCGTGCTGGGTGGAATCGCCGGCGGGGCCGCGATGATCGCTCCCGCCACATTGTATGGGCTCATCCACTTTGGAAGCATCTGGTATGCGCCCAACCTATTGGCGGCGATGGCCATTCCAGGATGGGCCACAAAAAGCACGGGATTTCTGTCCTCGTTTCATCTGGGGGGTCTGCTGGTCGCTGTGGGGGTCCACGCGCTCGCTTCGGTCCTGGTGGGACTCCTCTATGGGGCTGTCCTCCCCATGTTTCCATGGGAACCGATTGCGACCGCCGGGTTTCTTACCCCCATTTTCTGGACCGGGCTTTTGTACGGCGGCCTGGCGGCGGTGAATCCAACGATGGAGGCAAGAATCGACTGGCTGTGGTTCATTGCGTCGCAGGTCGCCTTCGGCCTGGTGGCTGGCTTTGTGGTTAATCTGCATGTCCGCGTGCGCACTCCGCAATTCCAGGCCAAGCCATTTGCGGAACGCGCGGGCTTGATCTCGCAGGGAATGGAAGAGGAAGCGCATGACGAGGACCGCACCCAATGAAGGCAAAGATTCCAGCGCTGGGAGCCACGATCATCACTGCAATATTTTTAATGGCATCCGTCGGGTGCGATCATCCACCCGGCAAGCCTGGCTTTCGTCCGGCAACGTTGCGTCCAGATCAGGTCCTCGGGTTTGAGTCTCTGTATAGGACGAACTGTTCCGCGTGTCACGGCGATAGCGGCCTGAACGGCGCAGCGCTGCCCTTGAACAATCCGGTCTATCTGGCCTGGGCAGGGCACGATCATATGGTGCCAATTGTTGCCAGCGGAGTATCGCTTCAGACTATGCACGCGTTCGCTCGCGCCAGCGGCGGCATGTTGACCGACCAGCAGATCGAAAGCATTGTCAACGGAATGATCGCGCATTGGGGCAGGCCCGGCATTCTGAATGGGGCGAATCCGCCCGGCTACACAGCCAGCACTCCCGGTGATGTCGCCGCTGGCAAGGCCGCATTTCAAGTCTATTGTGCCCGCTGTCATGGCGCGGATGGGACTGGGCCTGCTCCGGGAGCCGTTGCCAGTGCCAGGCAGCAAGTGTTCGGTTCCATCGTCGATCCAACTTATTTATCGCTCATCGGCAATCAGGGGCTGCGCGACATTGTCGTTTCCGGACTGCCCGGGGAGGGAATGCCGGATTGGCGCGGCGACGGCTCAGCCAAGCCGATGACCGACAAGGAAGTTACCGACGTGGTGGCGTGGTTGAGATCGCACCGCGTCCAGTTTCCCGGCCAGCCGTTCCCGAATTTGCCGCCGGTCAGTGCCAAACATCCCACGAAAGGGAACTAAATCAGCGGAGTGACCGCAGCAGGAGTGGACATTGAAGAACCCCTTCAAGGACTTGATCAAAAACCCCATTGTGAAGAAACCGCTGCACGAACCCAGCCAATACCAACGCCGCAAATTTCTTTTCCAGATGGCGGTGCTGCTCAACGGAGCCGTGGGCCTGCTTTTGGCGGTGCCGATGATCGACTATATCGCTGCTCCCGCTTTCAAGCGGAACAGGAGCTACAACCACTGGGTCCCGGTGGGGAATCTGGAACAGTTCCCTCCCGGCGAGACCAGGCTGGGACAGTATCGCAACCCCGATGGCACTCCGGGAGACGGCCAGACTCGGGATCTTCCTTGTTGGGTGCGCAACATCGACAACAAAAATTTCCAGGTCTTTGCCATCAACTGCGCCCACATGGACTGTCCCGTCCGCTGGTTTCCGCAATCCAAATTGTTCATGTGCCCCTGCCATGGTGGAGTCTATTACCAGAACGGCGATGTGGCTGCCGGGCCTCCGCCGCGGCCGCTGTATCAATTCAAATATAAGATTGCCGGCAACAAGCTGATGATCTGGGCGGGTGAGTTGCCGACCTTGTCCACTGAAGCAAGTATCGCCAAGCCGGGAAGTTCGCCATGTCTGGGATAAAACAAAAGGGCCTTGCCCTCTATCGCTGGTTCGACCGTCGTCTGGGCTTGGCAAAACCCCTGACCGAGGCCGCCGAACACCCCATTCCCAGCAGCACCGCGAGTTGGTGGTACGTCTTTGGCAGCGCCGCCGCTGTTATTTTGGTGCTCCAGGTCGTGACCGGCATTCTTCTGGCGCTGATTTATACACCCACGGCGCGGGACGCGTGGAACAGCCTGAACTTCATGAATCATGGCATGGAGCTAGGCTGGTTTATCCGCGCATTGCATGGCTGGGGATCGGACTTCATGATCGCCATCGTGCTGATCCACATGGCCCAGGTGTTCATGTTCGGGTCGTACAAATTTCCCCGCGAACTCACCTGGATCGTCGGCGTTTTCCTGCTCCTGCTGACCCTTGGGATGGCATTTACCGGCCAGGTGCTGCGCTTCGACCAAGATGCCTATTGGGGACTTGGTATTGGCGCATCCATTCTCGGCCGTGTGCCCTGGATCGGCGGGGGACTGGTTCATCTGATGCTGGGAGGTCCGATCATTGGGGCCTCCACGGTTTCCCGTTTTTTCGATCTCCACGTATTTGTGATTCCTGGGATTTTGATTGCTCTGGTGGGCATGCACGTTTGGATGGTTTTGCGCCTCGGCATCAATGAGTGGCCGATGCCTGGCCGGCTGGTGCGCAGAAGCACCTATCTCCAGGAGTACGAAGAGGAAGTCCACAGAGACGGTGTTCCTTTCGTTCCGGAGGCGGCATGGAAAGACGTTACCTTTGCCGCCGCAATTATTCTGGCCATCACAGCCTGTGCCTTTTTCTTCGGCCCGATTGGACCTGGCGGACCGCCCGATCCAAGAATTATCCAAACCCTCCCCAAACCCGACGTTCCTTTTTTATGGATTTTTGCACTATTCGCGCTGCTTCCACCCAAACTGGAAACGCCAATCCTGCTGATTTCCCCTGTGATTGCGATTCTGGCCATGCTGGGGCTCCCGCTGATTGCCGGAGAGGGAGAAAAACACTGGTCGCGCCGCCCCGTCGCCGTGCTCATGCTCATGGTGATTGCAGTTTCCATCGCCATTTTTACCCGGCTCGGACAAACCGAGCCTTGGAGTCCGAGGATGAATGCCTGGAGCGCGGACCCGGTGCAGACGCAGTATCTAAAAGACAGAACTCCGCTCGAACGGCGTGGGGCGCTGGTGTTTCAACAAATGCAGTGCCGCAATTGTCATTCGCTCAACGGAATTGGGGGCAAGCGCGGTCCAGATCTGGATATGGTGGCGACACGACTGACGGAAAGTGAGTTGATTCAGCAGGTACTGCAGGGTGGCGGGAATATGCCGGCCTACGGCGATTCGTTAAGTCCCCAGCAGGTCACGGCGCTCGTCAGTTTTCTTGAAACATTGAAGAGCAATCAAATGCCGGCCCGGGACCTTGCCCGTCCATTGGCGCAGGGCGCTCCTCTTGCGGAAGCGCGACAGGGGCATAAAGAGTAGCGAGGTTGGTGTGTTGTTTCTTGCTTCAATCCGAGCGGAATTGGCTACGCATGTTTCGCACTTGAAGGACGCATCCAAGCGGAGATGTCATGCCCACAGCAACTCAGGCCATTCTTGATGCGTGGTCGCCGCCGTTCTGGCTGACCGTCAGCGTCGTACTTGTGTGCCTGGTCTACTTGCGTGGATGGCGCGTAATTCGCCGCACACGGCCGGCATATTTCACCGTTGAGCGCCTCCTGTGTTTCGTCGGTGGCATGCTGGTCCTGTGGCTGGCCATTGCTTCACCCATGGATGGGTTTGCCGATACGTTGCTGAGTGCGCACATGGTGCAGCACTTTTTGCTGATGTCCGTGGTGCCACCGCTGGTGTTGCTCAGCGCTCCGGTTGTCCCGTTGTTACGCGGCCTGCCGCGGCCGTTCGTCAGGACATGCATCGGTCCACTGATCGTATGGAGGCCGCTGCGTCATTTTGGGCATTTTCTTATCTCGCCCATGGTCGCCTGGCTCACTTTCAATCTGGTTTTCCTCGCCTGGCATTTGCCTGCTGCGTACGATTTGGCCTTGCGCGATGAAAATATCCACGACTTCGAACATCTCTGCTTTCTAGGAACGGCCATTCTGTTTTGGTGGGTCATCATTCACCCGTGGCCCAGCCGCGTTCGCTCCACCGGTTGGATGGTTCTGCTTTATCTGCTCTCGGCCGACATCGTCAACACTGCGCTTTCCGCGTTTCTCACCTTCTGTAATCGGCCCATTTACCAATTCTATTTTAACCATCCCAACCCTTTTCATATTTCCGCGATGGCGGATCAGATTGCTGGCGGAGTCATCATGTGGGTGCTCAACTCGATTGTATTTCTGGTGCCTGCCATGTGGCTCGCCCTGCAGCTTGCCGGTTCGGGCACCAGACCGTTGGTTGAGAAATCTAAGATCGTCGTCAATACTTTTCCGTAGCGTCTACACAAACGAGGCCATATTCCCGCCATAGGGCGAAGTGCTCAGTTGGCGTGAGTCAGGGCCTGAGGTTCAGAGATAATATTGGAGCAAACAGGCCAGCTAAAAGATCTTCCGGACATGCTGACAGTCTCAGCCCGCATAGACAAATGCTTTGGATATGACGCGAAGAGGGGACTCCTTGGGTTTGCGTCGGGCTACCACGCCATGATGAACTGCGAGACACTTTTGATGTTGGGAGCGGATTTCCCGTATCAGCAGTTCTACCCAAAGAACGCACGCATTCTGCAGATCGATATCCGCGCGGAACAGTTAGGGCGTCGCAGTCATCTGGATCTCGACTTGGTCGGGGGCATCGCCGAGACTCTTTCCGAACTACTTCCACGAATCACGCAGAGAACAGACCATACCTACCTGGAAGTGTGTCTTAGCAACTACCGCGAAGCTCGCAAGGGTCTTGATGATCTGACGACGGGAAAGCCAGGTCAGCGTCCTATCCATCCGCAGTACGTTGCCAAAATGCTCAATGAAGTCCCTGGTCCCGAAACCATTTTCACAGTAGATGTCGGAACTCCCGTAATTTGGGCTGTAAGGTATCTCGCGATGAATGGTCGTAGGCGTTTGTTGAGCTCCTTCAATCACGGATCGATGGCAAATGCGTTGCCACAAGCTATTGGAGCGCAGATCTCTCATCCGGGACGTCAAGTCATTGCACTTTCCGGTGACGGTGGCTTCTCTATGCTGATGGGCGACCTGCTCTCACTGCGACAACTGAACCTGCCAGTAAAGATGATCGTGCTTAACAATGGCTCATTGGGTTTCGTGGAGCTTGAAATGAAGGCGATGGGTTTCCTGCAGCATGGCACGGATCTCGTCAATCCCGGTTTTGCCAGGATTGCGGAAGGTGCTGGGGTTCTTGGCCTGCATGTCGACGACCCGGAAGGAGTCCGTCCGGCCCTCGAGCAAGCCATCGCGCACGACGGCCCTGTTCTTGTCGATATCGCGGTAAACCGGCAAGAACTCGCCATGCCGTCTTCTCTCAAGCTGGACCAGATTGTTGATTTCAACCTGTATTTAATCCGGGCGATCCTGAATGGTCGAGGCGACGAGATTATCGATCTTGCACGCACGAATCTTTTTCGCTGAAATATAGTCTATAGGAAATCTGTTTGCGTTCTTTTCGTAGAACTTCTGCTACGGAGGAACGGGACAGGAAGCAATAAGTTAAACCATGGGACAGTCTTGGATCGTTCTACAACACGCGGCGTGGGAGGGCCCGGGGCTGATTGCAGTTGAGGCCAAAGCGCGCGGCCTGTGTCTGGATGTCAGGCGTCTTGATCAAGGGGCCAGCATTCCGGACTCCGATCAAGTGAACGGATTGGTTGTGATGGGCGGTCCAATGGGCGCCTATGAAACAGATAAATATCCCTTTTTGACCGAGGAATGCAGGTTACTTGGAGAACTGGCTCACCGCAACTGTCCGGTGCTTGGAATTTGTCTCGGATCTCAACTTCTGGCCAAGGCCCTTGGGGCAGATGTATTTCCAGGTCGTGGCCCAGAAGTCGGTTTTGGATTCGTTGAATTGGTTTCGGCTGGGAAACAAGATCCTCTGTTCGCAACGGTCGGAAGTTCAATTCCAGTCTTTCATTGGCATGGTGACACGTTTGATTTACCAGAAGGGGCGGTGCTCTTGGCTTCAAGCAACAAATACACACAACAAGCCTTTCGATTTGGAAGCTGTGCCTACGGATTGCAATTCCACATTGAGCCTGACTCGGGGACTTGGTTGGATTGGCAAGAGCATTTACCAATTGAGAGATCTGATGAGACCGATCCACAGCAAGAACGAATCACACAAGTCGGCAGAAGAGTGATCGCACGGTTCTTTGATGCGGTTCTTTGATGCAGCAACTCTCTCGCTGGCTCGTCTCACCTCGACTTGTGAACATATCAGAACATCAAATGCTCGGACTCGGATTGTAGCTGTTGATTCTCCCTAGAAAGATGTCTTTCGAAAGATCGTGCATCAAACTGAAAGAGGGCAGTAAGACTATATGAATCGATTCCACAAATGGTACTGCCGATCGGGTCACTGGAAGCGGGAGATACAAAGCAAGATTCTCCCATGGGCGCTGCGAGATATCGAACTCGGTGATTCGGTTTTGGAGATCGGCCCGGGACCTGGCTCGACCACGGATTGTTTACGGGACCGTACGAAAAGTATCGAGTGCCTTGAGATCGATCCCAACCTCGCTCTCTCTCTTGGACATCGCTTGCTCAATTCGAATGTCCATGTACAACAGGGAGACGCCACCGCAATGCCGTACAGCGATTGCTCGTTTTCCGCAGTTGTCTCGTTCACGATGCTCCACCATGTACCCTCATTAGCACTGCAGAATCAGCTATTCGTCGAAGTGCATCGAGTCCTCAGGCCGGGAGGGGTTTTCGCGGGTGTGGACAGCCTGCCATCTACACTCCTGCGGATAATCCACTTGGGCGATACGATGGTCGCCGTCGAACCCGCCACTTTGCATGGCCGACTTAAATCGTCTGGTTTCATGTCGATTCGCGTCGAGTTGGGCGCTGGACGATTCCGGTTTTCGGCGAGACGGCCCTTTGATGGTTAAACTCGACTGAACATGGGCTACTGGCTCCGCGCAATCCTTCGTGTGAGTCCTTGCGACCTGCGGTTCAAGGTTGACAATCTTCAGCATAGTTTGCACATACCATTTCAGGGTACAGAAATACTTGATCAGCCTATCCACGCTTTACGAGAGACATCGTAACTTACATTTTCTCTCGCCTTGAGTGACAAAAGTCGCTGCCACCGAGACAGAGAACCTCTAGAGTTCAGCTCAAGGAGATATTCATGACCGCAACCACACAGACCGTTCGCGAAATTGCCTTGGAACAACCGTCTTCCATTCGGGTCTTCGAACAATACGGAATTGACTACTGTTGTGGTGGCCGCAAACCGCTCGCTGAAGCGTGCGCCACTAGGGACATTGAAGTGGACGCGGTGATTGCAGCACTCGAAGCCGCGGCAAAGGGCTCCGCTCCGGTCGCAGAGGATTGGTCGAAGGCATCGCTGGAACGCCTAAGCGGACACATCGTTGCCACTCATCATGCTTATGTGAAGAGAGAACTTCCGCGGCTGGCACTGTTGGCACAGAAAGTTGTCGCTCGTCACGGTGCGACCAGGGTTGAATTGCCCGTAATTCAAGCAAAACTGGCCCAGCTCGACGAGGAGTTGAGCCAACATCTTACAAAAGAAGAACTCATCCTGTTTCCATATATTGCCACACTGGAGCGAGCCATCAACGACGGTGGTTCGAAGCCAAACGGCTGTTTTGACACTGTTGCCAATCCTATTGCCATGATGACCCAAGAACACGACGCCGCAGGAACCTTGCTCGCAGAGATTCGTGATTTGAGCCACAGCTTCACAACTCCTGAAGATGCGTGCCCCACGTATCACGCGTTCTACGATGGGTTGAAGGAATTTGAGCAGGACCTTCACCAGCATATTCATTTGGAGAACAATATCCTGTTTCCTCGTGCAATCGATCTGGAGACAGCTTTGGCCCGATGAGTCATTTTCAGGCAGGGGGCCGCCCATATCTGCGGCGAGACGCGCTTGGAAGTACCTAAATTGCAGTACAGTCATCAGCTCGACGATGCTCTCGTAATCCAGAATATCGCCCTTCTGTCTGACATGACCTCATGGCGACATCCTCGCGGTTTGCGACCTACGCAGCGAATAAAGGAAGGGGAGAGCAGTATCTCAGTTTCGTCACGCGCGGCCGGGCGGTTCAATTGAGCTTCAATCGATACGCCCGGTTTGACGAAAAATACTCTCTTATCCGCGGCTTCGCTCTTCATGAGGTAAGAATCGACAGGACCCGGTCGTAGACGCCCAAGCGCTACATCCGGCTCCATAGTCCATGGAACCGGCCTTGTGAAGAACGCCGGTCAGAAGTTTGCTTAAACCAATATAGGACCACAACAGTCGTATATTGGCCGGATTACCGTTTGAATTGTGCCGGTGTCTAAACGATGCACGAGTCCGGCGTAGGCAATATCCATTGATCAAGCGCGACCGCATGGTTGTGAGGCGCTTCGAACCGGAGTCCCGTGGAGGGTGCCGGTCACACCATTGCCGAAATTCCGCCGCCTCATCGACCTTTGGCGACAAATCGATGGCGATATCCACATCGCCCAGCCGCTCAGCTTCCGAGAGCATACTGCCGAAGAGGACTGCACTCTTCACCCGGTACACATACTCGGAGCT
>Ga0307375_10003641_pt1 | contig 15054 bp, 9 predicted proteins | sample TR1MG_FD_202531 | JGI IMG/M metagenome (GOLD analysis project Ga0307375, IMG submission 202531) | Soil microbial communities from Risofladan, Vaasa, Finland - TR-1 | ecosystem: Environmental > Terrestrial > Soil > Coastal area > Acid sulfate soil | place: Finland: Risofladan, Vaasa | collected...
GGTGTATCCATCGCCCAGCATCGGAGTGTCGATGCCTGCGAATGGCTGGCTTGTTGTGGCGCAGTTGAGCCGCGTGACGCTGCTCCCGCCAAGAGGTCGTCCCCCGACACGTGGTTGTGCCCAAGGCTGCTGGCGTACAGACCGGGCCATTGCGCCCCTCCGATCGCGTCTCATCGGGCAATTCTGTGTTGTGGCGCTCTGCCGACGCAGGCCCTCACCAGGTCATCGGTGTTCGCAAGTTCGTGATCGCACAGAAACTCTGGTAGTCGCCACGGAAAGGCGGCCTGCCGCTACCCGGGACAATAGCTGCGGATCTTGTTGATCTCACGTGCGGGATTGGCGAAGTCGAACGAAGCGATCTTGCCGTCGTCGGCCACGTTGTACCAGATCACGCCGTTGGGAAACATGGCCACGGTGATGCCGCCGTAGCCGGACATGAAAGGCACCCATACCGATTTCCTGCAGTTCAGCAGCCCTTGCACATTGCGCGCCCAGACGGAGTGCTGATAGCGAAAGGTCTTTTCCAGCGAGGTCACCGGCAACCCGCGCTGCTCAGGGTTCCGTTGCATGGCGGCGTTGAGCATACTCGGGTCGAGTATTTGCTGGTCGTGAATGCGGCCACGATCCGCGTCGAGGAAACGCGCCAGCTTGATGAAGTCATCGGCATGCACGAACAACCCGTAGCCAAAGAATGCCTGTGAGTCGGCATCGAGTGTCCGTCGACTGACGCGGGCCGTTGGACTCAACTGCAACGGTGCAAACACGTCCGGCAGCAAAACGTTGGCGAAGACATCCTGATCTGCATGCCCTGCGAGGCTGTGCAGGTAACGGTTGAGTACGACGCCCAGCAGGTAGGTATCGGAGGTGTGATAAACCCAGCGACTGCCTGGCGGTGCATTGCGTGGCCAGGACGAACACGCCGCGCGCAGCTTGCCTGCATTGGTCAACGGTCGCAGCAAGGCCACGACCTTGAGCGAATCCTCATCGGCCATGTAGTCAGCGGAGCCATAGTCGCCACTGGCCATGTCCAGCAGGTTCATGAAGCTGACGCCACGCCAGCGCGCCGCCGCGCATGCCGATGTTGGCGCATAGGCGCTGACCTGCTTCTGCATGACGCCAGGCCAACGCTCCTGCATGCGCATGGCGGTGATGCCGGCCACCATCGTTTTCGCCGTCGAGTAGGACGGCACATCCAGTACCTGGCAATACGGGTAGTCGCCGTGCCGGGTGGGGCACGCCGAGGCGTAATCGATGCCGTTGACATACAGGCCATAGCGCGTGCGCGCCGCCGGATCGCCGATGGCCAGCCTGGACAGGTCGATATCCGGGTAATCCGCTTTCAATGCAGACAGCGGCCTGGTTGGCACACGACTGGCCAGCTCGGTGCGGTAGGCGGCGATGATCGCGGCCTTGTCGGGCACGACTCCCGGCGTGTAACGCGCCTGCACAAATCCCCACATGTCCATGTGCAGGTACCGGCAGGTTTCGCTGCTGACCTGAAAGGCGGCATGCGCCAGCGCGCCCTGCGCGTTGAACAGCAGCATCAGCACACCGTTGCTGGTGCAGTTTTGGTTCTTCTGCGCCAGGGAAAACGGAATGGCCGCGCGGGTGTAGCCCTGGTCGCCCGGCTCGTCCCACACCTTGCCGGGTTCGAGGATGAATTCCCACCACGCATGACTGCTGGGAATCGGTCCACGACGAACGGGTATCAGCGTGTCCTTGTCCTGCACGAAGGCGTAGTCGAAGTCCTGCGGGATCGTGCGCGCCTCGCGATAGTCCGCCTTGGTGAAGCCGAGGAAATCGGTGTCAGCCAGCAAGGTGCGCGTGTCCGGCTCGCCCGACAGCTGCAGACGGCCCTCGAACTGATGCGTCGCGGGCAGGCTCTTGTCATCGGGCGCAAAGGCGGAGAGATCCACACTGCTGCGATAGCCCTTGCCGGATTGCATGGCCTTGAAATCGAGTGTCGCGCGCGCCTGCAGTGCGGTCGCACAAAGCAGCAACAGCACGGCAACGCACACTTTGAGCGGTACCCTGTGCATCTCAGATTCCACCGATGCAGGCGTACTTGATCTCGGTGTAATCCTCCAGGCCGTACTTGGAGCCCTCACGGCCGAAACCGGATTGCTTGACGCCACCGAACGGCGCCACTTCGGTCGAAATGATGCCGGTATTCACCCCGACGATGCCGCACTCGAGGGCCTCGGTGACGCGCCAGCTGCGCCCAAGATCACGAGTGTAGAAATAACCGGCCAGACCCGCCTCGGTGGCATTGGCCATAGTGATCACCTGCTGTTCGCTGCTGAAGCGGATCAGCGGCGCGACCGGGCCGAATGTTTCCTCCTGCGCCACCAGCATGTCGCAGGTCGCATCCAGCAACACCGTGGGTTCGTAGAAGGTGCCGCCCAGCGCATGACGCTTGCCGCCGATGGTCACACGTGCTCCCTTGAAACAGGCGTCCGCGACGTGCTTTTCGACCTTGAGCAACGCCTTGTCATCGATCAGCGGTCCCTGCTCGGTGGCACCGGCCAGCCCGTCTCCGACGCGCAGGTCGGACACCGCCGCCATCAACTTTTCCGCGAACGCGTCGTAGACATCCTCGTGCACGAAAAAGCGATTGGCACATACACAGGTCTGGCCGCTGTTGCGGTATTTGCTGGCCATGGCGCCGACCACCGCAGCATCCAGGTCGGCATCCTCGAACACGATGAACGGGGCGTTGCCGCCCAGTTCCAGCGACGCACGCTTCAGCCCCGGCGCACATTGGGCCAGTAACTTCTTGCCTACTCCGGTCGAGCCGGTAAAGCTGATTTTTCGAACCGCGGGATGGGACGTCATGGTCTCGCCAATGGCCGCAGCATCCTGCCCGGTGACGATGTTGAGCACGCCAGCAGGTACTCCGGCGCGCACCGCCAGTTCGGCCATGGCCAGCGCCGAATACGGTGTCTGCAGTGCCGGCTTGCACACCACCGTGCAGCCCGCAGCCAAGGCCGGTCCGATCTTGCGACCGAGCATCGCCGAAGGAAAATTCCACGGCGTGATCGCCGCGACCACACCAATGGGCTGACGCAGCACCATGATGCGCTTGTCACTGGCGTGCGCGGGAATCACGTCGCCGTACAGTCGCTTGCCCTCCTCGGCAAACCACTCCAGAAATGCGGCGGAATAGGCAATTTCTCCGCGTGCTTCGGCCAGGGGCTTGCCCTGTTCGGCCGTCATCAGGCGTGCCAGGTCGTCCTGGTGCTGCAGCATCAGGTCATGCATTTTGCGCAGTATGTGTGCGCGCTGTTTTGCCGTCAGCGCCGCCCAGGCCGGCAGTGCGGCCTGCGCAGCCTGGATCGCGCGCGCGGTCTCGGCCGCCCCCATGTCGGGAACGGTACCCAGTTGCGCGCCACTGGCCGGGTTGTGCACCGCGCAGGTGGCACCGCCATCGGCGTCATTCCACCTGCCATCAATCAGGCATTGCGTGCGCAGCAGGGTGGGGTCGTTGAGTTGCAGGGAAGGATGCGAATCGACAGGATTATTCATCACGCGTGCTCAAGGGAGTCAATGCGACGTGCCGCCAGCAGGGTGGCGACAGCGGAGGCGGCCAGCACAACCAGTACGGCCGTAATCAGCAGGTGGAAATTGTTGCTGCCCAGTACCAGCCCGGCCGCCAGCGGTCCGCTGGCCAGGCCAAAGTGGGAAATGAACCCGGCCAGTGAGGTCATGCGGCCGCTGGCATCCATGCTCGAGGCCATGCCAAACAGATACGGCACGACAAACGACCAGGTGATGCCGGTACCGACGTTGGCGATAAAGAAAATGGCGCCGGACGTGCTCCAGTAGAATCCGGCCATCCCGATCAAGGTGAGCACAAAGGCAATCCACAACGGCTTGAAGCGGCCGAAGCGTTTGCCCATGAACACCACCAGCAGCGCACCGAGGATCGCGATCCACGTCGCCCAGCCCAGCGCCTGGCCAATGAAATCGCGCGACAGCGCGGCGTGCTCGCCAAGCCGGATGATGAACGCCAGTAACGCCATGTTGGCCGCCTGAAACAGGAACAGGCCCAGCATGACCACGCTGGTGGTGATCTTCTTGCGCGTGCCAAGTGGCTTGTAGGCGATGCTGTCGGCGCCCTTGCCGGTATCGATCTTCGGGATGGCAAGGATGGCCAGCAAGGCCACGCAGGACACACCGGCCAGCGACAGGAACAGGATCTTCGCGCCCAGCGCCGGCACCAGTGGCGGCAACAGCATCACGCCCAGCCCGCCGAGGCCGAACTGTACGGCCAGCAACACGCCAAACGCACGATCCGGCGAATAGGTACGGGCCATCACCGCGTACATCAGACCCGTCGCCATGCCACCAATCAGGCCGTCCAGTCCGCGTACGCCGATCATCAGCCAGGGTGCGTGAATCAACGTCGACAGCAGATCGATACCGATCATGGTGACCAGCATGATCACCACGAACGGCTTCCAGCGCAGGCGCCCGACTAGAAATACCGCAATCAGTGCGCCCGCCGTGGCGCCGTAGATATTCACCGCGCCAACCATGCCGGCCTGGGCATTGGTGAAGTTGAGGCCGGTGACCAAGCCATCCACGATCGCCGCCATCAGGTTGACGTAGAAGAAGCCCGCCGTCGCGACCAGCGCCAGCAGCGCATACACCCACAGGCTGTCCAGCTTCTTCACCGGGCCGGCAGCCGGTTCCCGCTCGTGGCTTACCATGGTCATGCGCTGCGCTCCGTGTCGCTGGCTTCGACGTCGATGCCGGCGGACTCGAGCAGTGCGCGAAGCGGTGCCAGTTGCTGACGATAGTTTTTCCACAGGCCGATCGAGGATCGGTAGATCGGTTGGCGCACCTGCGCCGCACTCGCCGTCAGCGAGGGCTGGCGGTTGCGCTCGAACGCCATGCAGGCGTCCTCCCACGGCAGTCCCGCGTGCGCGACGAGGCAGCGGGTGACGGGCTCCTGATGCTCGATCAGGTCTTCGTAGTCGATCTCCAGATAGCGCTCTGCCGGCAATACGCGGCGCCAATGCGTCATCAGCGTGTTCCATGCCAGCCAGTAGCTGCCCAGATCGTCCAGCGAGTAGGAGAACGGATAGGCCATGCGGAACAGCGTCTTGTACATGGCGTAGCACACGTCCATCGGATTGCGCCGCACATGGACGATGCGCGCCTGCGGCAAAGCCGCCGCCACCAGTCCCAGGTACAGGAAATTGGCCGGCGTCTTGTCGATCTGCCTGTCGCTGGAGGCGTCGGGCAGATGGCTGCAGTAGCGTCGACCCAGAGCCGCAGGATCGAGTTTCGTGGACAGCTCGAGCAGCTCGACCTTGCTGCGTGCCGCGCCGGCCTCGCGCACCACCGACATCGCCAGATCGGTGGTCTCGCCGCGACTGACCACCGCACTGTGCGAACTGAGGATGCGATCAACCAGGGTCGTGCCACTGCGCGGCAGACCGACGATGAACAACGGTCGCGGATCAGCATGGCCCGGTGCTGCAGCCGCCAGTTGATTGGCGTCGAAGGCCGCCCCGATCAGGCGCATGGTCTCGATATCGTCTTCGACCCGATAGCTCAGGTGCTTGCGGCGCATATCGGCACCGTGCTTGAGTGCCGCGAACGAGGCGTCGTGACAGCCCAGGTCCTCATGTTCCTTGGCTAGGGCAAAATACAGTGGCACCGGGTCGACCCTGTCGTCATGCGGCAATTGCAGACGGCGCTCGAGGTCCATCACGTGATTGCGCCCGGCGGTCTGCTTGCGCAAGGTGGCGCGGTTGTACCAGGCGTCGCTGTCGTTCGGCTTCAGCGCAATCACCTTGTCCAACGCCGCTTCCGCTTCCGCCAGCTTGCCCAGGGCGATCAGGCTGGTGGCGTGGTTGTAGATCGCGCCGGGGTCCTCCGGTTGCGAGGCGCGCGCACGTGCATAGCAGGACTCCGCGTCAACATGCTGCCCGAGCACCGTGAGGCGTTGCGCGATGTCCTGCAGCAGTCGTGGATGGCTGATGTCCGGCCGCGCCTGCAGCCCATGCAACTCTGCCAGCGCCTCGCTATTGCGACCGGCTTGCAGCAAGGCCTCGACACGCAGCATGCGCGGCGCCGGATCATGCGCATCGAGCGCCATCGCCGCATCGGCCGCATCCAGTGCCGCTTGTGTCTGACCATCGCGACTCAGTGCATGACCCAACAGCACCTTGATCGACACGCTGCGCGGCCATTGGGTGCTGGCCTGCAGCGCCATCTCTCTGGCAGCGCTGATGCTGCCGCCCTGCAAAAGCGTCTCGATGCTCCGCACTGCACGCGGTTCGTTCGTATCCGCTGCTGCCATCACACTGCCCGTGGCGCCGTTCGCTGCCATTGAATCAGAACTGGTAGGCGAACGTCAGACCCACGGTTCGCGGCAGGGTGACCAGTGCCTTGGAGCCGTTGCCGTAATAGTTCTGCGCTGGCGAGGTACCCATGTATTGCTGGGTGTACACACCGGTCACGGCGGCCTGGTTGGTCAGGTTCTTGATCCACAGTGTCAGATCCCACGCGTCTCGACTGTACGTGGCTGACATGTTGAACAGGCTGAAACCCGGCAGCTTGGCGCTGAACTTGGGGTTCTGGCTGAGCGCGTTCTGCGCGCTGGACTGCACATAAGCGTCGCCGCGCAGGGTGAAAAAGCCCTGGCCGACGGGCACGCCATAGCTTGCCCAGGTATTGAACCGGTGCTTGGGTGTGCCCGGGAGGGTCGTGCCGCTGGGAGCAATCACGTAGACGTTGTCGGCAGACACGGCGGCCTGGTCAAGTGCCGCGTCGGTATAGGTATAGCCCATCCCGTAGTTGAAGGCCTTGCCGATGCTCGACTGCATGCTCAACTCGACACCACGCGTATGTGCCTTGCCGACATTCTGCACGGCGAAAAAGCCCCAGTTGGTCGTCGAGCTGTTGATCTGCGCGTTCTTCCAATCCTCGTAGAACACGTCGGCGTTGTAGGTAGTGCGCCCGACCCGTCCCTTGATACCCAGATCGTAGTTGAGCACGGTATCAGGCTTGTAGGTCAACCAAGCCGGGCTTTCGGCAAAGTTGCCGGTGGTGGGCGTGCCATTGGTTCCACCGCGGCGATAGCCTTCGGAGATGGTGGCGTAGAGCTGATTGTTGGGAGCGAATGTCCACGCGACATTGCCTTTGAACAACGGCCTGGTATCGGTTTCACTGCCGTGCGAGTCTGAGCCTTCCCTGGTTCCGGCATACAGACCGGTAATCTGATGCACGTCGGTATTGGTCTTGTCGCGGAAGTAGCGGAAGCCGCCAGTGAAATCCAGGGTGTCGGTGGCGTGCCAGGTCAACTCGCCATAGATCGCGGTTTCCTGGAAGTGTTCGTTCTGGCGATACAAGTAATCATTGTCGCTCACGACCGCCGTCGCATAGGCGGGGTAGGCCGCATCCCACCATTGCTTGAAGCCGCGCAGATAACTGTTCTGGGTGCTCAGCCGATGCTGGTTCTGGTAGAAGGCGCCAACGATGTAGGAGAACGTTGAACCCTCCTTCGACACCAGGCGCAGTTCCTGGATGAACGCCTTGTCGGCGTAGGTGCGCACCGCGGAAGCCATCGGCCTCGGGTAGTTGTAGTAGAACGCCGACAGCCAGTTGTTCTGGGCATAGAAGCCGGTATTTTCGCTGGTGATGTCGCCGCGCTGATTGTAGGACGACGAGCTTGAAGTCAGGGTGGCAAAACCCAGGTCGACATTGGCTTCAAGACTGGTCAGGTGGACATGGCGCTTGGCCGGCTCCAACTGTACCGAGCCGATCTGCAGGTCGCCGTAGGGCACGCCCCAGCCGTCATTGCCCAGGGTCGTTCCACGTCGACCACCAAAAGTGTCGGCCTGCGCCATGTGGCTCAGGGTCAGATCAAACCCGTCACTGGGCTTCCACAGCAAGGCCACCCGCGCATACGACTGGTCAACGCTGTCGGCGTTCTTCTTGTCCTGATATTGGGCATCGGGAGAAAGCACGCCATTGGGAGCAACCGGCGTGCCCTGCTTGTCCAGAACGTAGACGTTGCGGTAGTCGGTGATGCCGGGATAGCGATTGACCGTACCGTTGAAGCGCACTGCCAGGGAGCTTGCCAGCGGTAAATTCACAGTAACCGTGCCGGACTTGCCGACCGTACTGGAGTGGTCGACGCTGGATGCACTGACACTGACTCTGCCGCTGAAATTCTCCAGGTCAGGCTTGCGCATGATGTAACGCACCGCGCCACCCAGGGCGCCCGATCCGTACAGTGTGCCCTGCGGTCCGCGCAGGATCTCTACGCGGTCGATATCGGACAGCAGGAAGTTGGCAAACAACGGGGTGTTGTCAACATAGGTGGCCACGGTGTCACCGGCACCGACGGCGTAGTCACCCAGGGCGGAACTGTCGACATTCAGGCCGCGGATGCGGATGCCACTGACTACATTGGAATTGCGCGGGCCGCGATCGACCACACCGACGCCCGGTACGCGACGCATCAATTCGGCGGTATCCAGGATATGATCCTGCTCGATGGCATCACCCGACACCGCGCTGATGTTGTAGGGCACGGTAAGGATGTTCTCTTCGCGGCCCTGGGCGGTGACGGTGACGACGCTCAGATCCGTGGTCTGATTTTTTTTCGCCTCGCTCTTGTCCGTGGACTTCGGCGCGCTGCCCTGGCTCGGTGCAGCCGTGTCCTGCGCAACGGCCGCGCCGTAGGCACCCAGGCCCAGCACGATGGCGCTGGCAAGCAACGAATGTCGGAGTACGCCTGGATTCAAGTGCAAGAGCTTGTGTGATGCGTTCATGTTCTGGTCCCCACCATGAAGGTTGAATCGCTGAATCAGCTTGTCAATCGGGCTTGCCGGCTCCTGGCAACTGCAATGGTCCAAGTCCCGCCAGCGCTGCCGAATCGGCACGCGCCGCCCCATAGGCGGGAAAGGTCACCTTGTGATCCCTGAAACTCTTCAAGGGCTGTCCCAGCCCATGCCAGCCGTTTTCGCGACAGCGGCGCAGGTAGTTGAAGTCGATCTCGAAGGTCATGATGTCGCGGCCGCTGCCGGCCTGATAAATCACTTCGCCACCGGGGCCGCAGAACACGGACTGGCCCAGACCCAGGTCGCCGCCGGCGTTGACATCGACGAAGTAGCACTGGTTGCTGGCGGCGCTGGCGCGCGCCATGGCCAACTCCACATCGCGGTCGATGGTATTGGTCAGGGTCGGATGCAGAATCACCTCGGCGCCCATGCTGACCAGTGACCGCGTGGTCTCCGGAAACCACATGTCGTAGCAGATCGAGATGCCGAAGCGGCCAACGCCGGGCACGTCAAAAACCACGAACTCGTCGCCCGCCGAGATGCCCTGCTCATACGGATAGAAGGGGTATATCTTGCGATAGCGCGCGACCACCTCGCCGTCCGGGTTGATCACCGGCGTGGTGTTGTAGACCTTGCCGCCGGAGAGCTCATACAGCGATCCGGGCACCAGCCACAGACCGTGCGCCCGTGCGGCGGCACACAGCATTCGTTCCGCCTCGCCAGGCATGCTCTGCGCCCGGTCCGGGCTGGCACCAAAGCCGCACAGCTCACTGGCCACCACCATGCTCACCCAGGGGTAGCGCGTGGCGACCCGCTCGACCTCAAGCACGATCTGTTCGATGTTATCGCCGGGACACAGCGCGAGCTGCAGACAGGCAATACCGAAGATGCCGTTGCCAAGTGCTGCGTGGGGGCTGACTTGCGTGCTCACATAGGTTCCGGTGTGGCCAGTTTCATGGCTACCGTAGAACCAGTGTGTTTGCGGAATTAGAGCCAGTCAGCTGCCAATCATGGGGCCAGTTTGCCCGCGGCCTTGCTACTGGACCCAGTCGGGTCCTGTGTGTTGTCCACGGCACGGATGATCACAGCCACATCGGCCAGCCAGCCTTGCTGGTCGTACCACCGCACCTGGTCGCCATCGACCACCACGCTGTAGCCGGAAGCCTCCGCGTAGGCCCAGTGCTGCCACTGTCGATACCAGCGATCATCCTCGATCCACCAGCGGCCGTGGTCGCAGTCTTCGCCGGCATGCCCGGCCACCCCCTGCAACTGGCCATCGTCGAGCAACTCCAGGGTGCACGGCTCGCCATAAACCGTGGTGTAGATCAGGCGCACGCCAGACATGGCCTGCACAAGCGCCCTGCCGCGCAGCGGGGCAATCGGCTCATCGCGCAACAAAGCCGGGGTGACAGCCAGGTCGCCGCGCAGCAAACGCGACAGCGCCTTGACGCCCGCGCGTATCCGCGGCTCATCCAGGCTGGTCACGCCCATGCACAGGGCTGAGTCGCCGGAGGGCAGTTGCATGGGCTCCATCAGCACGCCGATCTTGGCGGCACGCCGTGCCAGTTCCAGCGCATTCATGCCGGTGCCGTCTTTCAGCTTGACCCAGTACGCGCACGCGCCGGGCAAGGTGGTGATGCTGACCGACTTGTGCAGGTAATGGTTGAGTGCATCGCGCAACGCCGTCTTGCGGTTCTCCAACACGCGCCGTGCACGACTCAGCGATGCCGAATAGTGTCCCAGGCTGATGAAGTACGCCCAACCGGTTCGCACCACGGTCGACGGATTGGCGCCCAGCGCGCGCCGGTTCTGGCGCAGCCGCTCGACAACGGGCGCAGCAGCCACCACCACGCCAAGCGGATTGTCACAGGACAACCACGGCGCCAGGCTGCCGACATGGATTACGCGGCCGGTCGAATCCATGGCCCACAGACCCGGCGTGGGGGCGGTCTCTTCAAGCACCCCTGGCAGCATGGCATGCTCGATGATGATGCCATCGGCCGCCGTCACCGCATCCAGCAAGGGGCGCAGCTTGGGGCGCTGAATCAGCGGCGAGCGCCGCCCGCTGGTGAACACGACCACCCGCTGCGGCAGCGGCTCGCGCAAGGCCGGATCAAGCGTTTCCGTCGGCGCCTGATTCTGCGCCAGCCAATTCCTGAGGCTTTCATCCGCCGGCTCCTCCAGCACCACCGGCGTGCCACGCTGGATCAGCAAGTCGGCCAGCAACTGCAAGGCCTGCCGCGCTGACTGCGTGATCAGCACCTCGTCCGCGCCAGCGGCGATGCCCTGCATGGGCAACACCTTGCTGCGCACCTCATCGATCAGATTCACGTTCCTGCTGTCACCCGGCCCTTGCCAGGCCCGGCACAACTCGTGGCGTGTGCAGGCAAGGCGCATGGCTTCACGCCATTCATCCACCGGCAACAACGCCAGGTCACCGCAGCCATCGATGAAGGGGTAGGGGTACTGGCTCCAATTGCCCGGCACATGAAATCCGGATGACGGGTCACGCGGCCGCATCCGCGATGCGAACAGCGCGCGGTTGGGATGCTCCCGACGTCCCGTCGCAATGCGCGCCCCGAGCACTTCCGTGGCCACATAGATGCCACTGCGCGGACGGCTGTCCAGGTGGCCCTCGGCGATCAGCGCATCGTAGGCCAGGCTGATCGTATTCCGCGACACATTGATGCGTCGGGCCAGGCTGCGGGTCGAAGGCACCCGTTCCCCCGGCCGCAGTACACCACTGTAGATCGCGTCAACCAGCTTCTGCCGCAACTGATGTTGCAGGCTCGTCGGGCTGGCGGGATCCAGCAGGATGTTCAGATCCTCCAAGGCTACGGCTCCGGGCGGCGTGCAGACATCGGTCAATATATCCAGATGTGGACTGGCCTGCCGCACGGTTCATGCCGGCGGCTTCCCGCGCAGAGCCCGTCAGTCGTGGTTTTTCAGGGCCTGCTCCAGCAGATTCAGTCCTTCGTTGAGTTCTTTTTCGGCAATGGTCAGCGGATACAACAAGCGGATCGATTCGCCGTAGGCACCACAGCCAAGCAACACCAGCCCCAACTCGTGTGCGCGCTTGATCACTTCGCGCGTTTTCTCCGGCGCCACCGCATCGCCACCGTGCGCCTGCAGCAGGTCGAAGGCCAGCATCGAGCCGAGGCCACGGATATGCCCGATCGGCAGCAGGTCCGGTCGGCCCTGCAGGCGCTGAAGAAAGGCACGCACCTGCTGTCCCAACACGTCGGCACGCGCAACCAGACCTTGCTCTTCGACAATACTGAGCACCGCCAGGGCCGCGGCGCATGCCGTGGGCGAACCGGCATAGGTACCGCCCAGTCCGCCCGGATCGACGGCATCCATCACTTCGGCGCGACCGATCACGGCGGACAGCGGAAACCCGCCAGCCAGCGATTTGGCCACGGTCATCAGGTCCGGCTGCACCACGCTGTGCTCGATGCCGAACATGCGCCCAGTGCGGGCAATGCCGCTTTGCACCTCATCGGCCACCAGCAAGATGCCGTGCCGATCGGCCAGCTCGCGCAAACCGCGCAGCAGCTCTTCCGGTGCCGGATTGAACCCGCCCTCGCCCTGCACCGGCTCAATGATGATGGCGGCCACATCCTCGGCGGCCACATCGACCATGAAAATCTGCTCGATCGCGCGCAGGCTGTCCGCCGCGCTGATGCCGCGATGCGCGCAGGGAAATGGTGCATGGAACACGCCGCCAGGCATCGGACCAAAGCCACGCTTGTACGGTGCGGTTTTGCCGGTCAGCGCCATGGCCATGAAGCTACGTCCGTGAAAACCGCCATTGAACGCCACCACGGCATGCCGCCCGGTGGCTGCGCGGGCGATCTTGATCGCGTTCTCCACCGCTTCGGCGCCGGTCGAAAAAAGGATCGACTTGCATTCACCGGCGATCGGCGCCAGCGCATTCAGGCGCTCGCACAGGTCTATATAGACGTCATACGCCGCCACCTGAAACGCGGTATGCGCAAAGCGCTGCATCTGCGCCTGCACCGCCTCCATCACGCGGGGATGTTGATGCCCCACGTTCAGCACCGCGATGCCCGCGGCAAAGTCGATGAAGCGGCGGCCTTCCACGTCCCACAGCTCGGCGTTCAAGGCCCGATCCACAAATATCGGCATGGCCGTGGCCAGGCCCCTGGGAACGGCCTTGGCCCGACGCTGGACCCAATCGTTGTTCTTGCTCATTGCGAATCTCCACTCGGGGCGCCAGTGTGGACGCAAGCCAGCGCCCCCTGTAGTGCCAGATTCTGGACTCAATTGGTGCCAGAACGACAGTTTGCCCAGGCGCCCCGAAGCACCCAGAATCCCTCGGCAACAGACGCCGGAGCAACGCCGTGACAGACAAACCCGCGCCACTGGCTGGTCTCAAGGTCGTCGAACTGGCGCGCATTCTTGCCGGGCCGTGGATGGGTCAGGTGCTGGCCGACCTGGGTGCCGACGTCATCAAGATCGAGTCACCCGCCGGCGATGACACGCGCCAATGGGGGCCGCCGTTTGTCAGCAACGACCGCGATGCCGCGTACTTTCACAGCTGCAATCGTGGCAAACGCTCGGTCACCGCCGATTTCACCAACGCGCAGGATCTGCAGATGGTGCTGGCGCTGGTGCGCCGCGCCGACGTGCTCATCGAAAACTTCAAAGTGGGCGGCCTGAGCCGCTTCGGGCTGGACTATGCCGCGGTGCACGCGATCAACCCGACACTGGTGTACTGCTCCGTCACCGGCTTTGGCCAGGACGGCCCGTACGCCGAACGGGCCGGCTACGACGCCATCATCCAGGCCATGAGCGGCATCATGTCCATGACCGGCGAGGCGAACGGGCCACCGCAAAAGATGGGCGTCGCGTTCGCTGACATCTTCGCCGGTCTGTACGGCGTCATCGGCATCCAGGCGGCACTGGCGCAACGCCAGACCACCGGCCAGGGCCAGCACCTGGACATCGCCCTGCTGGACTGCATGGTGGGCGTCCTCGCCAACCAGAACCTCAACTACCTGGTGTCCGGCCAGGTCCCCGGCCGCCTCGGCTCCGCCCACCCCAACATCGTCCCCTATCAGGTCTTCGCCACAGCAGATGGCGACATCATGCTGGCGGTCGGCAACGACACCCAATTCGCTCGCCTGTGCGAACTGTTGAACCTGCCCGCGCTGGCGCACGACCCCCGCTATGCGACCAACGCCGCACGCGTCGAGCATCGCCAGCCGCTCGTCGCCGCGTTGAGTACCGCATTCGCACGCTGGCACCAGCAGGAGATCCTGCAGACGCTGGAAAATCACGGCGTCCCCGCCGGACCGGTCAACACGCTCGACGATGTGTTCGCGGATCCGCAAGTTCGCCATCGGCAACTGCAAATCGAATTCCCGCTGGAGAACGCGCCAAAAGCCTGCGTGCCCGGCATTCGAACACCCATCGTCTTCTCGGACTCCCGCCTGCAACTGCAACGTTCGTCGCCTGCGCTTGGTCAACACAATGCCGAGGTCAGGAATGAGATCGCGACAGCGTCGTCAAGCTCGGAACGCGACGATGATTGATCGACGGTTCGTGTGGGATGCGGGACGATTTCAGGGTCAGGTGCATTCAAATTCGGCCATGAGGCGAGTCGACCGACCAAGGGGCTTGGGGTGAGGCCTGGCATCGCCGCAAACCTCGCATCACTCGCGGCCTCGGCGCGTCGATCAACCGTTCGCGATCCGGATCGTCCGAGAAGATCGCCTCACGTCGATCACCACGCGCCCGACGTGATCGGTGAAGACCTGTTGCTCCACCCTCTCTTTCACTAATTGGCAAGGCCATGGCTGCTGCCTGTTCGCCTATAAGCCCGCAACCCCGCCGTCGCCCGTCGCTGCGGCATGCGATGCCGCCGCTTGGCAAACTTGCCGAGCGTGAATTCCCAGCGGCATTGTCCATACTGACCCCACCGGGACCGGTGCCATCCGGGCAGCCGCGGGCACGGGATGACGAATACAACTGAACGGTGAAGCCCGCCGCTCCTCGACACCGAGGGGCGATGGTCCGCTGCGGTAGCGGCGGGCAGATGACGACCCAGGCTGTGTGAAAACGCTTTTGCGCATCAGGTGGATCAGTTTCGCGGCGCAGGACGCCTATATCGCATTCTCCGCGGATCAGTGCGGGTATCGCGATGTCGCCATCGGATCTGCGATTCGATCAGAAGGTTGGCGCAAAGATCTCGCTGCAGTAGCCGGAAGCGAAGCGCGAAGCCACTCAC
>Ga0307375_10003645_pt1 | contig 15049 bp, 8 predicted proteins | sample TR1MG_FD_202531 | JGI IMG/M metagenome (GOLD analysis project Ga0307375, IMG submission 202531) | Soil microbial communities from Risofladan, Vaasa, Finland - TR-1 | ecosystem: Environmental > Terrestrial > Soil > Coastal area > Acid sulfate soil | place: Finland: Risofladan, Vaasa | collected...
AACAGGAGCTCACTCAAAATTCTCCCAACTCTTTGCGAAATCTCGGGAGATTTCACGTTATTCCATCAACGCCGATTTCATGTTTCCCGCGGTACCTGGAGAGTCTATCATTGTTCAGACCGATATCAGACGATGATGTTAAGCATTTACCCACCGAAAATCTGAGATTCCTGCAGATACCGCTCTGGAAATTGAGCGAAGTTGGATGGACAAGACTTCGTGACAGAGCCCTGAGACTGGAGACGCTGGAGTACACGTTGGGAGACAGACAAGAACTCAAATCTCATTCGTTGCCAACACTCATCTCTTGGGATGAAGAGGGACAGGAGTACGGAAGCTATCGTTTGCCCTTTCTCTCGCTTCTACCGTCTTCTATCACGCGACTGTACATTGAATTGCCTGAGCACCCGATTTGGGAGATCTCCTTTGCAGATTTCGTCACTGGAGGACTTCAATCATTGAGAAGTCTCGACTTCGCTTGTGTCGCTGGTTTCAGTGAGAACAACTTCACTTTGATGTCCTCCGGCTGTCAGCTCTCTTGGCCAACTTCTTCATCATCGTCATCATTGCCGTTGTCAGCGGCACCGACAGGCATGGCTACTTGTGGAAGCATTGACAACTCTCATCGGCAACTTTCCGGAACTTTATCGAAATTTCCCAGAACTTTGGAACACTTTCGAGCCCGGAAGTTCTCCGTTTCGATGTCCTGTGTTGAGATGCTTGGTCGAGAATTCCCCTTGTTGAGGAGTTTGGAGTTGAAGCAATTGGGTCTTGATAGAGTGAATGATCAGGACTTGGCACGATTGCCGCGAACGTTGACGCATCTGTCCATCACTTCAGCATCCATCAATCGCGACATCACTCTGGCTGGACTGTCCCAATTGCCGCCGTTCCTCATTTGCGTGGAATTGCCTCCATGTCTTACAATTCCTCGTCATCATGAGATACCAATGACGGAGAGTGGATCTCCGCCTCTTCCGCCCTTCCTCCAGCGATGTGTCTTCTCCTCTTCCATTGGATCCATTGTTAGCATAAACTGGGTTCGCGATTTCATCACTCGTCAACGCAGAATAAGGACCATCGCACTCGAATCCCTACGTCTTGTCATCCCACTCCCGAACCACGGATGATGGATGAGATCAACGAGCGGATCGCCGGCATACGCGATATACTATTCGCTCCTCACGTTTCACCTACCGCTGCATTGGAAGGAGGCCTCCGATTGATGGCGAAGAGGGACACGCATACTAATGTTAGAATGTACACTACGAAAGAGCTCTACAATCTCAATTGGAGCCCATATAGAAGGGGAGACAAAAAGTATCTCAATCCCACACCTTCGATCTCTGCCATGTTTCTCTCTTCTTTGGATCGGTAACTGGACACTTTGAGAAGGAAAGACGCTTCAGGCATCGAGAGCCACCGTTTCAAGGCCCTTGTACCGGGGCTGCAGTCCCAGATTCGTCAGGCCAGTGCAAGGAAAGTTCGGCGAAGCCTCCCCCGCACCCGACGACTCCACAGTCCCCTCTTCGCTCCTGTGCTGCTCACATGCCTCGATTGAGCCTCTCCTAGTTGCGCTCTTGATCCGCGTAGCATGCTTCGCGTCTTCTTCTTACTTTCGGCGCTTGCGCTCTTGATTGTAGCGAGCACGGGCTTGGGCCCTGGGGCCGATTGCGAATGTACGTACTTTTGGACCCCTCTCGCCTTGCGATTCTCCTCCACCTCCCTCTCTAACCCCTCTTTTCATGTAGTTTGGATTGATCCACGTGGTGGTATCCCACCCGGCGCAGACGGAAGCCTTCAACGCCCAGTAATGGACATGATCGTGCTCCAATCCCTCACTGTCCACTGTAATCGCTCCATCATCATCAACTTCTCCCCCAATGCCACGTACTACTTCCACTCCACTGTTTTCGCCCCTAATGTCACCTTCCAAAAGTGCGTGGAGTGCCCAAACCTCAAGGGCAAACCGATGCCGCCGCCTTCGTCATCTTCTCAACGACCATTGATCGGTAACATCCCTGAATTGGATCGAATTATGATGGATCGTGGTACCTCGGAGGACTTTCGTCGATATTTGCATCACATACAACACGTTACAAGTCAGGATTCTGTCCTCCTTCTTTATCTCGACGATCGCTTGCTTCTTCCGCATTTCAAACTACCTGCATCTGTATACTTCAGGAGTCTAGTGTTCCAATCTCTCTCCTCATCAGTGCCAAATCCGATTGGATCGCCGATAGTGGATACCCCGCCGGGTGGAATCATCTCCTTCGGCTACCCGTCTCTGCTGACTCTGGAAGATGTGATTTGGATGAATTCAGAGAGTCAGACGAGCTTTGTTCTTATTGGCAGTGGTTCGAATCTGACTGCGACTCGGTGTGCGATGGTTTCGAACTTTCTGGATCGGTCGAATCCCATGCTCTTGCATGGCGCTCTCTTTCGTTTAGAAGCCAATTCTCGAGCTGTCTTTCGTGATTCTCTCTTCTACAACAATACTGCGGAATCAGTGCAAGCTGAGACGGCTGGAAACATTCAAGGTGTCGTCATCTCCAGTTTGAGTCGGTGTGACGTGAATTCGTCTGCATTCATTGGAAATCGTGGTATTCAACATGTAATGCTGGCTGATTATTGGCATACCGAGCCTAGAAGTGTGACATCTTCGTCTCCTTCTCCTGTCGTCTCCCGTGATGCATCTTCTACTCCTCCTTCCGTCCTCTCTGTGGAAATGGATACTTTGCATCAAGATGAGAGGACATCTTCAGACAGTGTTAATCAAATAATGCCTGTTGAGCGTGCTACGGTCAGCATTCCGTTCACTCGAGGTGGTGCGATAGATCTGATGAAAGGCATGGGTGTGATCTTGAATTCTTGGTTTGTGAACAATGTGGTGTGGTCTAACATTACACAGGACTTCTTGGCGTTGGAAGTGAATATGCCGTCTGGTGGAGCGATTGCCGTGTCGGAGGGTGGAGGTCTCATTATTCGCGATGTGCACTTCATTGGTAACCAAGCCTCTCTTGGCGCTGCCATCCACATTGGTCTGAGTTGGTATACGGATTCTGTCAGTCCCATGGATGTTGTTCACGTGTTGAGGAGCACCTTCGAATCCAATTGGTGCGATACCTCTGGTTGTGATCTCTTCGCCAATTCTGCTCTCACCATCAACATCTACTTGAAGCATTGCACCTTTTACAACACGACCAAGGACTTCGGGAGCACAGGACCCGTGATAAAGGGTGCTATCTCAAAAGCCGCTTCCATCGCCGTCAGAGGCTTTTCAATCCTCTCTAAACAGGCTGTGCGCATCATCTCATCAACATTCTACTCAAACAATCCAGCTGGGCTGGATGAACAGGTGGCACGCAACTTTCCACTCATCTCTCTGGAGAACATCGACAATGTTCTCGTCACCGACTGCCACTTCCACCACATTGTCCTCTACGAAGCTTCGATCTTACGAGTACTCAAATCTGCCATCACGAGGGTCTCCAATTCGACCATCGACCACATCACTGTCAGGGGACAAATGGCCACTATCTTCTCTGTCGCACTCATCTACATTCGCTACGATGACAGCAGCAGTATGTATTCTGTGACATCCGATGAACTACAACCTGATGAGCAAAGGAAGAGTGCCAATCGTCGTCACGGTGACAACGTGACGCTGGATGAGTTTGAGAATGCGACCCTTGCAGAATCTCGCTTCTCCTCCTATGGTTCCTATAGTGCCAGTGAGAATGACTCAAAGCTTCGAGGACAAGAGTTTAGAACTCGTGGCGGTAGATTTGGTCGCGTTGGCGGTGAAGGAAGTGATGGAAGTGGTTCTGGCTTTAAGAGTCGTGGTGCTCTCCTGCAATGTGGTTCTGTACCCCCTCCTGTCCATCCAGTGATCTCTCTTCGTCATCCCTTGACTGTGGTGATTGAGAATCTGCATTTCGAGAAGTGCGATGTCATCGGTGAGCTTCTGAAGGTTTCGTTCGTGAATGCTGTTCGTCTCCAGAATGTGACTGCTATTCTTCAACAGCAGATGCTTTTTCGCTATTCTTCAATCTTGAGTACGATTACGATCTCGGATGTGACCGATTATGTGATTCTGAAGGACGTGTCTCTCTTCCAATCTGCGTATCCCATCTTGATCACCCGTGCTGGAATTGTAGAAGCAGATCATTTGGTGTTCTCGCGAAGCTTCGGTACGCCTCATCGAGGAAGAGAAACGCATGGAGCGTTGATCGTCAGGTCTTGTCACTCGCTCTACCTCTTCAACTCTCAGGTGTTCGGCTATGCTCCCACCAATCGAATGTCCGCTGTTTCTATATCAGATGTGCGCTATTCGACGTATTTAGTGGAAGTGACGTTCATCAACAACAAGGCACCGCAAAACGGCGGCGCCCTCTCCATCTCCGCCTTCTCCAGCTACACCACCGTCATCATTCGTAACTGTACTTTCGTCGGCAACGAAGCTAGTTTCGGCGGTGCCGCGTCCATCAACGGCAATGTTGTGCTTGAAGATAGCGTCTTCATTGGAAATAGCGCCTTCTTCGGCGGTGCGCTCAGACTCAGTGGGTCCATCTCGTGCTTGTCGAAAAACGAGTTCAAAGATAACGTAGCTAGCGTGTACGGAGGTGGAGCAATCGTGGCGTCAGGCACAGCGCTCATGAACGATCTGATCTTCAGCGGCAACTCGGCTGGTCTCTCCGGTGGTGCATTGGCTCTCATGTCCTCCTCTTACACTTCAATCTTCTTTTCGGACTTCTCAAGGAATGTTGCACCCGATGGAGGCGCAATAGCGGTATTCCGAGCGGACTCTTCCACTGAGCGGTCCGGCCATCCTCAACTCCACGTCGTCTCCTCGAACTTCACTTCCAACTTGGGCATCTCACCCTTATTCAGACGCTGGGCTGTCACCGACGACCTATGGGCCCAAAGCGACTTGGAAACATGGCCCACAGACCTCTCCACGCAGAAGGAATCCAGAGGCGGCGCAATATTCGCCTACGACCTGAACGCACTCATATGCTCTGGATCCATCTTCCGCGACAATGCCGCAAGAGTAGGTGGCGCCATCTACGTATCACCACCACCAAAGGAGCTCATCATCGCCAGCTCCATCTTCTACTTGAACAACGCAACTTACGCCGGCGGTGCCATCGTCATCTTCGCTCCTCAAAACACTTCTTCTTCTTCCACTTCTTCCACTTCTTCTTCAGCTTCATCTTCCAAATCTTCGTCATCACACAGTCGCTACTCTCGCAAGACAAGCACTTCACCAATTTCGGCGAACTTTGGGCGAAATTTCGAGAAAGTTTCTCAAACGCCTAACTCCATCCCGCACGACTACTATGGCCAAGAAACCCAATCCATTGAGAACTCCATCTTCGACACCAACAAAGCCAGATATGGAGGTGCCGCTTGGATCTCGACGAGGGGACTGCAGCGCCTCGAGATTGAGAACACTGCTTGGATCACGAACACTGCGCAGTTTGGAGCTGCAATCTACTTCTCCGGAACTTCCAGCAGCTTTCCACATGCATCCAAAACCAACTTCACCTACAACACTGCGATATCCGTTGGAAGCTCGGTCTTCGTGAATGGTCCCCCTGATGGCAATGCCGAGGGCGTAAATCAGTTCTGCCGAAGTGCCTTAGATTGTAACGAAGAAGGTGGATTCTCTGGAGCCTTTTGGGGCACAGACAGAGGCGTTTATGCGACAACGGGCTATCTCATGTCTACTACCATTGTTCCCAACTATCGTCTCCCATCTACCCCTAGATTCTATTCTTACAACACGACTGCATTCAATCTCTCCACTGATTCCGTGTACTCTACCATGCCAAGGCGCATCAGCGCCGAACTTGGGAACTGTCTCCTCGTGGACCTTCACCACCCTTGGTTGTTCTGTGATGATATCGATAACAGTACAATGGCTAGCGAAGATTCAATTGGTGGATCGTCAGCTGAATTGGGGACAATAGAAGGCAGGAAGAGGAGTTGCATTCATCGGCGTCCTTCCACCATCCACATGCATCCTGGCAACATTTCCGTCGAATTCACCCTCATTGATGCTCTTGGACAGTTTGTGGATGATGGCAACACATATTCCACCTGCTTCTCGATGGTGGAGGACAGCAAACGTCTCGTGAATGTGGTCTATCGTCCCGGTGCCATCAACACTGATCTTTGTAACGTGAATGTCCTGATTGCCGTCAAATCCGACATTGTCGATCGTTCTGAAACGCTTTATCAACCTAGAGCTCCCTTCATCTCTCACTATGGAGGTGAGCCGTCCTCGCCCTCAACTTCTTCGCACTCTCCTGAAATTTCGCAAAAGTCAGCCGAACTCTTCTCTTTGCGTCTTCTCTTCTCCCTCTTTTCTGTAGCCACTGGAGGAGGAGGCACTTCATCTCGTTTGGACGATTTGAATCTGGATTCGTCATCAATTCAAGGATCTGCACTGAATGGAATGGAATCGGTCTCTGTTCCTCCGCCGCTCTTCTCGGTTCAGGCTACATTTGTCGTTGGTCTTGAAAACGCATCTGTCGGAAGCTCCTCGAGTGTTACGCTTGAGCCGTATCGATTTAGGAACATTCCGGTGGCGTTGGTGCCGCTGAACTTGACTGGATGTCCTCGAGGCCATGGTCTTCACAACATCTCCTCTGACCCCACGTGGGCCGTGTGTGCACCGTGTGAAGAGGGCACTTACAATTTCGATGGCGATGGTATCTGTTGGCTGTGCGATGACCCAGACAAGCCCTACTCGCTCGTGACTTGTTCCGGTTCCACCGTGCGTCCCGTCGGCGGCGTGTATGTCCTTCCCTCTTCCTACGATAACCAATTTTGGACCTTCATATGCCCTTATGGTTATTGCTCGAACTGCTCGGACATTCCATCGAAATCCACCTCCCGATGTCCGTTCGGCGATTGCGCCCACGGTAGAGACCCAAACTCCTGCCTCTGCGGCACCTGTGCTATTGGATACACTGAATCACTCATGTTTTCCATTTGCTCAGATGCCATGTGTCCTGTCGGAAGCGGCGTGCAAATCTCCGCGCTGCTCTTTCTCGCCCTCGCGCTCGCTCTCTTCACATTCCTATTGCACCACATCTTCTTCTATTACAACTCCAAAGTGAGCACTGCCCTCTTCTTCCTACAAGTGTTGCCACTACTGCGAGTGGATCTCGTCGCACTTCTCCTCCAAGTACCTGCTCTTGCGCGCTGGCTCTGTCTCGCGCCCTCCACGCCCATCGAACGCCTCTTCTTCCAACAACTCATTCCCCTGTACATGGTACTGGTCATCGTCGCTACCTTCGCGCTACAGCGACTTTGCAGTCTCGCCCTTTTCGCTGGCGTTCGTCTCTGGCGTCACCTTCGACCCATGTTCCAGAACGCAACTCCTTCTCTGCTCTTGCGTGAAGATGAATCGATTGGATTTTTGCAGGATGATGGCAATGTTGGACTGGAAGAAGATGATGATTCGCTCGAAGTCTCCCGCGATGCTGCGATCGTCCCCCTTTATGGAGTGGACGATAAGCCAGAATCGCGTTCCACGTGGTTGTCTGGTTTGCTTGAGAAGATAGAGGCGGAAAGAGAGCAAAAAGAAGAGGAGGAGGAGGAGATGGAAATGGTGTCCGAGTGGGATCAGCGTCGCGTGTATCCCTTCTTCCACACGTCTCGTTTGACTCGCACCTTGCTTGGTTTGTGGTCGTTGACGCTTCTCCCCAGTGCGAAGTTGGCCGCAGACTTCTTCCATTGTGTGCCCCTCCCAGGCCGACCGACGGTGTGGTTCCCCGCGCCGAGCGTTCAATGCCACTCCGCGTCCTTCCACCTTCTTCGCAACCTTTGGGTGCCCATCATCATCTTCAACATTCTCTCCCTGCTCGCGTTCTACTTCGCCACCATGAAGGTGTATACTCAAGTCGTCATGGGAGACGCAGCCAACTGGAAACGCAACTTTTTGGTACACATGAGTTACTTCTACGATTCATTCCGACCTGGACGCTACTATTGGTACATATTGCACGTAGCAGAACGATTAATACTACCAATCACTGTAGCGCTCTCGTTCATCAGCCCTGGAGCCTTCAACTTCTCCACCTCGCTCACCATCCTCCTCGGAACGCTCCTACAATCCTTCGCATGGTCATATTCAGACTCATTCGACAACTTCATATCCACATTCTCACTCGGCACACTCACCGTCGTATCACTCGTCAGAGAATCCGCATTCCAAGGTTCCGTCATCGACTATGCCTCTCCGGGCGTCACACTCGGCATATTCTGCATCTGGCTGCTCATGATCACCACATACGTCACCATAGAAGTCGCAAGACGAATACTCGCAAACAGAAGGAAGAAGAGCGCTGAGAAGTCATGAACTCAGAGGAAGACTGCTCCATCTCTCTCTCTCTATCACGCGCTATGTGTTCTAGTGGTGACGATGATGATGGAATACACCCGCACGTCAAATCACTTTGTACTATACCCACTAAATACGCACACACGCGGCATGTACCATCCCCACTTTCTCCATGTTTGAGCAATTACTAGAGAAATTCAGTCCTCTTTCTCTCAAGAATCCATGAAAGAAGCGCTTCGAGCGCGGTACTCTCATTCTTGGCAGGAACTTCCTCCTGACCACCCTCGTACTCTGGTAGATACGCTAATTGGCTTCTGGTACTAGGAGTGTTTGCGCCTCTACTTCGTCCCTATTTGCGTCCCTTTGAGCTTGTGAGAGCGCGTAATCGTCTCGTTTCTGTTTGAGCCACCTTTCCTTGTCGCTTTTTGGCCATGGGCTGCGGTAAGAAGTGCAGTAACTACTGTGTTAACGATGGGCCTAAGTTGGCGTTGATCATCCTTTGGGTTTTGGCTACGATTGCGGTCTTTGTGGAGCGCTACGTGGGTACGAAGTCTCGGTCCGCGTTTTGTCTGCTTGCAACTCCCTTTTCCGCTTGCACATGTGTGTCTGACGCTCTCTCGATGTTGTTGCGGTGCCGTCTCAACTGTTAGCGTATGCCGTGTACTCGCCGAAGGATAAGGTGCCAGGCAATGAGTCAAAGAAGTACCGCTACTACCTGATCATGGGTCAGACGCTTCCCCTCGCTAGAGCTTGCGCCGCTGCCATCAAGCTGCAATGTGCACTCCTTCTCCTCTTCGTTCTAAGAAACTTTATCTCCTGGTGCGTCCCTTTACACCATTTCAATCGCATTCACACCTCACGCAACAGAGAAAAGCGCGAAACGACGGTAGCAGCCCGGAGATTCGAGCCCCTGCCCGATGACCCGCTCTCTCTCTTCTCTCTCTCTCTCCTTGCCCGTACTCGGGCGGGAACTTTGCCCCTCCGTGTCTTCTCTCGCGTCCATTCACAATGCTTGTCTAACGCACCAATATTCACTCCAACTTGTTCGCTCGTAATACCGCCCCTTCCGATTGAAAACACCGAAACGCTGCTGGCTTGGCAATCTCTCCCCTCTCCCGAATCTCTCCTCTCTCTCATCCAACGCTACCGCAACCGATTTGGCCTGTGTCGCCTCCGAAACCTCGCTCACAACCTTGGCATCCCCTTCTGCAACACACTGATGTGCTGGAAACTTGGAAATACCTCTGGTGTCATTCGAAAAACCAGGCTGAGAGGCACGTGGGTCGGATCTGTCTTCCCGGTCGACAAGGCCATCGTCTTCCATCGCTATGTCGCTTGGACCATGGGCCTCTTCTCCACCATCCACATGTACGTCATTCTGTCCGCAAGAGTAACTCTTCTTTTTGGATCCGAGAGCATTTGCAGGCCGATGAAGCACAGAAGTTGCGAATCGGAATGGTTTGGGAAAGTAATCTCGTACCCGTTTCTCTCTGTGTGAGTGCCCCCGAAAGAGAGAGAGAGATCCTGCAGCTGATGGACGTGCATTAGTTTGTTCTCCTTTTCGCTTCAATTGCCTTTGAGAGTGGATGTTCCAGAGTTCGTGTTGATTGAGTTTGCAAGAGTAACTTTTTGATGAGTTTACTGATGCCTTTGGTTGTTGGTTGTGTGTGTTTCGGCTGATGTGTGCTTGTGTGTTGTGTTTGCTCTTGCCGTGTCATCCTCCTTCTTCTTGCTTCTGAATAGTGTTGCCCATTGGATCAATTACGAGAGGCTTCATCAGACCGGTGGTACTCAGTTGAACTGGTTGGTGCAGTATGGCGTGGTTCCGGCGCCTCAGCCTGGTCAGTCTCCGGTTCCTCCGACGGTGTCCGCGTTGTCGTATCAGACCATCCCTGGAGGTACTGGTCATGCGATGGTGCTTTGTCTGTTGTTGATGTATACGAGTGCGTTGGTGATTGTGCGTTCTCCGATGTTTGAGGTGTTCTGGTTCGCGCATCACATGTTCTTCCCCTTCTACGTGCTTGGTTGTGTGCATGGTCTTGCGAAGATTCTTCAGCCGCCGGACTTTTACATTTGGGTGATTGCGCCGCTGTTGTTGTACCTGATTGAGCGTTTGATTCGTCTGTTGCGTTCTAAGCAGAGTTGCATCGTTTTGCAGGCGATTGCGCACCCGTCGAATGTGTTGGAGTTGCGCGTGAAGAAGACGGCGTTCAATTACATCTCCGGTCAGTATGTGTTCATTTCGGTGCCATACATTGCGAACTTCGAGTGGCATCCGTTCACCATTTCCTCCTCTCCCGACGAGGACTTTGTCTCGGTTCACATTCGCAGAGCCGGCGACTGGACGGGCGCGCTGCACGACTTCATGAACCCGGAGAAGAAGCTCGGCGTGATTCAGGAGAACATGGTGAATGCGCCCAATGGCAAGCCCATCCTGCTCGTGGACGGACCGTTTGGCGCCGCGTCCGAGGACGTGCCCAAGTTCGAGTACCTGCACCTCTGGGCTGCCGGCATCGGCGTCACACCCTTCGCCTCCATCCTCAAGTCCATCAAACACCAAATCGAGACCGGCACCGCCAAGGCAAAGGCCGTAGAGTTCTACTGGACCAACCGCGACCGCTCCTCCTTCGAATGGTTCTTGGACCTCCTCCAGTACCTAGAACGCACCTGCGACTTCCTCACCATCAACCTCTTCTTCACCGGAAAGTCCTCCGCAAAGGACCAACAAGTAGACGCCGACGGAAGAGACGCCATGACCGGACTGGAGGCCAGGACGCACTACGGAAGACCAGACATCAACGCCATCTACGCACAAAAGGCACAGGAATACCAAGGTTGCAAGGTAGGCGTATTCTTCTGCGGACCACCCGTCGTATCCAAATCACTCTACGCCGCTTGCAGGAAGTTCACCGACGTAAAGACCAAGACAAAATTCAAGTACCACAAGGAGAACTTCTAAGCGGCTCAACACTCTCACACACATACACAGACTCGCACAATCACACATACACACACACACGCACGCACGCACATACAAGAGAGGAGACACACGAAGAACGAGAAGAAGCCGTCAGGAAGCAAACCTTCAGATCCCTTCCTTCTCTCTCTCTCCCTTCTCTCCTTGCAACTACCAAACTGGACTCCAACTATCTCTCGTTTCCCTCCATATTCGTGGAAACGCAAGCACACAATGTACGATACAACACATCTTCATGACATAATAGACACGCGTCCAAGAACGGGTGCTCGAACTATTGCCTATGTGTACATGCAATTGGGGGTCAATATTCGAGGGGACCGACACGTACTGAGAGACTCGATCCCAACCCAGACCCTGACAGAGCTAGCGAGAGCGCAGTTCAATCGGAAACACACAGAGAAAATAGCATGAGAGCTAGCTAAGCCTGAAAGTTCCATCTCTCTGAAGACCCGCGGAAACTTTGATGTGTTCATGACATATGTCATTGTCTTTTCTTGAGAGTAGATCTAGATCTGCTTGGCATGAGTTGAAGAAGCGCCATTTGAACACAATGAGAGGTGGAAGAACGAGTCATAAACTCTCTGAATCGTCGTCTTCACCCGATTTCGCCTCCTGTTCATCTTCCTCGAGCAGTTCCTGTGTACGTAGCCTCGTACGCAGTTTGCAGGGGAGCATCGCACCAACAGCTTTTTGAGCAGCACGTTCGAAATACTTGTAAGGGAGAGAAGGATTCTCGATGCCTTGGAAATTGCTATTGCACAACATGTCGTCAGGAACAGACGCCTCAGATGATGACGATGATGATGATGATGATGAAGAGGAGGTGGGTAATTCCAGACTGGCCGTGAACAAACAACTTTGTGCAGGAAAGGCGACGAATGGTGTGATAACGGTGCGCAACACTTGGTTGTCGTATAACGTTCAGAGTTTTGATGCATCCAACAGTGTGGTAGCAGCCATTAGACAGGAATGTGTCGCTGCGGATTTCCTTGCTGAGGTCAGAAGAGGAGAAAGAAATCAAGGTGGGGTTGATGCGTGCCATGTGCGGTAAACTGGAGTCAAGCGCCAGATTTTTTGTATCCACATCCTTAGCAATTCCAAGAGAGGTGAGAATGTCCAAAATGCGATGCTCGTCCCGTTCAGAGAGGAGAGTTATCACGCTCTAGTCCATTTTCTCCAATGATTGGATTAGCGCCCTTTGTCGATCTCGCCTACGCAGCCATGCTGCTTTTTTCGACAGTTTTCGATCCGGTGTATCATAGTATTCGTCCAAGAATGCTCGGAATTGCTGCTTGAACTCATACTGCGTAGGTAGTAAGTTGACGAGCTTCTCTACATCATCTACAGCGTTAAAGGCGAAGTGATCGTGCAAATAGAGTGCTTCCTTTGCTTCAGGTGTCATTGCTAGGGTCGGAACGGTATGAGATGGGGCTGATGAACGTAAAACAGGACTCGGCGCCGGCGACGGCACAGCCAGAAATTGGCTGGGAAGTAACCGCTCAGGTTGGCTTTCATGCTCGCTGTAGAGCATGGGAATACGAATTCCCTGTGGAACAGCGAAGCAAGGATCTTGAGACGTGGACATGAGAGGAAAGAATGACCAGTCAACCCTTTGAAACCTGAAATTTCGGAGCAACTTGTCAAAGTTGACAGTTGAATAGTCGCGCTCATTCGACCCTCTACCTGTCTGGATGTCGGATATCCCAAAGAAGAAACCGTACAATGAGACTGACATGGCTGAATGGAGAGGCATGGTGCCCGTTTTGCGGTCATGGAAGGATGTAAAAGCAAGTGCGCGCCGCTGCGACAATCCGACCTACTTTACCGACTCCATGATCGATGAACGACTCAAAAGGCAAGTACCCGGTGACCTAAATCTTCCTGCGGATAAGAAACTTCGACTGTTCCTGGATTTAGATTGCGCTGAATGGAGGGAAGACCCGAAAAAGGAAGATTTGCCGTTTAACATCATAGATGGGTCCGTTTCGAACATGGATGGACAGACACTGGAAAGTCCTTGTAGTATATTCATGACACTCTTTTCGGAGAATCTGTTGACGCTGCTTGTTGAGAACACCAACGCATATGCAGCTTCCAAGGCACGTTTTTCGAGAATATTTTGTGCCGGCAGATTTTTTCCTTTCTGGCACTAACACACTGGACCTTTTTCTCCACTCTAGAATAGCTGGACTCCTGATCGTAATGTGTCTATTGAAGAGATGAAGCTGTTCCTTGGGTTCAACCTATGGATGGCAGATGTGAAACTTGCAAACATTCGCGATTACTGGTCCACGGATCCATTTGTACGCACAACTGGATTCAGAAAAGTGATATCCCTAGATCGGTTCATGGAAATTTTGGAGAATCTTCACATTTCTAATCCAACTGAGCCGGAAAACGCTGATGACAAACTGCACAAGATCCGACCCATGCTGGCCGTGTTGGTCTCCTCTTTTCAGTGTCACTGGACCCCTGGCAATGAGCTTGTCATTGATGAAGATGTTTGTTCTTTCAAAGGGCGCTCGATACTGAAGCAGTACCTTCCTGCAAAGCCCCACGAGTGGGGGTTTCGAGTCTGGAAGATGTGCGATTCTTCTGGATACTTGTTCAACTTTGACGTGTATCAAGGTAAGCAAGAAGCTCGGCATAACTACGATGATCCCACGATTGGCGAGAAAGTGGTACAGCACCTTCTACAGTGCATCGAGGAAAAACGTCTGCAGACTCCGATTCACTTGTTTATGGGCAACTTCTTCACATCTCTACGAATGCTGGCCGATTTGAAGCGCAGCAACATTTACGTAACAGGGAATATCCGTGAGACCCGTGTTGGTATGCCGCGGGAGAAGATAGATGCTACGAAGAAGATGTCCCAGGGCAGTGCCTCCTCATTCCTCATGGACAAAACTGAAGTCTTACTCACGACTTGGATGGACACAAAACTCGTCATCGTGGCTACAACCGCGTTTGGAACTGGTCAATCTTCTCTGTCTCGTTGGAACGGTTCTGAGCACGAGCAGCGGCCATGTCCGCAGAGCGTAAAATCATACATCGAGAAAATGGGCTTTGTGGATCATCACAACCAACAATTAGAACTGATCAATATGCATCGCAAGTGCTACAAATGGTGGCATTCGTTGTTCTTCTATTTCATCTCCTTGGTGGTTGCCAATGCATGGACCATTCATCGTAAATCGACGACCTCCAAACCTCTTTCTCTCCGCAGGTTCACCAGGGCGATCTACCAAAATCTCTTGAAAGTGTGCTTACAATCTACTGTTGACCATGATGCGCCCGTCCATGCTCCCTTTTCCACAGAACACAAAGGCCACTGTGAACAATGCCCTTCTCACGGCCGAACCGCAATTCAATGCTCTCATTGTCAAGTATATCTTCATCGAAAGTGCTTTGAACTCTACCACGCGAGTAACAAGTGAATGTACTGAGATAATTGACTTACATTTCCACAATCTCTCTGTGGCAAGCAGTACGCCCATGTTGTTTTCTCTGTGAGAGAGAGAGAGAGAGAGAGAGAGAGAGAGAGAGAGAGAGTTGGAGAGAGAGAGACTCACATCGTCATACTTTTTTAGCTGTGCATCGCACTTCATTAATAGTGTAGAAATACAAGGGGAGTTGGGAGTTTGGTGTTGAGAGTTGGAGGGAGAGATCCTGGAGCGCGGCTGCCCACTCACTCACTCTGCAGTTGCAGTTGT
>Ga0307375_10003646_pt1 | contig 15045 bp, 17 predicted proteins | sample TR1MG_FD_202531 | JGI IMG/M metagenome (GOLD analysis project Ga0307375, IMG submission 202531) | Soil microbial communities from Risofladan, Vaasa, Finland - TR-1 | ecosystem: Environmental > Terrestrial > Soil > Coastal area > Acid sulfate soil | place: Finland: Risofladan, Vaasa | collected...
GGCCGTAGCCGCCTCAGCTTCGTTCGCCGAAAGATTCGTATCCTGAAAAAAAGCGCCGTGACCCGCTACGCCCTGCTGCGTGCTGTTGTCGCTCATGATGGTCTCCTTGGCCGTTAGGCCACTTGCTGCGAATATGTTCTACACGTACCCAAGTAGTTGACTATTGTGCTCCACAATAATTCCGTTGCCAAGTAAATGGCTATACAATTATTATTGTGGGCGGTGTTTTGTGTTTATGTCTCCGGATGGGTTCCAGGTGCACTTCTGCACATAAAAACAAATGGATGTGATATTATGGGAAACTTGGGACTGGCGCAGATTCCGGCACCGGGGGAGATTGCCGAACGTTGTCGCGCATTGTATCTGGCTCCGGCAGTGTGCAGTAAAGGATGGTTGCCGAACCTGTTTTGGCGACCTGCGACGCGGGATAATCCCTTCGGGACGTTGCGGGTGGATCCCTGGGAGCTGGAAGTGCTTTTTGCCGCGATTGGCGGTGAATCTGCCCTGTCGCGGGCGGCACTGGAACAGCGCGCGCCCGGTCGCGCTGGATTCATTGAGCGCTCCATTGCCCATGGTGAATTGCCACTGCTGAGTTTTCGTGAGGATATTCCTTAAGTTATGCCAGCGCTGCCCCGCATTGCGATTCTCTCGCACCATACCGGGTTGTACTCGACCCGTCGCCTGCTGGATGCGGTTGCCGCGGCGGGCGCAGAACCCGTATTGCTTCAGCCTGAGCATTGCTTGCTGATGTTAGATAATACCGAGGCGCGGCTTTACTACAGGTCCGCTCTTTTGGCGCCCTGCACCGCAGTGATTCCGCGAGTAGGTGGTCCGCTGACGCACTTAGGGTCACGCCTGCTCCGTTTTTTTGCGGGGGAAGGCAGCTGCTGCCTCAACAGTGCGGAATCGTTGGAGTTGTCCCGCGACAAATTTGCTTCTTTGCAGGTCCTGGTTGCCGCGGGTGTTGCGGTGCCGAAGACGGCCTATTTCACGCAGATGGAGCAGCGTGATCTGGCAGTGTCTGCCGTGGGTACGCCCTTGGTACACAAACTGCTCAGTGGTTCCCAGGGGGTGGGCGTCAGTCTGGCGGAGACGGATATAGCGGCACGGGGGATGCTGGACACCTTTCTTCATCTGCAACACGAAGCGATGGTTCAGCGCTTTCTTCCAGGGCGTCAGGATTTTCGGATGATCGTCCTCTTCGGCGAGGTGGTTGCGGCCATGCGCAGGGAGGCTTCTACTGAGGATTTTCGCAGCAACCTGCATTGCGGGGGCCGGGCGTCGGCGCTGCCGGATTTGCCGGAAGATTTTGCCGCCATTGCCCGCCTGTCGGCGGCTGCACTAGGTCTGGGTTTTGCCGGGGTGGATATCATGCTGGCGGAAGATCAGCAGCCCCTGGTACTGGAAGTAAATCCCGTCCCCAGCTTGGAAGGTATCGAAGGAATCACCGGTCAGGATATCGCCGGTACTTTGGTTAAAGCGCTTTTACAGCAGGCCCTGTCCCCATCTCTGCAACCGCCGTTGTAATCCAGTCTTGCGCTTGCTGGTTGAGGGCTGCGGCTTTACCTGCGGGGGCTAGTGCGGGGCCGATCTGCACCTCAACCACCCCCGGCCATTTGCGCCAATCTGCGCGTGGCCAGAAACACCCGCTATTCACGGCGATGGGCAGGAGCGGAACCTGAGCGCGAATGGCCAGGCCAGCGGCCGTGCTGCTGAAAGGACCAACCTCGCCGCAGGGGTGGCGGGTGCCTTCCGGGAAGATCACTACGTTAAAGCCTGCCGCCAGGCGGGCTTTGCCTTCTTCAATCACCTCCACTAAGGCCTGTCTGCCAGCGTCGCGGTCGATACCGATGGGCCAGGACAGATGCAGGCCCCAGCCAATCACCGGGATACGGAGGAGTTCCTTTTTCAGTACATAGGAGAGTCGTGGGAAGATGCACCAGAGGAGCAGTGTCTCCAGTGCCGATTGATGGTTGGCGACGATGACGCAGGGCGTGGCGGGAATGTTGGCGAGGCCGCAAACCCGATAACGCAGGCCACAACTCCAATGGAGCCAACCGACGCCAGTACGTGCCCATAAACGACTGGTCCAGACCCGCGCTGTCAGCGGCAACAGGGTGACGACCAGGCTGAAAAAGGCCCAGACCAGGGTCCAGATCGTAAAACCAATGTAGAACAAGCTGCTGCGAATGGTACGTATCACGGAATGCCGAGAATGGCGTGTACCGCCGCGTTAAGATCCGCAAAAACGGAGACGCCCGCCGCTTCCGCTGCCAAACGCATGCTTTGGCCTTTGCCCGTCAGCACCAGCATGGGCTGTGCACCGGCTGCACGCGCGGCGACCATATCGCGCATACTGTCACCGATGGCGGGAACCTGTTCCAGCGAGATCTGCAGGCGCTCCTGTATCTCGCGAAGCAGGCCGGGCGCTGGCTTGCGACACGCGCATTCTGCTTCCGGAGTATGGGGACAGAAGAAAATGGCATCTATCCGACCGCCTACGGCAGCGAGTTCCTGACGCATACGCCGATGAATAGCGGTCAGGGTACGGATATCGAAAAGCCCCCGACCCACACCGGACTGATTGGTGGCTACCACCACCTGGTAGCCCGCGCGGTTCAGCCGCGCAATAGCCTCTAGACTGCCCGGAATAGGGCGCCACTCGGCGGGAGATTTGATAAAGGCGCTACTGTCCTCGTTGATGACACCGTCACGATCAAGGATCACCAGTTGCCCCATCAGACCCCCTGTAACTGCGAAAAGTCGGCGATGCGCAGAAACGCCTCCTGGAGTTGGGCAAGCAGGGCGAGACGGTTCTGGCGGAGTACAGGTTCTTCAGCAAGGACCATGACCGCATCAAAAAATTGATCGACCGAGGGACGTAAGCCCGCGAGCAGGTCTAACGTGGCGGCATATTGGCGTTTTGCGAGCTGCACATGAACGGGTTGCGCCAAGACTTGCCAGTGTTCCCACAGCGTGCGCTCTGCGGGATCCGCAAAGTGCCGCGGGTCTACTTGCCAGTCGGCGCAGAGGGTTTCCTTGCGTAATAGATTGTTGATCCGTTTGATCAGCGCCGCCAGAGCATCCGCCGCCGCATGTTCGGCCTGGAAAAGGGCGATGGCCTCAAGACGCTGGCGCGCATCCAGTGGCTCGTGGGGTTGGCGGCTGAGCACGGCGGCGATCTGGTCGGCACGAAAGCCCTCTTCCCGGAAATGGACACGCATCCGATCCTGAAAGAAGTCGAGCACTGCAGTCCGCGTCTCTGTTCTGTTCTTGGCAAAAGTACTGCCGTAAGCAGTCAGCGTACTGGTTACCGCTGTGTCCAGATTCAGGGGCACCCGAGCATCCAGCACAATGCGCAGCACCCCCAGTGCGGCGCGGCGCAGGGCGAAGGGGTCGCGGTCACCGGTGGGCACTTTGCCGATGGCGAAAAAGCCGCAGAGGGTGTCCAGTTTGTCGGCGATAGCCAGGCACTGCCCGTGCGCATCTGCCGGAATTTCATCATCGCGACCACTGGGCATATAATGTTGGGTGATGGCTGTGGCAACACGGATATTTTCGTCGTCATGTCGGGCGTAGTGGCCGCCCATGATGCCCTGCAATTCCGGGAACTCGCCCACCAGGCCGCTGAGCAGGTCACTTTTGCAAAGTGCTGCGGCGCGGTCCATGTCGCCTGCATCTACCGCAAAGTGCGGCGCGAGGGCTGCTGCAAGTGTCTGCAGGCGCATGGTTTTGTCGAAAATGCTGCCGAGGCCGTCCTGAAACAGCACTCCGGCGAGTGCGGCCCGTCGCGTCTGCAAGGAGACCTGGCGATCCTGATCCCAGAAGAAGGCAGCGTCGGCCAATCGGGCGCGCAGTACCCGGTTATTCCCGTTGATGACGACCTGCGCATCCAGGCTATGCAGGTTGGCCGCGAACAGATAATGGGGCACCAGACACCCATCCTGGCCGCGCAGGGGGATATAACGCTGGTGCTGCATCATGACCGTGATCAGCGCTTCTTCCGGTACCCGCAGATAGTCCTCGGCGAAACTGCCGGCGAGAATGACCGGCCATTCGTTGAGTCCGGTGATCTCGTCCAGCAAAGCATCTGGCAGGATGGGATTGACGGCCATCTCACGAGCTAAATCTACTATTTTGCGGGCGATGTGCGCGCGCCGCTCTGCAAAGTCCACCATCACCTTTGCCTGTAGTAAAGACTCGGCGTAATCGGCGGGGTTGGTAATCTGGACCGCCTGGGGATGATGGACGCGATGCCCGAAGCTTTCTCCGCCGGCATTCAGACCAAAAACATGCCAGTCCAGCACCTGTTGGCCCTGACGCAGCAAAAGCCAGCGCACCGGACGCAGGAAACTATCGGAGCTTGCCCCCCAATGCATACGTTTGCGCAGGGGTAAACTGGCCACCAGTTTGCTGGCGATCGCGGGTAACAGAACATGACTGTCCTGGGCCGCGCCGACTTCCCGCCAGGCAAGGACGGGACCTTTATCCGTCTCCAGCGTGAGCAGATCGTCAACGCTGACCTCGCAGGAACGGGCAAAGCCTTCTGCTGCCGCCGTGGGTTTGCCCTGCGCATCGCGGGCGCGCTCTACAGGCGGACCACGGCGCAGGGTTTCCTGCCGTAGACTCTGCCGGGACACGTCTTTAATCCAGAGAGCGAGTCGTCGCGGAGTGACATAGCTGCGGATGCTTCCATACTGCAACCCGGCTTTGTCGAGTAATTGGCCCACGATCTCGGTCGCGGCATCTTGCAGAGGCATTTGTTCCCGCGCCGGCAATTCTTCACAACCCAACTCCAGCAGGAGGTCTTCAGGCGCTGACATCTTGGCTCCGCAGTAAGGGATGGCCGAGGGCAGTACGCGCTTCGGCATAGTTCTCGGCGACGCCACGGGCGAGAGTACGGACGCGGCCGATGAATCGCGCGCGCTCGTTGACGCCGATGGCATGGCGGGCATCCAGCAGGTTGAAGGTGTGGGAGCAGTCTAGCACCCGTTCGTAGGCGGGCAGAGGGAGCTGCGCTGCCAGCAACGCGCGGCAGTCTTTTTCTGCCTGATCGAAGCGCTGGAAGAGGTCTTCTACCGGTGCCAGCTCAAAGTTATAGCGGGATTGCTCCACTTCGTTCTGATGAAACACATCTCCGTAGAGTACGCCGGGGGTCCACACGAGATCATAAACGCTCTCTACGCCCTGCAGATACATGGCTAGTCGCTCCAGACCATAAGTGACTTCCCCCATCACGGGATGACAATCCAGACCGCCCACCTGCTGGAAATAGGTGAACTGGGTGACTTCCATTCCATTCAACCAGACTTCCCAACCCAGTCCCCAGGCACCCAAGGTCGGTGACTCCCAGTCATCTTCGACAAAACGGATATCTTGTACCCGGGAATCAATACCGAGGGCCGCCAGCGATTCGAGGTAGAGTTCTTGCAGATTCACCGGATTAGGTTTGAGCACCGCCTGAAACTGGTAGTAGTGCTGGAGACGATTGGGATTATTTCCGTAACGGCCATCCGTGGGACGCCGGGAGGGCTGCACATAGGCGGCCCGCCATGGCTCAGGGCCGATGGCCCGCAAGAAAGTGGCAGGGTGGAAGGTGCCGGCACCGACCGGCATGTCCATGGGCTGGAGCAGAACACAGCCCTGACCGGCCCAGAAGCCTTGCAACTGCTGGATGATTTCCTGGAAGGTCATACGAATCTCTGGCAGAAGTTTCGCGCATTATGACCCAACGCCGCCTGCCCTGTGAAGGGTGCCCGTCTGGCCGCGCGCCGCGACTGGCCTCAAAGTAGTTCGGCAATCCCCAAAGCCCCTCGCTTCGCGTCGAGAAAAACCAGTCCAAGCTTCGCTTCTTTGCGCGCAATGACGGTCAGAACGGCATCCGGACCAGCGTGAATAAGCAGAACATAGCCGTTATCGCCCTTGATCATGACCTGTTCCAACTCGCCTCGCGCCAGTTCTACGGCAGTGCGGTCGCCGAGGGAAAGCATCGCCGCCGCCATGGCACCGACCCGGTCTTCATCCATGGTGGAAGAAAGCAGTGAGGCGATAGTGAGTCCGTCGGTAGAAATCACGGCTGAGGCCTCGATGTCCGCAGAAGACCCGTTCAGATCACTGAGGACGGACTTGAGCATTTCTTCACGCATTTTTATTCTCCTGATGACTTGATAATGTGGTGTATGAAAAGGATGTGCTTTTAGCAATAGCGCTTGTCTAGATCTTGTACCAGCGTAACGAAGGATTGATCCTGCAGGCGAGGCGTACCGCTGACCACAAGCATGAAACGTTGCTGACCGATAAATAATGGCCAGAACCCCAGCTCAGAGCGTCCGGCGGGATCGAGCAGTCCCCAGGTCTCAGTGTTGATACGCAGGTTATTTTTCAGCAAACGGCCATGCCTGGCCTGTAAGGAGAGTAAGTCGGCCGAAAGCCCGGCGAGTTCTTCTGCGGCTTCATGGGCGTAGCCGGCTGCGGCGAGATAAAAGCCATTTTCGTCGGCGAGGAGTGTCTTGTGTACATCCGAAAGTTGCGCGAGGAGGGGCGGTAACGCATCTTCCAGACGTTTATCTTCTTGCTGACGTGGATGCGCAGTGCCCCGTAACAACCCCAGTCGTTGCAGGCGGAAAATGCTGCGTAGAGCTTCCTCTGCGTTTGCCGCCTGGGTCCAATGCTGTGCGGCTTTGATGCTGAAGGGGGCTTGGTGTCCTTCTCGCAAAATAGATAAAAGAATTGCCCGGTTTCCTTCCTGATCGGGACTGGATGTGGCGTAAAAAGCTCCGGCTGGTGTCACTTCACCATAGAGATCAGCGCTGGTGGCGATCAGCTCGATGCTCATAATTGTTCCCCGATCCCGGGATCGATGGAATAAAGAAGTGCCATAACCAAATTTTTAACGTCGTCCTTGTTACGACCATCTACTTCGAAAATCGGTGGAATGGGATTAAGCATCCGCAGATCAGCGATTACTTCTGGGAGCATGCTGGCGTAGTCAGCTATCCGGGGCTGCGCCTGGATATCCGTTTTTGAAACTCCGATGACTACGGGAACGTTGGCAATAAAATCTTTGAAGGCATGGAGAAAAAAGTGCAGGTCTTTTTTCGGGTTAGGGCGGGTGTTGTCCAGCATCAAAATGAGGCCCAGACCACCAGTGGTGAGAATGTCCCACATGAAGTCGAAACGCTCTTGGCCAGGGGTGCCATACAGGTGAATTTTAGTGCCCTCATCCAGCTTAAGTATGCCATAATCCATCGCTACGGTGGTGTGACCCTTGCGGTTTAGTGTCATATCCGAAGCCTGGGCATCGGTGGAGATAATTGGAATGTCTGATAACGCTGAAATGGCCGTTGTTTTGCCCACACCAACAGGACCGGTAAAGATGATTTTATTGTCTTCTCTCACAACGTTGGCTCCTTCAATATAATTTTTGGCCAAGTACTCTTTGCATTTTACAGCCCTGAAATGCGGGCAAGGAGACGGCCCAAGAAGCTTCTTTTGGCCGCGGGTATTTCTGCAACCGTTGGCGCATTAGGCATCACTGGCTGGATGCGGTTGTCGGGATTCTCTGCCGTGTTGTAGCGCAACAGTCCTAAGCTGTCTGCGGCGGCAAGAAAATTAAAGAGATCATGAGGCTCAACGCGTAGCATCTTCACCGTCAATGCCGGAGATACCGGCGAGCGGGCAAGAAAAGCTGCTAAACGCAGTGCGTCAGGCAGCATGGTAAGTCGCGTCAGATTGGGCCATTGCTTCAGTTGTACCGGGGCGTTGATCTGTAGCTGCTGGCTGAGACGTCCGTCAGCTGTCCATGCACCCATTTGCCAGAGCAGAGACTGAAGAGTGAGGCGCCGTGTGGATGCATGAGCGGGGACGTCGGTGTTATTGGGGGCACGCATTTGTAGCCGCGGGTGCTCTTCTCGCGCCAGCGATTTGAGATGTTCATCGTCCGCCAGCAAGATGGCCTGATCAGCTATCGGATCCAATTGTAGAATGATCCGTTGTTGCCCATCCACAATAACGACTGACGACTGATCGCGCCGGATCATCTGTAAAAGTCCCAGTAGGCCGGCTTGAGGGTTGAAATGACGTATTTCTTCAGGACGCAGCACCGGAGCGGGACGTGGCGTAGCGGCTGGTGCCGTGATGGGTTTTGGAGCAGACGGGTTTGCGGCGGTGGACGATGGGACAGCGGCGGCGGACAGCGCGGGGATCGTGACCTCGGGCCGAATAGGCATGACCGTGGCACCACTTCTTCCTGCTGGTTTCCCCGGTGCGGGGCCACCATTCAGTAACGACTCCAGCGCTGGAAACAGGGTTTCCATACGTACTGGTTTCTGCAACACCGGGAACACACTATCGGCTTGCGGGGAAACACTCGTCAGGAGGATACGTTGTTCCGGTTGTTCGCTATGCAATCGATGGACGATAGCCATACCCTCCGCACCATCCACATCAATAATGGTCACTGCAGGTGTTTGTGTGTCACCGGTATCCAGCAGTTGATAATGGCGTCGGGTAAACATTTTGAAAGCCATGCGGAAGACGGCTTCTTTGCGTGCATCCATCCCGATGCTGCGAACGAGAATGCTGTCGCTATTAGAGGGGTTTTTCGTCATGATCAAATCCTAAATGATCTGTCGTTGCGGGTGGCGCTGGAGGCGTTCAGCCAGGCTGAACATTTGGCGCATGGTATCTTCATTGGGCTGCGTATCCATTGTAAGAATCGATTGGATGAATTGGGAAAAGCGCTCGCGGGCGTCCATCCGTTCATACATTTCGAGGAGCGGTCCGTAATAAACGCTATGGTCTGGTTGAGCTAATGTGGCCTTCTCCAGAAGATCCACGGCTTCATCTACCTGCCCATACTCCAAAAGCAGGTTGCATTCTTCGATAATGCTGTCCTCACTGTCCTTCGGAGTGATCTGATGATCGCGGCGAATTTCTTCTGTTACCAGTGGTGGACTGCTCAGTGGTATGGCAGTGATCGGCAGATAAAGTCCGTACTGCTCGGCCAGTTCTGCAAGAATATTTTCTTCTCCGTCACTCTCGGCAAGGGGGGTCCACAGGTCATGCTTACCCAGCCGCTGGCCGCGGTGCAGCAATCGTGTCCGCAAGGCGCTACCTGCGCCCCACAATGTAATATAAAGCTGAAGGAGGGATTCAGCATAGGCGGCGCATCGCCGCTGGATGTAAAGCATCTCCAAAAGGGTAACCTGGAGGATGAGTTTGCGCGGATCGAGAATAAGGTTGCGGCGTAACAGGCGCTCGGCCTCAGAGTATTGGCGACACGTCAGCAAGTGACGTGCGGCACTGAGGGGCGAAATCAGCCCGGCCACCACCTCATATTCTTCCTTATCCAGCGGTGTGAGGTCTTCGGACCCAGTCAGCAGCATGACACCTGCGTCCGCAGAGCCGTTTTTCGAATCTCCGCTCGATGACTGCCTGGGTTTCACAACGAATCCAGACAGAAGGTCCAGCGGTTCCGGGTTGACGATGGCTTGCTGCAACGCTCTCTGTGCACTTACGAGTGAGGAAGATATCGCAGATTGCGGTGCATGCAGAGCGTGTGTGACGACCGCGACAATTTGCGCGCTGTTTATCCCTAAATTTTCTGCAGTTACCCGCAATTGCAGGTTTTGCGGATCCAGTTTTAATCCTTCCAAAACGAGATCCCGGGCTTCTGCGCTAGGGATGGCATCAGAATCATTGAGCTTTTCTAAAAGTTCAGCGAAGTGGTCAATGTCAGAAATTTCACGATAGATCGACAACAGTCGGCGCATCTGCTGAATATTGTCGGGGTTGTGATCCACGTACCAGCGCAGGGACGTGGCAGCCTGTTCAAGATGGCCATAGGAAAGATAAATCTCCACCTCGTCAAGAATGCTGGTTTCATTGACCTGTACAAAGGAATTTGTTTCCGGCGTATCATTGGCTGGGCCGGTTTTAATGGCTGGAGTTGCTTGTGTCTGACCCTCACTCTTCTCGCGGGCATTGCGTAGCGTGTTTGGGGCGTTGCGGCGCTTTTGCCTGCGCAACACCTTCCACAGCCCGGTCAAGATGACCATGGCGATGAGGAAAGCTATAATAATCAGACTACCGATGGGCAATTCCATGCAGGAATCTCGCTTCAGGATGGACGCGGTTTTGCTTCCTTGCCGCCGTTAGCCATGTAGATAGGCGTTTTAATGGTGCTGTCAATGTGCGAAGAGTTCGGCAATTTCATGGATGCGCCTCGTGCTGGGACGGCTTGCAGCCGGAGAGACATCCACTGCGGCGGCGTAACCCGCAAATAATGCCGGTAATGCGTTGACGACGAGGGGGAGGCGCTCACGACTTACGGCGGCCAGTCGCCATTCGGCACGCCATCCATGCACAGGATGGCTTGTGCAAATCGCGACCCCCCAGCCGCGCTCCTGTAGTGACCACTGCTGTTCGGCGACACAGATCTGGTGTTGCCGCGGCGTATGATTCAGACCGACGTAGGGACCCGCGTAGGTCACGCGCAGATCGTTAGTCAGATCAGTTAGCATATGATCGAGACGATGTAGCGCATCGCGTAATTGCTCACTGGGTGCCGGTTTATTGTTTACTGCACTTTTCAAGAATATCAGGTGTGGTGATTCCATACACGCCTCCTTTTACCTTATGATTATGACGGTAATGCCGGACGCTGCCAATGCGCGCGTGCGGTGGATGGCGTTTTTTGCTTTTTCTAATGTGCCGCAAACAGGAAAATATAATGATGCGAAAACAGTTAGGTGTCTGGTGCCTGGCAGCCTTCATGGGGTATGGCGCGACGGTGGCAGATGCCGGTGTCTATGCTTTGCCCGCCCAGGGTAATGTTGTTGGAGCGCTTAAGGCAATAACCACCCATAGCGATGATACGCTTCTGGATATCGGGCGTTTCTACGACCTGGGGTACAATCAGGTGACGGCGGCTAACCCCGGCATTAACCCCTGGCTCCCTGGTCAGGCCAGCAAGGTGGTTATCCCGGCCGAGTATGTTTTGCCGCCGAAGCCATGGACCGGGATCGTCGTGGATATTCCGGCACGGCGGATTTACTATTTTCCGACGCATGACCGGGTGGTATACACGTATCCTGTTGGTGTCTTTTTGCCGGGCTGGAAGGAGCGTTTGACGGCCACGCAGATTATTGCCAAGTTTAAAATGCCCGCATGGAACGTCCCCAAAAATATCCACGCGTGGTTCGAGAAGAAATTCCATATGGACATCCCGTGGTACTGGCCACCAGGTGCAGAAAACCCCATGGGTGAACTGGCGATGGAGACCGGACTCTCTGGCATCTTCATTCATGGTACTTACCACCCCTGGGGTGTTGGTATGCGGGCCAGTCAGGGCTGTTTTCAGATGTTCCCGGAGAATGTCGCGCAACTTTTCCCCATGGTTCCGGTGGGTACCCCGGTGCGGATCATTGATCAGCCCAACCTCGTGGGCGTACGGGATGAGCAAGTCTATCTGCAGTCATACAAGCCGATGCATGCCTATCACCAGAAAGGCATCCCGGATTTACAGCGTGCTGTTATGACGATCAAGTCTTTTATGGTGCAGAATCACATCCATCAGGATATCGATTGGGCCGATGTCCGGCGTATCGTGGCGGAGCATAACACCGTGGCACTCCCCATCGGGGTCAACGCGCCGAGCTATAAAACACTGTCTGCCGCACTTCCCGCAACGCCTTACGCATACGCACCTTACGGTCCATCGGCGAATGGCGCCGCGGTGCCGCCGCCATTGTCTTTGGCGAGCGCCACCAATCAGGAACATCTGCACGTCCAGGTGACTTTCCCCGATCAGAAGCCGTAGAACGTCATTCTCTCCTCGGGGGTGGAGGGTCTACTAGTGACCACCCCCGATCCCTTGCTCCTGAATCCAGAGCCAAAACAACCCGAGGTACTCGTGACTCGCCTCGCTGCTGATTTCCAGATAAATGGCCCGCGGCAGCCAACTATCCAGCCGGAGTCCGCTCACCCGATCCAGACGGTAATCGGTGGGAACGGAGATCACGTTCAAGCCCGCGTGGCGGAACCAGACGACCGCCCGTGGCATGTGCAATGCAGAGGTCACCAGGTATACCTGGTGGATATGGTGCCCGGCCAGCAATGCCGCGCTGTCTGCGGCGTTAGCTGCGGTATTGTAGGATTGGGTTTCCGGCCAGATAGTGCTTTGTACGCCTAAATCCTGGCGCAGGATGTGCTCCATGGTGACCGCCTCGGGCGGGGCGCCCAGTCGCGGTGCTCCGCCGCTGGGAATTATGGGGAGTCCGGTTTGTTTGGCCAGTTGGGCGGCGGCTATCAGGCGCACGAGCGTGCGCGCATTCGCAGTCTCCTGGGTGGATTCCGGGGACTGCATGACCTCGCCGCCACCCAGCACCACAATCGCCCCGGGAGTTTCACTGCTGCCCACGGGTTGTACGAGTGGGGGGTAACGATCTTCCAGCGGCAGGAGGAGGAGCCTGGCACCGACGGCGGTAGAGAAAAAATAAAGGGTACCCAGTGTGAGCAGAATGAGCACTCGTCCGAAATAACGCCAACCCAGGATTTCTGCCAACCAGCCGATGGCGGCGAGGACCAATAAAAGACCGGGCGGCTGCAGCAACGCTGAGGCCAGGGTAAGTACGGTGGTGTAGCGCAGCAACATGCCTCCTCTGGCTCTGCTCAGTCCCGGCGTATCTCATGGAAGCTGCGCTCGGCATGATAGGAAGATCGCACCAGTGGGCCGCTGGCGACGTGGCGGAAACCCATGGCCATACCCTCTTGCTGTAACTGTTGAAACTCTTCTGGCGGAACGAAACGGGCGACCGGCAGATGATGGCGGGAGGGTGCCAGATATTGCCCCAGGGTGAGTAGCTCGCATCCGGCCTGCCGCAAGTCCTGCATCACCGTGCGGATTTCATCGAGTTCCTCGCCCAGGCCCAGCATGAGTCCGGATTTGGTGGGGATTGCAGAGTGCTGTGCCTTAAAAGTCGAGAGCAACTGCAGCGAGTGGCTATAATTTGCACCTGGTCTGGCCTGCAAATACAGGCGTGGTACGGTTTCCAGGTTGTGATTGAAGACGTCGGGCGGTGTCTCCCGGAGTGCTGCCAAGGCCTTGTCTACCCGGCCGCGGAAATCCGGTACGAGGATTTCTACGTGTAGTTCCGGGCAACTTTCACGCAGGGCTGAGATAACCTGAGCAAAGTGCTGGGCGCCGCCATCGCGCAAATCATCACGGTCTACGGAGGTAATGACGACGAAGCGCAGTCCCATCGTTGCCACGGTCTGGGCAAGGTGCGCAGGTTCCAGGGGGTCAGGTGCTTGTGGGCGACCATGGGCCACGTCACAGAAGGGGCAGCGACGGGTGCAAATGTCTCCCAGGATCATGAAGGTCGCCGTCCCAGCGCCGAAACATTCGCCCAGATTGGGGCAGGAGGCCTCTTCGCAGACCGTATGGAGGCCCGCTGTACGCAGGATCTTTTTGAGCCTGTCCACCTCGGGGGTCAAGGGTGACCGAACCCGCAACCACTGGGGCTTGGGCTGGCGTTCGGACTTTACTGGAATGATGGGTATGGGGTTGCGTGCGGTCTTTTCGGCACCGCGCTCGGCTTTTTTAGACTGGAGTTGGGGGTCCATGTCAGGCCCCTCCTTTTCTTAAGGGGCGATCCAGGCTGATAGCCAATTGCGCCATCAGAGTTTCGGCAACATCGTGGCTTGGCCAATCCGGACAGAGGTCATGCACCTGCGTGACGGCGAGATTGACCATGCCACAAGGATGAATACGCTGGAATGGGCTCAGATCCATCTCGGTATTGAGGCTGAGGCCGTGATAACTGCGACCACGCTGAATACGCAGGCCCAAGGAGGCGATTTTGGCATCGCCCACATAGACTCCGGGAGCATCGCGACGCGCATGAGCAGTCACGCCACGTTGCTGGAGCAGATGAATGACGGACTGTTCCATGGCGGTGGTTAAGGTGCGGACGTTGATTCCTATACGGGGTAGATCGATGAGCAAATAGACTACCCATTGTCCCGGTCCATGATAAGTGACTTTACCACCGCGATCACTGCGAATAACCGGAATGGGGCCAGGGTCAAGAACGTCTGCCGCGTCAGCATTGCGTCCGAGGGTAAAAACCGGAGGATGCTGGAGAAGCCACATCTGATCTGGCGTGTCGGCATCTCGCTGGGACGTGAATTCGCGCATGGCGTCCAGCACCGTGAAGTAAGGAAGTAACCCTGGCCAGCAGCGAATGAGTATGGGCGTATTCATAAGCAGAGGATCACGCCATCAATCCCTTTGACGGAGCTATAAATAGCCAGGAGGTGTTCATGGCTGTTGATCTCCAGGGAAACCGTGACGGCCTGATATTGTCCCTGGCTGCTGGGTCGGCAGGAGAAGGCCATGTCCGGCAAGTCCGGTGCATGAGGTGCGATCGCCGCACGCACCGCCGCGAGTAGATCAGCGTGCTGACCAATGGCTTTGACATGGTGCAGGTGCGGAAAGTCTTCTGTTGGATTTTTTTCGGTTTCCATAGCGTCTCGTAATCCCCTCGTGTCATCGTCGGACAGGACCAATCCATGGTATCTCCCGATCATGGTAAGTCTTCCTCCGTCTGAGGTGAAGACCTACGGTGCCTGGATGGGCGGTGGTTCAGAGGAAGCTGGCGGCATTGCTGTCGTAACTTCAGCATCTTTATGCTTATAGTGCGTTACTGATCCGGTGAAAGATCTGCGCTATCCAGCCCGCCTTCTCCACAGAAGTCTGGGCGACAACGGGCACGGACTTCAGCTGCTTGCCATCCAGCAGGAAGACGAGGCGCCCGATGACCGCACCTTTCTTTAGCGGAGCCTGGAGATTGGGTGTAATTTCTACCACGCGCTGTAGCTCGGAAAAATGTCCTTTCGGAACCGTAAGATTCACAGCTTGTTCGACACCTACGGGGATATGCATGGGCGATAAATCGCTGCGGGTGATCTCGCGGACTTTTTCCCCGGCCGTATAAACCGGATGGTCGATGAAAAAGCGGTATCCGTAATCGAGCAGGGCTT
>Ga0307375_10003647_pt1 | contig 15041 bp, 19 predicted proteins | sample TR1MG_FD_202531 | JGI IMG/M metagenome (GOLD analysis project Ga0307375, IMG submission 202531) | Soil microbial communities from Risofladan, Vaasa, Finland - TR-1 | ecosystem: Environmental > Terrestrial > Soil > Coastal area > Acid sulfate soil | place: Finland: Risofladan, Vaasa | collected...
ATTTTCCGAGAAAGCTCTCCGCGTCCCTTAAGCACTATTTTCTTGGTTTTGGGGTCAATGTCTAAGTCAGGGTTTTTCCCGACCTTTTTTTCATAGATGAGCTTCCCAATTTTATTGAGAATTTCGTCTTTAATTTTATGCGTATCGTCCCTACTTTTCTGGTTTGAGTGTTGTGGGGATTTCCACTTTCCCCTGATTATTAATTGCAGTATCGACATTGTCATTTAACGAATGAAAGGGACTTCCCCGTCCCGAGGCAGCGGAGAAGTTTCCGCGAACGGCAACAAGTGCCATGATGGAATTTCGATCATTTCATCAACACCACGAAAGGGGAAGTCATGAACATTATCACCATAGGAATCGATCTCGCCAAGAACGTCTTTGCTGTACACGGCGTAGATGATAACGGCAAGCCTGCCCTGGTCAAGCCGAAAGTTGTACGCGCGGATTTGCTGCCGCTGATCGCCAACCTGCCGCCCTGTCTGGTCGGCATGGAAGCCTGTTCCGGTGCGCACCACTGGGCGAGGCTGTTCCGTCAGTACGGCCACACCGTCAAACTGATGGCACCGAAGTTCGTTGCACCCTATCGCATGACCGGTCGTCGCGGAAAGAACGACGCTGCAGATGCCGCCGCCATCTGCGAAGCCGTCACCCGCCCCAACATGCTGTTCGTCCCGGTCAAAGAAGAACACCAGCAAATCATCCTGAGCCTGCACCGCACACGCCAAGGATTCGTCGAGGAACGCACCGCCGGCTACAACCGCCTGCGCGGATTGATCGCCGAATTCGGCATCGTCCTGCCGCAGAAAGTCACCTGCTTGCGCCGCGAGATCGGAGCGCACCTGGAAGACCTGCCAGGCTATGCCAACCTGTGTGTGGGCGACCTGCTGTCGCACACCGCAGACCTTGATGCGAAGATTGCCGAATACGACCGCCTCATCGCCCAAGCTGCGCGCGAGAATGCGCGCAGTAAACGCCTGATGAAACTCCCCGGCATCGGCCCGGTCACCGCCAGCGCATTGCTGGCCAGCCTTGGCGGTGGACACGACTTCAAGAACGGACGCCAGGTGGCGGCGTGGATCGGTCTTGTTCCTGGTCAGTACAGCAGCGGCGGCAAAGCGCGCTTGGGACGCATCACCAAGGCCGGAGATAACTACCTGCGCAGCCTCTTGGTCATGGGCGCGCGGGCGGTGCTCAACAGTCTGGGCGACAAACAGGATCGCTTCAGCCGCTGGGTCAGGTCATTGCAGGAGCGGCGCGGCTACTGGCGCGCTGTTGTTGCTATCGCGGCGAAGAACGCGCGGATAGCCTGGGCGGTATTGAAGTATGGCGAGGATTTCAAACTGGAGCCGGTCAATTTCTGAACGAACAACAAAACCAGCCAGCAAAGAAAGAAACCTGAAAGGAATAGTTGCGCCGCCGGAGAGCGGCAAGGAATCACCGATGCACTGCCAGCGTTGATGTGGAGCGGGTTGGACCCGCGCCGGGAGAGCCTGATCAACTTTATGGGGAGAAGTAGAACCCGACTAACGATTGAGGTCCCGGCGCGCGTCTTTCATCAGGGTCCGGGCGAATGCCCAACATGACCGGTTGTAGTTTAGCAGTCCTTCACCTTCTCGCACGATGCAAGCAGAGCGACTTGAAACGGAATGAAACAGGGAATAGCGATGAACTAAAAACCATCAACAGCACTTGCGATTTTGGGGAAGCCCTTGTAGTAAAGTTGAGGGGCAAGTGCTTTTGCGTCCCGCTCGAACGGGTTAAGCCATGCGTGCCTTACTATTTGAGATTCTAGTCTGAAGGTGTGTGCTTTTAAGGATTTCAGGCAGATTGCCCCAATATCCTGATACCAAGCACCTTCCTGGTTTCCTTAATAATTTCATCAAAACTTTTCCCGCCAACCTTCGCCTGAAAAAGCACTTCATCCCATTTCTTGAGTTCTTCAGCCGTTGGCGCCAGTCTTTCCATTATCTGATCTTGATTTTCCTCAATAAGGTTCTGTCCTTCCGGCATCTCCATATCATCAAAGTATTGATGCGATGGGTTAGGGTAGGGGAATTGATCAATAAGGCTGTTGATCTGGGTACCGAATGAAATAGGTTCCAACACGGCAGGGGGCAACCAGGATTCCCACGTGGCACTGTCGATAATGACCTCTCCTCGATCCACGCCACATCGCAATGATTCTGCGTTGATCGGCTGAGGGGGTTCAGCCATCAGCGGTCGATACATCATCACCCATATAAGCCCAGCCTGCTTCGTAATCTTCAGAACGATACATCCTGGGTAAAGCAAATTATGAACATGCCAGAATTCCGCCTGGGCGCGTTCCTCATCATTTAGCGCCGCATCCAGCACAAGCGCTGCATCCCCAACATCATTGACACACCACCGGTGCACCCCTTCGCTACGTAAGCTCCCGTAACTCACACCCAAGGTGGCGAGCAATTTGAATTGGCTTTTCTGGGAAATCGCATTGTCCCGCCCGGTGCACCAGCTAGACACATTTTGACGCACCAGCCCGGCAAGGTCTGACGCCTTGCCTTGGCTAATGTCGTTTAGCCGAAGCAGTGCGGCAAAGAGTTCTCGAATATCAGGTTTTGTTTTTTTCATAAATCGCTTGACATACTCTTTATTATTGATATAATAGTCTATCACTATTACTAATTAAATGACACCCCAAACAAAACAACTTCTGACATATAATGTTGAATCCGGCCCCGCCGGCATTTTAAAGAATGCCTGCGGGGCTTTTGTTTTGGGTGTCGTTACAAGTATGCGTGATTAACCTGGAGAATAAAATGCAAAAGGAGAGATCAAGAAAGGAATGGAATGAAGAACTTGAAACACTGAGCCGGGAATTGGCTGCCGACCGGATATGCGCAACATTCGAACTGGTGGGTAACCCATACGGTCGGATGATCGTTCCTGCGCGCGCAATCAAAGCTGACATAGAGAGAGTCAGCCCAGGCAATATCAAGGCGAACAGGGAAATGATTAAATCGTTATTAGGCGATCCTTTTGAAAAGGAGGCGAGTCTCCCCGAAGTTGAGGAAATGCCTGAACTAACGAAGCCAAAACACGTTCGCAAGCGCCGTCCGTTCCGGCGCTGCGTGAGAGTTTTCGATCCGGCCGCCATGGAATTGATCAAGGAACACGCCAAGGCCTCACACGGTGAAGTCAAGCGGCGAATCGAGGCTGACATCAAGTCAGCTCTGGCGAATGATGGCTATCGTCAAATTCCAGACTTCAAAAACATCAAGCGGAAGCTGGCTGATCTGCAGGGTAAATTCGGCAATTGTGCGGCTGTGCTGGAATACCTGCTTGGCGTGCTGATCCTGGCCGGTGTAACCAAGCCGGAATCATTTCGTATTGCCCCCATTCTTTTGAACGGACCGCCAGGTGTAGGCAAAACCGCGGTTGCACAGGCTTTGGCCGCATTACTTGGGTTGCCATTCCGAAAAATCAGTTCCGGGTCGATGCAGCATGCCTTCGTGATGACTGGATCCGATACACGGTGGGGCAATTCTCAGCCGGGAGAGGTATTCAACATGATCGGGCGCGGCAAGTCGGCTTCCGGGATCATTTTGCTTGACGAAGTGGACAAGATCAGCAACCGGTCTGACCACGCTATTTTACCTGCCCTGCTGGATCTACTTGAACCTGAATCGGCCAGAATCTTTGTCGATGTCAGCCTGAGTCTTCCCTTCGATGCATCTCGTCTGTTTTTTATTATGACCTGCAATGACAAGGAAAAAATGGATCCGGCATTGCTGTCCCGGTGCCAGGTTTTCGACATCGCAGCGCCAGGGTGGGAACAGAAGGTAATGATTGCGAAAAGCGAGCACGAAAAGCTGAACCGAGGCTTGCCTCGCTGTCGTCATCTGGCACTGGATATTCAAGCCGTGGAAAAACTGGCCCATGCGAACATCGACGTGCGCGCGCTGATTCGGGCGGTACACAAAGGGTTCACTGTCGCCTACACCAATGGCCTCAAAGTCGCGGTGCCGATTGTGGAAGCGGTGACCGAGGTCAAAAAGTCGAAGCCTATTGGGTTTGTCTGGCCTGAGTCTGGGAATCAGGGTCCCGGAACCATGCACTGATAGCAGCATGTTGTATCGGTAGAACCGTAGCCAAAAAGTACGGTTCTACCAACCTAAAATAAGGAGAATTTATATGAATGAAGATAACACGCAAAAGCTGTTCAAGAATTTCCCCAGGCTGTACCGGGGTGATGGCCAGGAGAAGCGGAATGCCCACATGCAGTGGGGCTTCGAGTGTGGCGATGGCTGGTTCAGGTTGCTCTATGACTTGTCATCAGCCATTGAGCGCGAGGCACGCAAGTTGGGGATTGACCCGGCATCGGAGGATTGGCCCCGTGCCAGGCATATCAAGGAAAAGTTTGGAACGTTGCGGTATTACGTATCCACGCCGGGACCAGATGCAGATGACATCAACAATATGATTTGGGAACAGAGAAATGGCGTGGTCAGCTTTCGTCCGGTCGCCAGCATCGGTTCGATTCGCAACCTGGTCGAAGTTGCCGAAGCGCAGTCTGAACATATCTGCGAGACCTGCGGGCTGGCCGGTACGCTCAGGACGGAGGGGTGGTGGAAAGTGTCGTGCGATCCGTGTGATGAAAAAAGGAGGGCAGAGCATGCGATCACTGACTGACTTGAAGTCGCGCTTGTTGGGCTTGGCATCACGCAACCATCAAAAGGAGAAAAAATGCGTATCCATGTTTTGAGTGATTTGCACACGGAATTTTCCACCTATGAACCACATAGCGTCGATTGCGACGTTGTGGTGCTGGCTGGCGACATCGGAAGTGGTGTCAAAAGTATCGAGTGGGCGCGTCGTGTCTGGGCTGGCAAGAAGATTATCGTGGTGCCGGGTAATCACGAGTTCTACCATCTGGATCGGGGCCAGACGCTGGATCAGATGCGTGCTGCCGCCCACAAATTGGATGTGCACTTGTTGGATAACGATGAGGTGGTGATCGATGGGGTTCGTTTCCTGGGCAGTACCTTGTGGACGGATTTTATGTTGTTTGGCGAGCATGACCAACCTCGCGCTATGGCTGCCGGAAAACAAGGATTGAATGATTTTCGGTTGATACGGGATCAAGGACAGGTGTTCACACCGGCACGCTCGATCGAGGTGCATAAGGAGTCATTGGCTTGGATATCGGAAAAACTCAAGGAAGACTATACGGGTAAAACAGTCATCGTCACTCACCATCTGCCGAGTCATCATTCGGTAACCCATCGATACAAGGAGGAAATCCTCTCGGCGTGTTTTGCTTCGCGGCTGAGCAACGATTTGTTTGGCCGTAGCGAACTGTGGATCCACGGTCATACCCATGACAGCCTGGACTATGTGCAAAACGGTACGCGTGTCCTATGCAACCCGCGTGGCTATAGCCGATACGTCCACGACCAGGAAAACAATGAGTTCAATCCGATCCTGGTGGTGGAGATATGAGGTCATTGATGAACAGGTTAAAGCCGAGATGACCATGGGCGTATTTTTCGACACGGAGTTCACGACCCTAAGCGAGAAAGGTTTTCTGGCGCTGATCAGCATCGGTCTTGTATCTGATGATGGACGGGAGTTTTACGCCGAGCTGATCGACACCTGGCAGAAGGGGATGTGCTCGACTTTCGTCATCGACACCGTCCTGCCCTTGCTGGATGGTGGGGAGTGCCGCATGACGGAAGCGCAACTTGCCATCAGGCTCAAGGAATGGATCGAGAACTTGGGCTGCCAAGAGGTGGTACTGCGCAGCGATGCGCCAACATACGATTGGTCGTGGCGAAATGGTCCTTGAGCCTGGCGGGTGAACTACTGAGTATGAAGCGGCCACACATATCAATATACCCGCTTAAACCGATAATGCGGGTGACTGGGTACGTATCGCTTCCAAGCATCGATCCAGTTTGTCGCCATTGCTTGTTGTGCGTCGGCGAGAGATATTTCCTGGTTGCATACCATCTTGTACAACACAAACTCCAGTCGATCCTTTTTCTTGGCATTCCATTCGCTGTTGCGTGGTTCGGGCCACAGGTTGCGCCGATCATGAGGTGCACCCCCGATTGAAAGGGCAATCAGGTGATCTTCTTCGTAGTGCTTGGGGTTTCTGTCAATGTAACCGTACTCACGCATCTGCCGTTTTTTAAGTTTGTTGGTGAAGTGCGCGGGCGGACGTATGGTTTTGGTGTATCCGTTCACGCAAACCGTAGAGTGGATATTCTGCTGTGATACTTCGGGGTTAATAGCGCCTGGTGTAAGCGATGGATCGGGCAGGTCGGATGCCCAGACGGGGAATGAAAGAGCCAGTGCAAGAGTGGCCGGCAACAAGAATAATCGGGTAAAGTAACTGTTCATACGCGGAGATTTCCTCATGTCTGACTTATCCAAGTTCGCCCAATATAACAAACTCGCCGACCAGCTTATCGAAAAAGTGAGCAAGGATGACTTGGCTGAGTGTGCCAGATTGCTGGCGCTGAATGTGGCTCATTACGAGTCAAAGTACGGCGAACTACCACTAGACGAGACCCTTGCCATGATCGGCATGACCAAGCCCAATGAAGAGCAGCTTCAGCTAATGACAAACGGAATGGAAATATTGGTTGGTGTGCTTGGGAATGTTGTTGGGATCGGGCAAGAGATACACTGAATATGGATATGATCGTCAGCTTTCGGTTAAGCTTTTTTGAAGATTGAAGTTCTTCCCTATGCCAGTAGCAGAATGACAAGGGCACTGCGAACGTCACGCTCTCAGTGCATGACTGTGGCGATCCTATAAAATGGTGGGTGGTCAGTTCTGCCTGCTGGGATGATAATCATCTAGCCGGCCTCCTAGCTGCGTAGTTGCAGCAAGGGTAAAGTTTAAGGTGCAAACCCACTTAACCCAAGGAGACCGACATGAAGAAGTATAGCGGAATAGATTTGCATTCGAACAACAGCGTGGTGGTTTTAACGGATGAAGAGGATCGGATCATTTATCAAAAACGTCTGGCAAACAAACTGGATGAAATCCTGATGGCGCTTGCTCCACACAAGGAGGAAACCGTTGGTGTGGTGGTCGAGTCCACGTACAACTGGTACTGGTTAGTGGATGGCTTGATGGACGCGGGATATCAGGTGCATCTGGCGAACCCATCGGCGATCAAGAAATACGAAGGGCTGAAGTACAGCGGGGACTTTGCCGACGCAACCTATCTCGCACAACTGTTGCGCCTGAGATTGTTGCCGGAGGGCTATATCTTCCCGCGGGAACTACGTGCCGTACGAGATCTGGCACGTAAGCGGATGCAACTGGTGCGCTGCCGGACGGCACAGATTTTAGCTATAGAGGGTATTCTGGTACGGGAAACTGGAGGTCGGATGAGCGGCGAAAAGGTCAAGACGATGACAACCGAAACAGTTGAAGCATTTGGTTTTATGCCAAACGTGACCTTGGCGATGGAGTCTAACCGAGTGGTCTGCCAGGCGCTGCATAAACAGATCAAGGTACTGGAGAAACGATTGGAATCGGAAGTGCAACTGCAGCCGGGATACCAACTCATCAGAACGATTCCCGGCATAGGTCAAGTGCTGGCCACGACGATCATGCTCGAAGCTGGCCCCATGACACGCTTTGCCGATGTCGGGAACTTCAGCTCATACTGCCGCTGTGTGGATAGCCTGCGTGAAAGCAACGGCAAGAAGAAGGGCGAAGGTAATGCCAAAAATGGCAATAAGTATCTGGCCTGGGCATTTATGGAGGCGGCGAACTTCGCGCTGCGTTACTGCCCAGAGGCCAAGCGCTTTTACGATCGCAAGAAGAATCGGACTAATCGGATCGTGGCGCTCAAGTCTGTTGCGCACAAGTTGGCGCGGGCGTGTTACCACATCCTGCGCGAACAGCAGCCTTTCGATGTGAAACGATGTTTTGTTTAGAGTTTGGCCAAAGGCGGTGAGCCAGGAAAGCGGACTGGTGTCCAACCACTACGAATGATTTGGACGCCGCCTTTGTGCCATCTATTTTAGTGCAACACTGAATCGCCCAAGCCGTGAGCCACTTTAAGGACTGGAGTCGCAATAGCGACAGCCACTTTGAATGTAAAACCAATTGGACTCGGCTTGGCACCAAAGTTTCTCTGGGGTGGCAAAGGCCACCAGGGCGGTCGTAAAACACCACGACAAGCTTGATCTCGATGGGTGTCTGGTGCGATTCACTTCGCAACCAACTGAATGAGGAAACGGGTGCGGTGAAGTTTGCAAGAAGCAAGGTGGCATGGCTTTATGCTTCGGTGTGTCGCAACCAGATTGCGATGATTTTATTTTGCCCTTGACTACCGGCCGACTAATGGGTGTCCGCTTTCGACATTTTTGAACAATCACCTTTAACCCATTGCCGACTGTGGCAAATGACTGCTATCGGGCAACAAATGAGTAATACTGACCTTCACATTTTGATAATAGTCAGTCAAAGCCAATAATTGTGGTCAGGTATCAGGCACCTTCACCAGGGTCAATTGAGGATGAGCGAAATGGATTTGCCTCGGCCATACTCCTCAATATCAGTGGTGCGGAAATGCCTACATTTACAGCCAGTATTGGTTTTAAATCAACTCCAGACATAACATACATGTATGCCAAGCCACCACCAAGCAATGGCATGATTGCGTAAGGAAGCCAGTATATGATTGAATGAAAATCAGGGTGTAGCGCCTTAGGTACTTTTGCCAGTTCGGCAATCTCCAAAAGCTTAATCGACAAGGCACCACAAACGGCAAACAGAACAGCGGGTGGAATAATAGTAGTGCCCATCATTAAACAATACGATTCTTAAGGGCACCTAGGATCTTCTCTCCTGAAGAAGCTGTTTCAAGGTAGTGCTTTCTTGTGGTGAATAGTGGTTCACCACTCTTTGCGGGGGTGGATGAGCGTAAAAATGTATCTGTATTTGTCGTAAGGACATTGACCACCACATTAATTGGTAAACCAGATTCTTTCGCAATACCATTTAATGTGCGCCACTTATATCTTGGACTCTCAAGCGCTATAGTGATTTTATCGGTATATATTTTGGAAAAATCCACAACAACCTCCTCAGGGTGACTAAAAAGTATTTACAGTACGATAAAGTCAAAATGTAAATTGATGTCAACAATGTTCATTATGCCTGTGGACTCCACTCATCCGCAACGCCCCACAATTTTAGTGGTGTCAGCAGCTCAACTATTGCAGCCATTCTGGCTGCTACATATGAGATGAATATTGACCAAGAAGTGTCATCAACACTTTTATGCAATATACCAACTATTTATGATCTATGTTTCTATACACAATGGAAATTCGCTAAGGCTTCTGCTCCTATGAAGCTTGATTTTGAAAGCTTTGACTTTTAAGGTTACGTTCCGAAGGTGAGCACATCCGAAGGTTAACCTCCATCTTCCATAGGTAGCGATGCATAGCGCGACTCAAATAACTTCTGCTTATCTTTGATTTCTAGCCGTTGGTAACAGTAAAGCTGCCAAAAATCTTGCCAAATATCGTGTTGTGGCGGAAGGTATTGGACCGAGAGGCCGAGATCCGTAGCTTCTTGGTGGCCAATCATCTGGCCATGAGACAACCACTTTCCAGTATTGAGTAGCTCACCGGCAATGCTCGTGATATTGCCGATTTTCGGAGCACGGAACATGCCGTATCTAAGCTGCTCCTCAGCAAAAATGCGCGCTCTAAGTCGGGCAGCCTCAAAGAGTTTAATTCTGGCAGGATCAAATTTCTGCATCATGATGTGTGCTACAACATCATTTGGATCCTTAGCAAGAGTTGCTGAATACTGAGCATACGCGTCTAAATAACTTTGGATGGGTGTTGAAATACGGTTACCTTGACCATCATCCAAAACAATTTGGGGATCAATTGGGCCAAGCTCAGAACTGTCACTCATGACAATGCAGTCAGCTCCGAGTGCCATTAACGTTCCTGAACTTTTTGCGAAGTCAGGAATAATTACACGTAGCTCCTCATTGCCCACTTTATTACGTATCATCGTAATTAGCTTCTCTGCAGCATCCATATCACCGCCTGGAGTGTGCAATAGCAAATCAAGTTTTTGGTTTGGTTCAAGGTTGTGTAATAGATCTACAAGCATAAGGACGTCGTCACGACTGATAGTCGTTTGAATTCCGCCTACATAGCAAATAAGTTGATGCCCAGTTTTTCTTTCTATATTGCAGATAAGTTCCTGTCTTCTATAACGGCCAGAGTGCATCGCTTGAAACGCAGGCGTCTTTGTGATTTTACGTGTTGTAACAGGTGCCGCATTACCAGAAGTTTGCTCTTCAATAGTATCAGGCTGGCCTTGAACAGCAGTTATTGCCTGATCACTAGGATTCGTTATGGACATGAGTTACTCCTTATCGTGAACCCAATGTGTAGCGCCATTGCGAATGATATAGTGGCATCGCCTTCCACTAAATTTCGCGTCCACGCTTGGCCATAAGCTCATCAGAAAATTGTTAGATAAACGCCAATATGGTTTGTGGTGTCTATCGAGTGTCACCATTATGCGATGCCCTTTCCGACATGGGCAGTCGAAGACCAGCCACTTAAGGTAACTCGGACTGCCAACTATCACAGCACCACGATACGGTAACTTATCTGGGACTTCATCTGCTTCTGCGACAATGGCAACGATACGCCATGGCCACCAGGGGAGAAATTGCCATCGAGAAATATTTTTCATGTTGACCAAGCGATTTCCAAGAATGGTTCTGTCATACCTCGACCGAGTTTACCAGATGCTTCACTGCAATAGTGCCCCACTCTAGGTGTGGCAACATTTGTAGATACTTCGCGATCGTGAATTCGCAATAAAACTTCACTCGGCCTTGGTAATGGACCAAACCCAATCAATCGCTCCAAAAGTTCATTGACTGCTGTAGCTGCGACTAGTGTTGTGAATGTAATTACCGCTGGTTCAATCTTACCAAGAGCTGGAGCGTAGCCTTCACTTGCCAAGCGTTTTTGTTCTTCAGGCATCATTAACTCGGATGCTGCCCGTGCAATATCAATACGCCCTCGGCACAATAAGCAGGCTTGTCCTGGAGAAATTACGGTCACCCTGCCATCGATACCAACAAGTATCCCTTCTTCGTCGCTTGATAAAAGTACACCACAGTCAATTACCGGCGTCAGAATATATGTAGGCAGTCTTGACAATACTAATCGTCCTGCATTGTCATCCGTACAGCCGAAAACTATGTCGCAATTTGTAAGCTTCTTGGCAGTCTTTGATACATTCAACGTAGATTGAATTACTTCACATTTTGAATTTGGTGCAATTCGCAGAATATTTTCATTGGCAACCTCCACTTTGGGTCGACCAACTTGATTTGGATAAGAGCCATAAACTCGTGTTGTATTGCTTTCTGAGAGTATGTCAGGATCAATAAGCACAAAATTTCTCACTCCTAATCTAACAAGCTGTTCTGCAATTGCAGAGCCAGTACCTCCACAACCAACAATCCCCACTTTGAAGTCGTTAAGCGCAGTCTGGACAGCTGGCCCAAAAGCACGCACGCTGCGATCGAACATATCAAGCGGCTCACGAATTCCAAAATTGTTTGAGTAGCTTAACCTTAAGCGATCACCCACTTGCCATAAACGATCAATCGAAATATTTTCTTTTTCAATAGGTGAGATGTGGCCAGTGAATGCCAGGCCGGATTCTGTAGGACTTACAATTAGTGCACCATAGAAATCACTTCCAGAGCGAAGCCGAAATAGATCAGCAAGCTGCTCATCAACAACTTGGTCATGCGAACTTGGTAATGGCGAAGATCCAATACCTGGATGGGAATGAACCCAAATGGCAGTTGCTCCGAGTTCCTCTGCGCGTGCGAGAGCGGGTACATAGCCTTGCGATTTAATTATCATCTCATAATGCTCGCGTCGTATATATTCCGACTCTGGTACAGGATGGAATTCGCGACCCAGCAAACGAATTTGCTTATCGTCTGTCGTCAAGATGCTTACTAGCAAAACTCCTGCAGTCTCTAAAGATTCAGCTGCTAAAGCATTAAGCTTCAAAGCAAGAGACTCATGTAGTACCAATGTTGTAGTCATTTTACGAGTCCTAGCCCAGCACTACGTTCGAGTTCTCGCCGTATTAAAGCTAGAAATGATTCAATCGTATCGGTGCCAGGTTGCCATTGTCCCGGGGATAAGTGGCGTGACCACCGCTGCCAGTTTCTGCCCAAATGTGGTTCCACTACCTCAGTCGCTTGTATTAGCTTACCATCTGCACACCCGACAGCAGGGTCGAACCACCACATGTCGGGGGGCACATCAGGAAAGCCTGGATTTAATCTGAGAAGAAGGTCTGTTGTGGAGAGTGTAAAACCTTCGGGCAGCACATAACCACGGAATAAAATACACGTCATATTCGATTCTTCTAAAACCGTATACGGAATACCACGCTGGTTCAAATATTCAATATCTGACGGAGGGAGTGCCATAACCACTCCTATTTACAGAGTTGAGAATCGACCAGGATTGATTTGACCCGGAGCTGTGAAAAATCGTATACCGTCACGTAGTTCGACGACTTCTTCATCTCCAATTTTCCGATCCGGTCCACCTGGTATAACTTGAAAAAGATCACGGTCGGGTTGTATTGGGGTATCCGGAACATACCGAAGCTCCGCACCAGTCATTGACTTTTTGTGGACTTTGTAATGCACCCGATCTATCTGAATGTTAATTGTAATCAGATGCTCCGGGTGATCTGGATGTTCTTGAATATTAGCTTGTTCACTGGTCATAGCAGTCTCCTTTTGGTAGTGTGGTGTCATGATACCATAATATCATGGTACTTGACAAGCTCGGTATCAAGTGTAATGATGGTCTCATGAAAAGTACAAAAGCAATGACAATACGTCTCTCACAAGAACAGGCCGATGCATTAGAGACGGTGGCGAATGTTGAGAATCTCCCAATCTCTGAAGTCATTCGATCAGCTATCGCTCTGCATGTCGAAGTTAGGGCAAAGGATCCAAACTTCCAGCATAGCCTACGAGAACGCATAACTCGCGCCGAACGACTACTCAAGAAGTAGTACCTGCTCATTCCAATTATTCAAAGTTTTGCTCACTGCATGTTAGCCAAAGACGGTATTGTCATTTAGCTAATATTATTTGGTGATAAGACCTGCGGCTCATAAGCAAGCCAACGCTTTTGGTTTGTACGACATCAGAGGCAACGTGACGGATGAGTGGAAGATATAAGTAAGCTAAAATGCCTTCTATGCCTTCGCTTCGTGTGGTTTGTGGCGGTTTGGCAATTGATCTCGCACACGCAAGAAAGTCGGAACTTCGTACCCGCTTCCCAAACTGGTCGCTAGACTGGTAGAGCATTGGAGGTGCCACTTATATGAAAATCCAAACAATATCGTTGATAACTTCATTGCTACTTGCAATCGTTGTGAGCAGTTCCGCGCATGCAGACGGTACTTTTGCTGGATATTTATGTACGCAAGATTGTTCCGGACACGAAGCAGGCTACGAATGGGCAGATGGACATGGAATTACTGATCCAAATGATTGCGGGGGAAACTCGCAATCATTTATAGAAGGGTGCATGGCATACGCGAACGGCTTAAGCCCCGATGAAGAGAGTGATCTTGATTCAGGTGACAACAATAATAACGCTGATGGTGATAATAACGATGATGATGGAAATGACGAAAACGAAGACTAGTAACCAAACTCAGAGGTTTTTTCATATTAGTGCAATAAGACTCGCAATCGATGAGCAGCGTTGTAGGAAATAAGTTACGGTACTTATCGAGGACTGCCGAAATTTTACCGAACTGGTTCGCCAGCTTGGACTAGATAAGGTCGGTTAGCCATGATGAGCGGACTTATTTGGTGCTGTATTCCATAGTCCGAAATAGCCGAGCGGCAGACATGAGTAATCAGCATAGCAATCGAATTAAAGTTTTTTTGCCATTGAATCCGGAAGCATAACCGTTCCGAAACGGCACGGTTAGACGCTTTGGTAATACCTTGCTATATATATGATTACTACCTAATTAAATCTTGTATCGAAGATGAAAACTATTCTGTTGATGGCACAAAAAATCAAATTACTAATTACCATCACATCTTTGATATAATTAATGAACAAATAAATTATCTGATAAAGTGGAGGCGTAAAGCGAATGGATCAATCATCTTTATTACCAATGAAGGCGAAGTTTCTACGGAAGACATTGGAATTAGTATAGCGAACAGCGATGTTGAAAAATTCTATGAAATTGTTGCTGAGATGACTGTCGAATATATGAATAAGAGTATCAATGGCATTGTGAATAAAAAGTGAGAGGCAACTGAAATTCGGAATTAGATTTTGGATAACATTAGATTGACCTCTTCACCTTAATACATAACGCCATCCTGGTTCTTTCAAGAATTCCCTCGAAACTATCCCCGCCAAGCTTGGCCTGAAATAGTACATCGTTCCATTTCTTGAGTTCTTCTGGGGTTGGCGCCAGCCTTTCCATTATCTCTTCCTGATTTTCATCAGCTGGATTCTGTCCATCCAACACCTCCATTTCATCAAAATATTGCTGTGATGGAATAGGGTAGGGGAATCGTTCAATCAGATTAGTTATCTGCGTACCGAATGACACAGGTTCCAGCATGGCGGGCGGCAGCCAAGATTCCCAAGTTTCTGTGTCGATGATGACCTCCCCTTGATCCTCGCCAAATCGCAATGATTCTGCGTTGATCGGTTGGGGTGGTTCGGACATCATCGGGCGGTACATCACTACCCATACAGATCCGGTAGGTTTAACCACTTTCAGAACGATGCAGCCTGGATACCGAGTGTTATGAATGTGCCAGAATTCCGCATGGGCGCGTTCCTCGTCGTCAAGCACCTCGCCCAGCACCAGCGCCACTTCTTCAACCTCCCGCACACACCATCGGTGCACCCCATCGGGACGTAATCTGCCGTAACTCACGCCCAATACATCGAAAAGC
>Ga0307375_10003649_pt1 | contig 15040 bp, 13 predicted proteins | sample TR1MG_FD_202531 | JGI IMG/M metagenome (GOLD analysis project Ga0307375, IMG submission 202531) | Soil microbial communities from Risofladan, Vaasa, Finland - TR-1 | ecosystem: Environmental > Terrestrial > Soil > Coastal area > Acid sulfate soil | place: Finland: Risofladan, Vaasa | collected...
GAGTAGTTACCATTCGTCAAGAATACCCCTTGATCGCGATACTCCACGTGGGCCATATCGCCAGTTCGATAACGAATCATCGGCATTAACTGGTTTCGAAACCCAGTAAATATCAATTCCTCCTCACCATCGTGCGCGTCATCAAAAGGCATGGACTCAGGCCACCCTTCAGACTCCATCACCTGTAAACCCGTCTCATAGCCATCCATCTCGTACGCCATGACGCCCAATTCGGCAAGCCCATACCGATTTATAACGCGACACTGCAGTACGCGCGCAATACTTTGCCGCATGTATGGCTCGAGTAGCTCACCGCTGGATTCAAACACATCAAATGTCTTCGCGCTGCCATAAGTCTTTTCCACATAACAGGCGAGAGCATAAATAGTCGATGGGTGACCGTGAACAAGGTAGGGGCATCGTTTCAGTAAAGTTTGCCATATCTCCTCCAACCCAACATCATCGATACGGTCAAACCAAATATTACTGCGATTCATCGCCAGACCCTTCCAGTCTTCACGAGTCCAGCGCCGCTGGTGAGCTTGATCTGGAAACCGACAAGCGAAGTGCAGCTCGAACTTATGCTTCTTCTTACCTATTCGCTCACGCGCATAAAGGGTGACAGCCGCCGCATAATCAACCGCACTCTGGTCATAATAAATATGGCATGAGGAGCCGGTAGAGCCCCCCGTTTTGCATACCTGATGGCGGATTGTCTCAGGCTGCACTGAAAACAATCGAGGGCCTTGCTCATGAATAATATCTTTTGTTAGGTACGGGAGATCCGTCAAATACCGGACATCCCGTCGCACTTTATCAGGATCGAATTTTAACGAGTAAAACAAATCTTTATAGTAAGGCACACGATCACCCGCAAAGCTTAAGACGTTAGCCAAACGGTCCAAGGCAATCCTCTGCCTTTCTGTATAATCTCTTTTATAAAAATCCCGCAATTCGGCTCGCTTACTGCGAATATCCCGCTTCTCAAGGCGTTCGGCGACCGGATAGGCAATTAAAGCACTAAGCCAGCCCCGAACATAACTGAAGGGATTGTTCGTCATACTCATTCCTAGCACAACTGCCATGCCACTGTAAGGTTTGTGTCCGTAATGGTGCGTATAGTGATCCCTGGCAATTCGTCACTTTGCTCGCACGCCTTTGAGCCCTGTCGCCGAATACGAGATGGAGCCTAGGCTACCTGTAAGCGAAACACACAAGTAGCAGCACGCAATGCAAGCCGACCAGAACCCGGCCGACGCCATCTTATGGGCCTTGATCAAGAGATGGCATGCTCTACGACATCATCAGCCCTTGAATAACGCGCGCCCTATCCGCTTCCCAGAACGCCGACCCCATCCCTCTTCCGTAACTACGCTTACCGCGCTATTCGATATCTAAGTCACATGCGTTACCTGCTGCTTCAATCAATTCTTTTACTGAACGCGTGCGTCCGGTCGCAAGAACGAAGTCCTCTGGCTTCGCCTGCTGGACCATGCGCCGCATCCCCTCGACATAATCCCCGGCAAATCCCTAACCGCGTTTGGCGTCTAGATTGCCCATCACCTGGAATATCCGCGGTCTTGTTTGTTATCTTTTAGTCCCCCGAAAGGAGTCCGTCATTGGGTAGTGGGCCCGCCATGAAGGCTCAACGCCCCCATGTTATTCAAACACCTCGGCACATTGGAGCGCGCTACCCGCCTTGTCCTTATCGGACACGAGAGGAGACTCCGTAAGAGGCCAGACAATGGCCAGATCCGGGTCATCCCAGCGGATACACCGCTCATATTCCGGTGCCCAATAATCCGTCGTCTTATAAAGAAACTCGGCCGTCTCCGAGACAACGACAAATCCATGGGCAAACCCCGGCGGAATCCAGGCCATCCGCTTATTCGCGGCCGACAGACTAAATCCGGCCCATTGGCCAAAGGTCGGCGAGCTTTTGCGGATATCGACTGCCACATCATAGACCTCGCCTTCGATCACCCGGACAAGCTTCCCTTGCGGTTGACGGATCTGGTAATGGAGGCCGCGCAGCACCCCTTGGCGCGAGCGTGAATGATTGTCTTGCACAAACTCGCCTTGAATCCCGAATCCCTGGAGCGCCTTTTTATTATAGCTCTCAAAAAAGAAGCCCCGGTCGTCGCCAAAGAGCCGCGGTTCCAGTAACAGCACGCCGGGCAGACTTGTTTCGCAGACCTTCATCAAAATAGCGGCTCGCGCAGCAATCCCATCAAATAGTGCCCATAGCCATTTTTCGCAAGAGGGGCGGCCAAGGCCTCCAACTGTTGGGCGTCAATATACCCCATCCGGTAGGCAATCTCCTCGGGGCAGGCCACCTTAAGCCCTTGGCGTTTCTCGATCGTCGCGATAAAGTGCGCCGCCTCAAGCAAGGATTCGTGGGTCCCGGTATCGAGCCAGGCCATACCGCGCCCCATCACGATGACCTCCAACTGACCATCTGCGAGATAATGCTTATTGACGTCTGTGATCTCGTACTCCCCACGCGCCGAGGGGGCGAGCGCTTTGGCAATATCGACCACACGATTGTCGTAAAAATAGAGCCCGGTGACCGCATAGCGCGACTTCGGGGCAAGCGGCTTCTCCTCGATCGACAAGACCCGTCGGTCGGGGCCGAACTCGACTACACCATAACGTTCCGGGTCATGGACGGGGTAGGCCCATACCGCAGCCCCCTGCTGATGACCGGCTTTGGCTTGCAGGCTCTGCGCGAGGTCGTGGCCATAGAAGATATTGTCGCCCAGTATCAAGGCACAGGGATCATGACCGATGAACTCCGCCCCAATCACAAAGGCCTGGGCAATCCCCTCCGGTTGCGGTTGGGCCGCATACTGGATATTGAGGCCCCACCGCGCCCCATCCCCTAATAACTGCGCAAACCGCGGGGTGTCTTGCGGGGTGGAGATCACCAGAATCTCGCGTATGCCCGCCAACATGAGCGTCGACAGGGGATAGTAGATCATGGGCTTATCGTAGATCGGCAAGAGTTGCTTTGACACCACATGGGTCGCGGGATAGAGCCGCGTTCCCGAACCGCCCGCCAGAATGATGCCTTTCATAGCACTCCGCTCGACTGTGTCCCTTTCGTCCCGTACTGCCTGTCAATCCACTGCCGGTAATCCCCGGTCATTACACCCTCAAGCCAAGGGCCCTGCGCCAGATACCAAGCTACGGTCTGACGTAACCCACTCTCGAAACTCTCTCGCGGCTGCCATTGAAGCTCCGTGCGGATCTTGGTCGCATCGATGGCATAGCGCAGGTCGTGCCCAGGGCGATCGCGCACATAGGTAATCAGAGAAGAGCGCTGCGGAACTGCCGCGTGCGGGCGTAACTCGTCGAGGATCGCGCAGAGGGCGTGCACCACTTCGAGGTTGGTCTTCTCGCTATTGCCGCCGATGTTATAGGTCTCGCCTATACGCCCCCCTGCCAGCACTGTCCGAATCGCCGCGCAATGATCCCCCACGTAGAGCCAATCGCGGATGTTGCGGCCATCGCCGTACACCGGTAGGGACTTTGCGGCCAGCGCGTTTAGAAACATAAGCGGTATGAGCTTTTCCGGGAACTGATAGGGCCCGTAATTGTTCGAACAGTTGGTCGTCAGAACCGGCAGGCCATAGGTGTGATAATAGGCCCGCGCCAGATGGTCTGAGGCCGCTTTAGAGGCCGCATAGGGGCTATTAGGGGCATACGGCGTATGCTCCGTAAAGGGCGCATCATGCGGCCCCAAAGACCCGTATACCTCATCTGTCGAGACGTGCAAGAAACGAAACCGCCCCTTGTCAGGATCCGGTAGGGACGACCAGTACGCACGGGTCGCCTCCAGCAAGCGGAAGGTGCCCGTGATATTCGTGGTCACGAAGTCCTCAGGGCCCGTAATCGAGCGATCGACGTGGCTCTCGGCGGCAAAATGCACGATGGCATCGGGGCGATGCTGGATCAGGAGCTGGCGCACCAACTCGGTATCATTGATGTCGCCATGCACGAACACATGGCGCGGATCAGCGGAAAGACTCTCCAGGTTGCGGATGTTGCCCGCGTATGTGAGCTTATCCAGGGTGACCACGGCCCCGCCGGTCTCGGCAATCCAGTCCAGCACAAAATTGGATCCAATAAACCCAGCCCCGCCGGTTACAAGAATGCTCTTCATACGCCCCAATTATCCCTTAGGCTTTCGACTCGCGTGGCTTAAAGCCTTCTCTGCCATTAGGCGCGCGCACTCAATTTATCCGGCTCCCCTTCATCTTCTTTCTTAGTGGGCTTTTCTATAGCTATGAGACGCCCATTGGCCAACTTCATGACCTTAGTACACATCTTATTGATAAGGTCCTGCGAGTGCGAGGCGATAATCAATATCGGCGTTCTCTTTAATAGCTCCTGCAACCGCTTCTCGGCCTTCTCCACGAAATTGGCATCCCCCACCGACAACCACTCGTCCATAATGAGGATCTCGGGGTCGATATTGGTGGAGACCGAGAAGGCGAGACGCATGACCATCCCTGAAGAATAGGTCCGAAGCGGCATCCCCAGATAATCGCCCAATTCCGAGAACTCGGCAATATCGTCCACCTTCTTTCGGATCTCTTTCGGTTTAATGCCCATCATGAGACCGCGCAGGACGATATTTTCATAACCTGTGGCCTCTGACTCCAATCCCATGGAGATATCCAAGAGGGAGGCGATGCGCCCATTGATGGCAATACTGCCTTCCGTGGGCTCATAGACCCCGGCAATCACCCGCAAAAGCGTCGTCTTCCCGGATCCGTTTTGTCCGACAAGCCCGACCCGATCGCCCTCGCCTATATCGAACGACAGCTGATCCAAGGCCCGCACGCAAATGCGCCCGCTGTGATCGGCGCCGATGCGGCCACCGGTCGCAGTCCTTAAGATCGCCTTTTTTAACGACCGCGTGGGTGCGTTATAGACGGGAAACTGCACCCCCAGCTGTACCGCTTTCACCGAAACCGACATATCTATACCCAGTATGAAATGCGGGCCCGGAAGCGGCTAAAGAATGCTAATGCCACCCCCCACCCCAGGACCGTGACCACGGCCACGAAAACCAGCGAATACTCGGAAGGCAGACGCCCTTGAAGCGGCCTCATCACAAGCTTCATCAGGTTATAGGCGGGGTTCCAGTTCGCAACCCACATATGATGCTTCAAAAGCCTAGCCCGCCACATAACCGGGGTCACGAAAAACAAGACCTGCATGAGACTTGTCACGATCTGCGGGATATCGCGAAAACGGGCCGACAAGGTCCCGAGGACCAGGCCGATCCACATCGCGTTCAAGGCGATGACCAATAACCCGAACGGCACCAGGATCACCTGCCACCCCCAGGCAATGGAAAACCAGAGATAGACAAAGATCAGGACCGCGGCATTATGAAAAAAGATGATGAGATTCCGCCAGATCATCCGCAACACATAGACGCTAAAGGGGAGCCGAATCTGCTTAATAATCCCTTCGGACTGGATAAATATGGAGCACCCCTCCATAACCAAAGTGGAAATTAAGGCCCATACGATCATTCCAATGGACAGATACGGGATATACTCAGCCACTTTCTGGTGAAACAAGTGTGCATACAATGCGCCCATGGCGGCGACCGTAATGCCTAAACTCAACGTAATCCAAAACGGGCCGATCGCAGACCGCTTATAGCGCATCTTTATGTCTTGCCAACCGGTAATGATCCAGACATGGTAGGCCTTGAGGCCTTCCTCAATATCTTTGACCGCCAACCCTAATTTACTGGGCGCAGCCACCCTTGTCTGGTCCATGACGGCCTCATCGGAAAACGACTTACCTACCCACATCTTGGTATCCTGCAACGCTTGAGCCTGAGGGAATATCCCGCCACGAGCCGGCCATCTGACGCACCCCCATTTAATTGCATACCCTAATCCGCGCCACGCGCAACCCCCCCCGATGAGTTCCTGGCCGACATTTTAGCACACCGCGACCTTTTGTTGCCCACCGCACACCGCATCACAAGGTGCTCTGGTCTGAAAGCAACCCACACAATTTTTGGTTTTTCTCATGATCCGCCCCTTTTTGCGGCAATCTGCCTTCTTGCCAGCTGTCTGAAAATGGAAGAAGTGTCTCTCCTTGCACGCTCAATATTTCAGCCTAGCTACGCTCACAACGTCTAATTTATCCAGCCAATCCTTTACGCACGTCATAAATATCCCGACAATGTCAGGGAGAAGCTCGTTTTTATGCAATCCCCTGCCGACAATATCGAGATCGATAACCCACAACGCCCATCACTCTATGTTTCCAGTTTTCCCATTCGCCCGCGCAAACCATCAAAAATACCTTTCGCCATATAAGATAAATGGTAACTACTCACCCGGTTCAGCGTACAGCTCCCCAGAAAGGGCCATCTGAATGGCGACGAGGGGATTGTATCCGCGATTGGCCATGGTCTGTAGATAGCTGGAGATGCGGCAGTAGGCTTCGGCGTATTGGGCCTTGCGGAAGCAGCCGGAGACCTTTTGTTTGACCTTGCTCATGCGCAGGTCCCGTTCGGCGCGGTTGTTCGTGAAGGGAACGTTCGCGTCGCGGGCGAACAACAATACGGCGCCCTCGTGCTCCTTTAATCGCTCCCAGAGATTATGGGCATCGGACTTGGCGATGCGGCCCCGTTGGCCGTTCTGCTTGGCCGGGATGGGCGGCAGTTCTCGCTCGGCGCGGGTCAAGAGGGCCCGGTAATGCCTCTGCAGGGCGTCGTACTCGCGTGGGGTGAGCCGTTTGCGCGAGCGCTTAGAGACCCGGTGGCAGGTCTGCCGCAGGAGCCGCCTCATGTTACCTGCCCAGGCGTAACCGTTGGACTCGACGAGGAAGGCCAGTTCGCGCAGTAGATGCGCCCCGCAGAGGCCATGGCCACAGTGGTCATAGGACAGATAAGACGCCCAGCAGTCGTGGATGAGGACCCCGCCATAGCGCGGGATGATGCCGATGGCGGTCATCGCTTCCAGTCCGCGCTTTTCGTGCACGAACTTCAGCGTGGTGTCGCCTGCCGAGCAGACGTGGATCCAATGATTGTGCTTCTCGACGCGGAGGGAAGTCTCATCCACATGCATCGCAGGCTCCGTGAGGATCCGCTCGATGGCCATCTGCTCCCAGCGGGCCAGCGCCCGATGCAGCTGCAGCACGTACTTCAAGATCGTGGCCTCGGAGATCATAAGGCCGATCAGGCTTTGGATCGACTGCTGCGCGCGCTTCAACGCGATCATCTGGGCGATCACGAGGTTCAGCACGTAGGCCTTGATGCCCGCCCCGTACTGCACGGGACCGGAGAAGGCCTCGGGGAACGCCCCACGGGTCTCGGTCTCGCAATGCGGACAGGACTTGATCTCGGCATCCACGTGCGTCAGGACCTTCTCGAAGACGATGTCAATCTGGGTGCGCCGTTCGTGACCGTGGGGACGCACCGCACGCAGATCCTCCCCGCAGGTCTCGCAGAATCGGACCGGGGAGATGTGCACGGTCTCGACGGTGCGCGTGTTCGCCGAGCGGCTCGGGTCATACGCCCGGCCCTTGGTGTGCGGGCCGGCGGGACCGAGCGCGCTCTCGTCCTTGGGGGTCTGCGAGGACGGCTTGCTGGAGTTGGCGCTGGTCTTCGGGGTGGTCTTCTCCAGGAAGATTGCCATCAGCAGCTTGAGCAGCATCAGCAGGGCCTCGATCAGGGCACCGCTCTCGACGCTGATCTTGCCATCGGCGGACAATTGCCCAAAGCGCTCCTGAAGGGCCGTGAACTCCTCGCGCAGGGATTGTCTGTTGACGCTTGCCATGGGGGACCGGGCGGCTACCCGTCGGCCTCGACGGCCAAGAGGGCCGCGAGCACCGCCAGGCGCTCACCTGGGGGCAAATCCCGATAGCGCCGCCCCCAGTTCTCGGCCTTGCGCTTGATCATCTGGCGGTGGGTGTGGTTCTTACCCGCATAACGCGTCCAGTGGACCCGATCGGGCACGAAGTTGAACCACAGCTTCTCGGTACGCACCCCGGCCTGGTTCATCACCTGGAGCTCCAGGCTCTGCCAGTCGGAGAGCGCGTCATCGTACAGCGCCGAGGGGTAGCCGGAGAGGATCACAGGACACGGGAGGGTTTTGAGTAACGCCAGCAGCGCGATGTGGTCGGATTCCTCGTAATCATAGCGGTAGCGCCGCTTCGAGGTCCGGGTCGCGTGCAGATAGGGTGGGTCGCAGTAGACGAGCTCCCGGCCCTGATACGCAAACTCGGTCAGGAACCGGTGCGCGCAGCCGTGCACGAGTTCCACCGGATAATCGCACGCGCACTTCTCCAGAGCGCGATCATCGCGGTCGATGCCGATGTTACGCTGTGCCGGGGCTTTACGCTTCATGATCGCCCCGCCCCCCAGATGGGTCTCGATATAGGTGTCATGGGGCGGCATGAGGGCGATGATCGCCTGGCATAATCCTGATGTCGCCTTGGATCCGAAATACGCCCCCATCGCACTCCACCTCAAGTCCCTTACATGGGAGGCAAGCGTAGCGTCAAGGACCTATACTGTCAAGTGTCTTGTATCGTTAATGCCGGAGGGGGTGAGTAGTTACTGTGGATCATTATCGCTCCTGGCATTCTGAGATCGCCTATAAAGGCATTCCTGGTGGTACAATCATGGATTGCGTACGGGCGCGTAGCGCCAGGAGGGAATTGTTGTCATGTTAGGCCATCTCGGTCGTCCTGAGATACGGGCGGTGGTAACAGGCGTAATGAACGCTATTTGTACCACCTGTTTCTGAAGGCAATATACTGTTCGGTAAAGGCAATCCTGGAAATGGTAGATCTTCCCCGATTAGCAAAAGGCTCTGAATTGAATCACGTCTGTTTGTCTCACCCGGTAAATAGGGTGCCAAAAAAGCGAGGTCAACTCTAAAGCGGGTGCATGCTAGCTAAATTGCCCTACGGAAAAGGCGTAGAGTACGATAGTATACGCAGTGCGCGACGTTCCTGAGTGGAGCGCCGCTTTAAGGGGATGTGTTGGTAGGGATTATTAGGCGGCGCTGTCTAATATGAGAAGTATAAGGTTCTTGATGATCTCAACGATGCGTGGATTGGGCGCGAAGCTAAGTTACCCACTGGCCGAGCGCTATACAAAGAGGCATATTCGGCAAAAGAAAGCAAGGTTGGACGCGTGGCTAGCTGAAGATTCAAAAAAACGGGCCCACCGTCTCCATCTCGCCTTGTGTGATGTTGTTCAATATGCGGAAAAGTATGTCCCTTATTACCATGATCTTTTTCGACGTACCCGTTTTAACCCCGAGAGATTACGTAATGACGTACATTATTGGCAGGATATTCCCTTCCTAACAAAGGAGACTATTCTTGCGAACCCAGAGCGGCTTCTATCAACTGAGTTTCCCCGCGACGCACTGGCTGAGCGGAAAACGTCAGGGTCGACCGGTTCGACATTGTCATTTTATTACTCAAAAGAAGATCTCGATTGGGTATCGGCAACCGTTGCCCTTATGAACGAGGCAATATCAAGACGTTTGTCTGATCGGGAAGCGCATCTTGTTTATGTTGATAACAATACTAAACGGGCGGGTTTTCTAGGGAGAATGCGTGAAAAAGCAAAGCTCGCCATAGTAAATAGGTCGAACATCAATATTCGTGACTTATCTTTAGAATCAGTTCGTCTATATTTACATACTATAAAACAGCAAAAACCCTACTTATTATATGGATTACAGTCGACGTTGAAGGCTCTAATCCAGGTATCACAAAACGAGTCAGATTGCCACGGGCTATGTGAATACTTCGTTTCGTCTGGCGAGACACTCGACACGCGCTCGACCCAAATTATTCGGGACGCGGTCGGATGCAGTGTTGTTAATCGTTACGGTAACGCAGAATTCGGTGCCGTAGCACAGAGCGTGGATAACCCGCAGGAATTGCGTATTATTGATGGGACTGTGTTTCCAGAGAACTTTGTTATTCAGGGCTGTTCAGAGATTGTTCTAACCACGTTAGTGGGGCGCGCAATGCCGCTTATTCGCTATCGAACGGGGGATTTGGGGGTTGTGGAAAAATTGCACGATGGCACTTATATGGTTTCAAAAATTGTGGGCAGGGTACATGATACAGTGTCTTTCGGCGGTAGTACGTTTACCACATCTTATATCGCAACATGTCTACATGCTCAGTTCCGAATTCACGATTTCCAGATCGTTCAGTATGGCGAACATTTGCCGGAATTTCGTATTGTGACAGACTACCCGGAACAGCTTCCAGATATAGAAAAAAGCTTAGGGACTATGGTTGGGATACCAGTGAAGGTCAAAAGGATCCGTCCTGCGGATATTATACGCAAAGGACGACAAATGAAGTTTGCATATTACGTGCGCGAAACGACAGAAATGTAAGGTTGTTTTATTTAGGTACCGGCTTCTCGGAAAAACATGAAGATTGATCATGCGTTCGCTTGATGCGTTGACGATCATGCACTGCTCAAAAAGGCGGCGCGTCTCCTTGGCTTGGCCACGGTAACGCCGTTACTATGTTCATGCCTCTACAATGGAGGTACGGCCAGTCAGCCCCGGCATGATTGCTAACCCCAGTTGAGACAATGATTCTGGGGCCGCCACCTGGCCTAGCAGGCAGTGAGTCATCGCTGATAGTGGTTCTGCCCATTGTTTTGATGCTGCCTATAACGTGGATGCCGAGACTTTCTGCCGACGGTCAGGGAAAAAAATGGGAATAACCAGACAAAGGAGGGCTCCCATGAGAGACGGTGCCCATCATGAATGAATGGATCGATTGCGCGGAAATGTTGTGTGAAACATTTTGATGGATATGCAAATCATTCCGCTTTTTACAGGCGCTTTATTTGACGGGCTTCTAGCTTCACTGGTCCACGTTACTGGGCGTTTTTGGAAACAACGCAATAAGGAACAAGATGTCTGAATATACCGGATTAGAAAATCTTGAAGTAATGGCAGACGCAGAAAACTATAACCGTTTCCTTGTTTCTCTTATACAGAACGAGGCGCGTCTTGATGAACAATTGGTAGATTTTGGTGCGGGTATCGGTACCTTTGCGAAGGCGATTTCCAGTGGCGGTTTCAAGGTTCACTGCGTCGAGTCGGATAACCGTCAACTTACTAGAATTGTAGAGGCCGGTCTGACTGCGTCACCAGACCTTTCTAGCCTAGTTGATAGAAGTGTCGATTTGCTCTACACTTTGAACGTGTTGGAGCATATTGAGGACGATGTTACCACGCTAAAAGTCTGTCTCGTAAAAATTAAACCCGGTGGTCGCTTATTGATATATGTCCCCGCGTTTCAAATGCTTTATTCGAGTATGGATAAAAAAGTCGGGCACATCAGAAGATACACTCGTGCCGAACTTTGCAAAAAGGTTTGTGACGCGGGTTTTGATGTCATAAAAAGTGAATATGTAGATTCGGCTGGATTTGTGGCTTCTTTGCTTTTCAAAATATTTGGAAACGATGATGGTAGCATAAACAAGAGGGCGTTAATTGTTTATGATCGTTACCTGTTCCCGTTAAGTCGTGTGTGCGATACTATATTTAATAGACTATTTGGAAAAAATGTATTCCTCGTTGCTCGCCGGCCATAACAAAGTTTACGTCATATGTATTGGTTCTTCAGAGGAAGAGGCGGGTGTCATTTAATGCTCCGTACTCATCAGGAACTGGTAAAGGCGGGCGCACGCCACATCGTACGCCTCGCGCCGGTACTTGCAGAGCGCAACGTTCCACGAAAGGCCGCCGTTTCGTCAGTGTGTTTTAGGAGCAGGGCGCGACCAGAGAGGCTCCGGTCTCGCTCCTCGATGGGGTCCCGCAGACAATCTCAGCACCTAGCACCCATATGGGGTCGATGGTGCGCTTAACGGCCTTTTGGGTGCACCCGGCAAAGCTTCATCGTTTTCAGACTGGGCTTGCGCTCCCGAAAGGTTGTAGTCCATGAGGTCCACACCGAGTAATTGTCCGGTCACGCGTCGGCCCCGATAGAGTACGTCGTGTATCGCTAAGGGATCGCGGATGAGGCGTTTGTCTTCCGCTAGGACAATGGTAGGCGCATGGAGGGATCGACGTATCTTGCCAAGCTCTATGAGCTCGGCATCATGTCGTCGCATAGCCGTTCTGGTGTCAGTGACGAGAGTGCCTATACCGAAAGCCTCGTTCGTATCGCCAAATATCGACCTAACTATCCTGGCGCCCCGCGAACCTTAACGAGGCGTAAGCCTGTGCGCTGTGCTTTGTGCGTTGGTATAATCACGTACACAAGCACGGTAATCTAAAGTTCGTAGGACCGGCTGAACGGCAGGGCAGGACAGACACTGTGCTCTTTAAGCAGTGCATCGCGATGTACAAAGGGGTGCGGACAAGGAATCCGGAACGGTGGAGTCGCGATATACGCAACTGGTCACTGCTAGGAGCGGGATGGCTCAATCGGCGACCGCGGAACCTGCGCTCCCCCAGTCATCCGAGTCTGCATGAAGAGTTCATGCGCCAACAGGCTTAGCAGTCACCGGTGTTGGCGCCGATCATCGCCGACAATGTCGTGCGAAGCTTCTTCGCCAAGTCACTTGCGCAATGCCATGACGGGAAACGGTTCGGTGCAGGTCATGCGATGCACGGGCGCGTTGCGAGCGTGGCGTTCCGCAATGCACGAAGCCTATCCATGAGACGCGCTTCACGATTTGGGAAAAAGCGTCTTGCCGACACTCCTGATGCATGTGCTGGGGCCTCGATCCAAGTAAATTACACGTGAATAGAGTTCGTTGGTCCAAGTTGGCAACAAGGTAAATCGGCCACTAAGGTACGCCAGTGCTGGGTTTTACTGAAGTTAACCCTAGTTTAACCGGACACTAGTGACCCTGTATCATTATAAAAGCCTCTCTTCCTAAGCACTTCGGCTTCCCTCCCCTTGCTTCGTTGCAGAGAAGGGTACTGAAGGCTCGGGTTGAGGGACAAATCAGGCTGCCGACTAGGGGGACTCTTGCTATTGTCGCTGACAGTTCAGTTGTACGCCCGTTTGGGCGTCGGGTATACTTTGTCTGACAATAAGGGATTGGGGGGGGTGCCGATTGGCGGTAGGACAATCTTTATCCGCACACCGACAGTTTCTGGCGTTTGCGGTCGTCGGTACAGTGGGGTTCCTCGTGGATGCCGGAATTGTGCTGGGACTGACAAGTGCTGGTATCAATGCCATTGTGGCCCAGCTGGCGGCCTTTACGGTGGCGGTCTGCGTGACCTGGATCGGCAATCGCTCCTGGACTTTTGGACATCGGACCCGTCGCCAAACGTTGGCTCAGGAATGGCTCTTGTATGTCTCGGCCAATACCCTCGGGTGGTTTGTGAATAATGGGGTCTATATCGTGCTGGTCGTGACCATCCCCCTCATGGCCCATCGGCCGGTCTGGGCGGTAGCGGCGGGCTCGCTGGCCGGACTTTTCTTGAACTACACGGCCTCGCGCCGCGTGGTCTTTCGGTGAGTCGCCCGGAATTGACCCCGCAATCTCCGGGTCTGGCACCACAGTTTTGTCGTTTGTGATCCATTTCTGTAACGAAGAACGCTTGTCGGCTGGCCTATAATTTACTCAACCAGTGAGGTACCCCCTTCAGCGATAAAAGATTCTTCTAGCTACCCTACGTAGCTCTGTGCGTTCAGCAAAAAACGTGTACGATGGTCGCCTGTGTAGCTTCCAATGAAAGTCGATGTTGTCGGAACACTGTACGGTCAAACTCCCTGGACAAGAAACTAAACAATATGCGAAAAGATTCAGAAGTTGCTGTCCTTATTCCTTGCTATAATGAAGGCTCTACTATCGGTGCCGTAGTGGCGGACTTTAAACGAATATTGCCACATGCGACAATATTCGTTTATGACAACAATTCGACGGACAACACGGCCGATGTTGCCAGAAACGCAGGAGCTACGGTTCGGAAAGAGGAGCGACAAGGCAAGGGCCACGTCATGCGCCGAATGTTCCGAGACGTTGATGCCGACTTTTATGTTCTTGTCGATGGTGATGATACCTACGATGCGCGAGTTTCCAGTAGTATGCTGACCCTTGCCGCCGGCGGTCCCTATGATCTCGTAAACTGTATACGGCGAGAGGAAGACGCGACCTCTTACCGTTCTGGGCATCGATTTGGCAACACGCTGCTGACCACTATCGTTCGACGGATGTTCGGAGACGGCATCAAAGATATGTTGTCCGGATACAAGGTCCTGTCACGGCGATTCGTGAAATCGTTTCCGGCTCTGGCTGACGGCTTTGATATCGAGACGGAGATTGCTGTCCACGCCCTGAGTCTGCAGATGCCCATAGCCCACCTTGATGGCGCATACCGGGGGCGGCCTCCGGGATCCCAGAGCAAGCTGCGGACCTACCGTGACGGGTTCCGTATTCTGTGGCTGATTGGAACCATGGCGAAGCATGAGCGGCCGATGCTGTTTTTTTGCGTGCTCGGTGGGTTGCTGGCCGGGATTTCATTAGCGCTCGGTCTACCTGTCGTGTTCCATTACGTAGCCACGGGCCGCGTGCCCCGTTTTCCGACTACAGTCCTAGCTATGGGCATTATGTTGCTGGCTTTTTTAAGTGTCACGACAGGCATTATCCTGGATACTGTCACGCGCGGACGGCGTGAGGCAAAAATGTTGATATATCTCCAACAAGATGCGCCCCGAGTACAACCACCTACCGGTGGGACACTATCATAAACGATAAAATGGGCCAATTTATCGTTTCTCTGCCGCACATATGGCGATTGGGTAAATGTTGGTCTTTATCTCCTTGCATTGATTGTACATTATATTCAAGCCGTACGCCTGCCTAAGGAACTTTACATGGCGCTTAACGATGCTCAGAGACTTGTTGTATTCGCTTAAATAATAGATATGCCCAGTGGCATCCTTCAATCTTCTCAGGTACGCCTCTTGGAACCTCTGAGTGACACCGGGGATTCCTTCTGGGAGGGCGATTACTCTATCACTGCTCGGGAAGTACGGCAAAACAAAC
>Ga0307375_10003650_pt1 | contig 15039 bp, 14 predicted proteins | sample TR1MG_FD_202531 | JGI IMG/M metagenome (GOLD analysis project Ga0307375, IMG submission 202531) | Soil microbial communities from Risofladan, Vaasa, Finland - TR-1 | ecosystem: Environmental > Terrestrial > Soil > Coastal area > Acid sulfate soil | place: Finland: Risofladan, Vaasa | collected...
CCAGCTTCTGTCACCTCACTCCATCTCACACACGTCCAACTCACCAAGAAGTGTTTGGAATTCATGCCAATTAGCCTCATTGAGATATCCATACCCAAGAGCATGTTCCCTGCTTCGGAGATTCTGAAACACGCTTCCGACAAACGAGCAGCCATTGCTTCTTCCTCAACCGCCTGCATGTCAGATAAAACTTGATTCCCTTTGCTTCTCATTCACATAGTTGCCATATAGTCCCATAGATCAAGCTGAAGCGATAGCGGTAGTGCCAGATTGACCTCCCCTTAGTCATCAACAAGCCTCCAGATCAAGAATCAGATCAGCAAGAATGCTTAGGGGGTCTATGTTTGAACTGAAAATGTACATTTCTAACAGATGACTGTAGCAGGGGAGGACTTCGAAGTGGAGTGAAGAAGGACTATGTCCTGCCGTCGAGTGGGCCTATTGGTCCATCACTCCACGAGAGATAGAGATTGGTAGAAAGATACAACGTCAGGATTGGTACGGATTGCCGTTTTGGGGAAGTCTTCGGTGATGACGAGTCCTGCCAGGCTCGTGACTCTGGATAGTGCCACATACGCCTGACCATCTTCAAAGATGTCCTTGAGCGACACCTCGATTTGAGAAATGGTCATTCCTTGAGATTTGTGGATGGAGAGCGCCCAAGAGAGTGTCAAAGGGATCTGTTCCAACGATGCCACGACTTCGTCTCCTCTTTCAATGGTCCACCTCTCTTTCGAGACCGGTATGAGATCTCCTCTGTTTTCAAACTCCACAATCGGATCTCCTTGTTCTCCTGGCTTGGTTGGTGGTGCAAATCCTCTCACGATGCCGCGCGATCCGTTGACAAGATCCCAGTCCTTTTTGTTCCTCAGTAGTACCACGAGTGCGCCTTGTTTCAAGTGAAGTTGTTCTGGAGCTGGACACGATTCCTTCAGAGCCTTCTCGTGGAAGCTGTTGGGGTCGTTGTAGAGTGTGCTGCAAGTTGCCTTGTACGTGACGACCAGTCCTTCAAGTCTCTTCAGCATCTCCAAATTCCAATCTTGGACTTGATTCTTGGTGGGAAAGAGTTTGGTCGGCTCCATACCCAAGTTGAGGCGCATTCCACGGCCTTTTACGCGTCGTTGAAGCTCAGCCATGGTCTTGTCGCTCGGTTTACCCATACGTATCTCGTTTAGGATCTCAATGAATTGGTTGTCTCCTACTTGTCTGAAAATGTCCTTCAAAGTGTACGTTTTCGTGACGCAGTTAGGCCAGTTCTTGGATTGGAAGGCGTAGCGCTTGTTCTTGGAATCGTCGAGACTGATGACATTTCGGTCCACCTTCATCACCGGCGGCAGCTGGAAGAAGTCTCCACACAGAATGAGTTGCATGCCTCCAAAACCCTGTCCAACTCCTCCTCTTCTGCGGACTTGCTGTGCAAGGTACTCCAATTTGTCGAAAAGATCGGCGCTCAACATCGAGACCTCGTCAACGATCAACACACACGTTTGTCTCCATCGATTACGCGACTTGGCATTCTTCATCACCTTCTCCTTGAGCTTGTCCATCGGTTCCAGACCAAGGCCGATACCAGCGAAGGAATGGATCGTCCAACCACCCAACTCAAGAGCCGCCATGCCAGTCGGTGCGACGACCTGTACCTCATCGTCGTCGTAATGCATCTTCAACACACGAATGATCTCCTTCAAAACGAACGATTTTCCAGTACCAGCAGCGCCGGTGAAGAAGAAGGATTCACCTGCTAAAGCGCGCTCGACGATCTTCCTTTGGCCAGAAGAGAGAGAGCTGTGCAGCGTCACTTGCCTCAGATCAATCACTTTAGGGCATCCTATTTGATCAGGACTTCTTGAAGCAGAACCACCGCCTCTTCCATGAGATGATCCGCCGTCCTTCGCGTTCGTACGCCTATTTGAGGAAACAGACGACAAAGATGACGACGAGGAAGGTGAATATGATGAGGACGATGAAGAAGAAGAAGAAGATGATGGGGTATAGAGGAATGGAGTTTTGGGATTCGACGCGGCCTTCGCACTAGGATTGCCAAACGACAAGGTACCACGAGACTTTCCTGATGAGGATGCTGAGATCGCCTGTGTTAATGAAGAGGAATTCAGGGAGGCGGGAGAGACGATGGTGGGATTGCGAGACGCATCGAAGATGGCGTTGTGTCCTGCTACTGTGTGTCTTGGCGCTGGGGCGATGGAGCCAAACGATGCAGAAGAAGAGGAGGAAATAGAAGATGATTGCAGAGGGACATATGGAGAGGGAGTGAAGGGAGAAGGAGAGAAGGTTTGTTGGGTCATGGTTCCCAAGTGTCTCTGGACCTGCAAGTCCTTTGAGCTTGCATATGGTTGTAGACCTGGTATGGAAGAGTTGTAACCAGAACGTTTGAGAGCACTGAGAGAGTTGGAAGGGGACAAAGAGGCTGGAAGTCCGGAGGCATCGTACCCCGAGAACGCCTGTGGTTTCTGCGTGGTGCCCGATGATGAAAATGGAGATGATGACGAAGGTGGTGAAGACGATGAACCAAAGGAAGACCGTGAAGAATCGTACTGTTGAGCCGGTGGAAACGAAGAGGAAGGCAGTCGGGAGAGAAAGTCGGAGGCAACACCTGGAATGAACTTGGATTGCATCGAAGAGGCAGATTTCGCCTTCTTGGCGGGCCTGTGAGACTCAATATCTGTCGTGGAACGGCGCTTAGCGCTCGTATTCATGAGAACATCTTGCACACTTCGCTGAGGCTCCTTCTCGCTTGACGGGGGCGAATCCGAGATATATATCACTTCAGGAGATGTACAAATAGCAGGATCAACGTTATTAAGAGGCGTCGTTGGAGCAGGACGGGAAACAACGGGAGAAGGAGCTTCAATGTCGAGCTCTACTTCCGTCACGTCTGCATGGCCACTCGGGGACGATTGCGATGCTACACTTGCCGTAGAAGATCCAAAGGATGAGTAGGAGGGAGAAGGTGGTGAATCAGACCATGATGCTGAGAGGAGAAGGAGGTTAGATTGCAGGGTGGAAGAGAGAAGAGAGAATGGAGGGGATTCCGGGAACGAGCATAGAGGCCTTGGAGCTGAAACTCAATCCATTTGCCTGAATAGCATAAAATCAGCGTTTAAGAATGACGTACATGCCAATTCTGAGAGTGAACGAGTGACTTGAGGGTTTGCTTCACTAGAGAGCTTGCTTCGGATTTGGTTGAGGATGTGTTGTTTTTTCGACCTTTCTTCGTGGTTGTAACTCGATTTGATCTGTTGAATCGTTCGTACACGAGAGAGGGCATCGGGACTAGACAGTCCAATTAGGGCGCACTTGAGATCACGATCCACATTCGAGCGACCAATGCTGAGGCTCATTTCTCGTGTAGACGCAGACCTTTAACAGCACAATGGACGTGGAAATCCACCACCAATCGCCTGTGTACGCAAAGCAGCACCAAACAAGCCTGCCTAGGGACGACGCGAGATCAAGAGATGTGCGGAACGAAGTGAGGAAACGGGCAGTCGCTGCTTCACCCTCCTACTCTTCATGGCTGAACCAGTTTCGATTGCTGACCTCTTCAAGGCCTTTAATGAAGCTCAACAGAGACGTCCCTCGATATACTTGGAGATGAAAGCGTACGCACACCGCCCATTTTGAGATGCAAACGCGAATCGTCGTCAATCCTGAAATGCTCGCTAATTCCATCCCATTTCCAGTGCCTTTGAACAGAGACATGAAGGTTGTGAGCATGCCTACGCAGATAGAAGCAAAGAGATCACAGGAAGACACATTGGGGCGTCTAAGGCCATCATCGCTGTAGCCACTGCTTTTGAGAGCATTCCTTCCACACATCGCGCTGCTGGTCTCATTCGCTCCCTGCAAACACTAGAAAAGGAGAAATTACAGTCAGTACGCTCCATCATTCCAGATGCAAACTCTTCCACATCATGTACGAGCCTCCAACACTTAGCTGACCTCTCCTCCCCTTTCCCTTCTTCAGACAGCAGATATGTACATCTTTCAGCAAAAGTTCGACGACGAAAAGGATATACACGAGTCCTTTGAAGCCGCAGAGTACGAAAAGCAGCTTAAGGCGAAGCAGAAGCAAGTAAAGAAGCTGGTGGAGCAGATCAACGACATCCTGGAAGAGATCAAAGAGGAAGAGGTCTATCACTTGGAATTGCAATGAACACATGTTGTTAAACACATTCTGCTCTGATATCTCCACCAAGATATGTCGTGATGCTGTCCTATTCAGCGGATGCGCCACAACCTTCGACATGCGTGCCAGCTGGCCTCCACCTCACCATGCGCCATTGGTTCTGTTGCACACTTCATTAGCGTGCCAGTGTCGATCGTTATTCATGAGTAGGATCCTAATGGACCTGAGATAGGATTGAGTGAGTCCGGGCGTCTCATTTCCCTTCCACCTCTGTCAAGCTGGATAATGCTCTGTTTAAATGTACAAATGGTTCTCTATATCACATTCTGACGACTTTATCCGATTTGGGAATGTTTTCAGCGACGAGGTCCGAACTCCAAGCAGTGTCCTCCTGCGTCTCCTCAGACAGTGTCCATTCATCCAATCGGCATTGAATCGATGTGCACTGGCACTTTTTGCCACATTGACCCAAGGAGAAGGTCCACAGATGTGATATTCTGGTCTCGATGAGTTCCCATTTTTGGGGAGATTTCAGAAGTTTGAGGGAATTTGGTCTCGGCTTGCCTCATGGTCCATGTGGCCCTGATCCAGTGTTATTTGTCCTATTGGTGGTATCATTGACTTGTAACGATCTTTATACATACAAATGGGGTACCGAATGCCTCCTCCAATGATCGGGAATCCCCCTACAGGCTATTCCGGAGCAATGCCTCCTGCGTTTGGCGCGTATGGTGCGCCCACTATGCCTCAGGTCTATCATTCCAACAGTATCATGTCTTCCACCTCCTCTACTTCAAACTCTCCCTACACAGCACCGTCACAGGCGCCTCCATCGATGTCGAGTCTCTCGATGAGCTCCTTGCCAACACAGAAGTGCCGCTATTGCGGCAAGGATCACGTCCCTCAGGCCGATCGTATCGTCACAGACCCCGTCACAAAGTCACAACACCCCACCTGTTCCACAACTTGCCACAAGAACTTGCTAAGGTCCATGGTGGCCAATCTTCATCGCCAACCCGCAGCCAAATCGGCATCCGCCTCATTTCCGACTATGCCTCCCGTTTCTTCTGCACCTCCCCAATATTCCCCCTCTGGCGCCTACCCTCCACCCTCAGCCCCACAGCCACCTTCCACGTCATCGTCTATGGGCTACACGCCGAACTTCACCAATGCCTCACTGCCCTCCTACGCCCCTCCTTTGCCTTCGCTTCCCATGCAAGCTCAGCCCCTTCAAAGCACTCGCTGGACGCCTACGCCGCCGATTTTCACAACCCCCATGCCTACTGGAGCGTCACGCATGCAGACAGCTGGTGGAACTCTTCCGGCCGCATTGGGCGCGCCTCCTTCGGCTCCCTACGCCCCCTTTCAGACTCCTACGGCGTATGCTGGTGATTTTCGCATGGATCCGACCGCTAGGGCTCCTCCACCGCAACAAGTGACCCACTTGAACGTGGATCAGAAGAAGAAGAAGCAGAAGAAGCAATCTCGCGATCAACAGTCCTTTACGTCCTCTGCAACCCCCTCACCTGCCACAAATAGAGCAGATAGCAAGAAGAAGGACAAGCAGCAACACCCGAAGCAAAAGAAGAACGCCGCCGCATCCTCCTCTTCGTCGACTCCTCAATCGCAACAACAGCCTCAACAAACGATTAGATTAGCTACTAATTCATTGGATTTGCAACTTCAGAAGTGGGTGGATCAGAGGTCGAATCTCCCGGCGTTGTGGCATGTCACCACGGTAGTGTTAGATACGAATGTCTTGTTGGATGCCGCCTCTCCCGATATTGTGTTTGAATTGCATCGCCTTTCTCCCGATTTGCTGTTTATCGTGCCTTTCGTGCTTTTACAAGAACTTGACGGGTTGAAAGTGCGAGCATACGGACCGCAACACGCTGCCCGCGCTGCCATCACTCGCCTCCATGAGATCATCGTTCAGGGTCAGAAGAGGGATTCCAAATGGCTTAGAGGGCAGAAACCTACTGAACGCTTGCCACTTGAGGGTGTACAACTCACAACGTCTGGTGACGATCGCATTCTTGAATGTGTCAACTACTTCCACCACTACTCTCCCAAGGGCCGTAAGGCAATGCTACTCACACACGATAAGAACTTGCAACTCAAGGCCAAGATGTTAGGAATCATTGCAGGTACTGTGACCGAACTGCGCACATTCTTCGAGGGTTTCCAATGGCTCCAAAAGGAACGTGAGATTCTCAAGACCCAACTTACTTCTGCAAAATTGAATGGACAGCCCAAGCGCGACCCGGATTTCAGATTGGAGGACTACGAGTCCGAAATAGAGGAAGAGGAGGACGAATTCATGCAGGTGAAGCGCGAGGCAGATCTCGCTCGCAAAACGGCGGCTGAAGAGGAGGCAAAGATGAAGCTGAAGGAAGAGGAGGCGAAGAAACTTGAAGCGCAACAAGCAGATGCAAGAGCAAGACTCCCAGAAGGCACACGCACCGATCTGTACGACTCCACGCCGTCCACTAGTCCCATCACCTCCCCCCGCGACACGACTCTCCCAACCACTTCTGCTACTCCAGTTCTCAATTCTATGACGATCTCTCCAACCATAGCACCAACCTCATCTGACACACCATCTTCGACGAGGACAGAATCCTCATCCACCGTACCGATGTCAGATAGCGATGCAGACTCCTCCATCTCCTCCAATAAGCATAAGAAGGACAAGAAGAAGAAGAACAAGAAGAGAGAGAGGACTGAATCCAATGAAGCCGACACTGAACTTGCCACCGGCTCCGAGCCTCCGCTCAAGAAGAAGCAACTCGGTCCCGACATTGTCATCATCGACTCCGACTAAGTTATAATCCTTCAACAATCCCAACTTGTATGCTTTAATGTACCATTGTATCATCTCAGACAACCATGCTTGTGCACGAGCCTGCGTATCTTTCGATTGAGCGTCGTTGCTGACGAGCACCATGAGACGCGTCGGTCTCTATTCAGCTGTTGCCTCCATGACATCTCTCTAAAGCCCTAGTGGTGCCATGCTCCCAGTCGCTATTTGAACCCTGACCAGTCCAACTTCGCTTCATTTCCAACTTGCACCCACTTCATTCCCATCTGGAGTGTCGTCCACTCACCTCCCCTCAATCTTACCTATCCTTTAACACTCTTGCCTATCCTGTGAGTTTATCGGTCGTTTGGTGCCGAAGATGTCCATACGATTCGGAGTGATCGGGCGCGGCGGCCAGATCATCGTTTCCTCCGGTCAAGGCGGCGGAAACATCGTGCAAGTCATTGAAGACCTTCTGTCGCGTATCAACACAGATGTAGATGATAGAAAGTCCTATTCTGCTGATCAGTACGTTCAGATTACTCCCCTGAAGTTCCCACCTACATTGAAAACGCCGATTCTGACCTTGTTACCTGTTAGAGTGGCATTTCACTACATTGTATCGTCAAAGATGGTGTTCTTATGTGTCGCTGACGAGACGTTACCCGTAACACAGGCCTACCACTACTTACAAACGCTTCAAAACGAGTGGACTCGTTACTATGGGTCCAGAGCCCTTACTGTGAGTTCAGCTACCGCATATGCAGAGTTTGGAAAGAAGATGGACTCCTTGTTGGTACGTTGAGCACAGCTTTGTTCTACTGCCACGGCATTCCACTGACATACGATGGTCTCTTTGATTGCTCAGCCTCTGGGAAGCGTTCCTGCGACACCAACATCCAGTTTTGGCCGTCCATCATCTTCAGTTGGTTCGAATGACAAGGTGGAGATGGTGAACCGTCAAATAGAAGAAGTGAAGAAGCAGATGGTCCAGAATTTGGATAACGTTCTCGCACGAGGCGAGGGCATCGAAGCGCTGGTCCAATCCACCTCCAGCTTGAACACCAAGTACGCCCTCCCTCTGTGACATTGATCTCCCAAGTTTCTACAGCTTCTCGTACCTGAATTTCGCACTCTCATTGAGCCTCACCGCTGAAATTTCCCTCAGCTGACAAGCCTGCTCCGTCGTTTTGGATGGTCTCCTCCTCTCCTCCCAACAATCCTTGTCGTCGTCCGTCTCCCTCCATCCTTCTGGTTGTTGCTTTCTAATGTGAAGTGCGGCATCTTTTAGGAAGACGGCAGTCCAGTTGAAGCGACACATGTGGTGGAAGAACGCCAAGTGCTGGATCATCTTGGCAGTCATCCTCATCATCATCGCCTTCATCATTGCTCTCATCGTTTGCAAAGGAAACTTCAAGACTTGTGGAGGAACGCCAAAACCCAAACCCTCCACGCCAACAGCGCCAGTACACCAGCCAACACCACCAACACCGGTTCCTCCTACTCCCACCCCGCCGCCAACCACTTCTCCTCCTCCTCCTCCTCCTCCTCCTCCTCCTCCTCCTCCGGCGCCCATTTCATCTCCTCCTGTCCCAGAACCCCATTATGCACCTCACGCAGCTCCAATCGCCATCGAACCTCCAGTCGCTCCTCCAACCTCAACAAACTCGCCTTTCCACGCACCCACCCACATCACCTCTCCACCCTTCGACACTCCTGTCACTATCATCGCCCCTGCTTCTACCCCTCTTCCTTCTCCTCCTCCTCCAATCTCAGTCCCATTCGCAGTTCCCTCTATGAGCGCGCCAGAATCCGTGTTCCCTCCTACAAGCGCCGCTTCGCCTCAGCCCTCCAGTCATCCTTCTGCTCCTTTCCTCGCGCCAACTGTACCATTTGCACTGCCATTCTCCTCACCATTGACGACCGCACCCATTGATCATGTTGCTCCAACCTTCTCTGCCCCCAGAGCGGAAGCGCCGGCGCCGACCCAGACATCACCTCCTCCCGGTTTCATCGTCAGTCCACCGCCTTTTGGTGTCCGCAAATTGGTGAGATCTGCTCCCAAACGACTCTCGAGGCCCAATAGCGTGTAATCTTACCAATGAACGTGTACCGAACTGGCAAGCGCGGGATTACGAACCTTCTCCTCGTTCTCTGGGGGCCCAATCAGACCGTGCCTGATGCCTGACCTGATATTCAGGGACCCTATAGTATGTTCAATCAGAGGGTGGACGGATGGGCCTGACCAGACTGGGCGCACGCGCGGTGGTACTGATCGAGAGGGCTCGTGCACTCGGACCATCAACTGCCACGTCCCCAGTAGTCTCTGGGGCTCTTGTGTTCTCAACGTCGGACATGTCCTTCAACTTTGACTCATAACGCTTATTCCTTGCCTTTGGAGCCCATTTGGAAACAACCACACAACCTCTGCCGCCACAATCTGCGCCACCCGCTCGGCCTTTCCGTTCCCATCTGGTTCTGACCTATCTCCATCATGCAGCCCTCATCGGATGCCGAGGAGGAGTACCTGTTATGGAACACTCAAATTAGAGAGCTTCTGGTACGCGCGCCGAGTTGATTAAAGCGTGCTGTACTCGCCACGATTTGCACACTTGCTGACCCCCCTGTTTCTCGCTACTAGGTGACGTTCATCCTCGGTAGCATACTGTGTGGCATTGCATACTCAATTATCAACTTCTTCAGACGCCCCGTTACTCCGGGTGAAGAAGGTGCGCCCTAGAAGAGCGTGGTTTCCGCCGCTCCTGCTTTGCTCACCATCTTCTCACCTCTTGAGAGCCTCTTTCCTAACGATTGTACCTTCTTCCCATGCCTTGTGGTGTCATTTATCGAATTGTCGTCAATAAGATCGGAACATGCTCTCGTACGTTGAGATTTTCCAAAGATTGGAAGGTGATGCCACATACCTCTCGTTTCTCCTTGTCATCGTTCTGGTGGTCTCTATTTGCCAATTACTGATACTATCATTCTACTTTACCTCAATTCTGACCTCTTCAATCCATCTTCACGTGTTATAGGTTCTATTTGGGTTGTATCGGTCTGGCTGTGGCTCTGGGGAGTATGCTGTTGGTTCCAACGACGATTGTCTGTCATGATGTGTTGATATTGTTGCCCAACAACTACTACTTGCAATGGTTGTCTCGTCATTTGGTGTACACTCTCTGGAATCGTGTTTTTTGGGCGAGTAACGTCTCCATCTTCGCCTTGCTCCCTCTGGCCTACTTTTACCATGAGGCGTCTGGGTTTGGTCAGAGTTTTAAGGGTGTGATGTGGCGCATCTACGAAGCGCTTTTTGTATGGGGTCTGGTCTCTGCTGCGCTCGGTGGCTTCGTGTTCCTGCTTCGTTCCTTGTATGCCTCCTCTCAGTCCACACCCGATTACACGCCCTTCGCCTACTCACTCATGTCCCTTGTAGGCTCTCTGTTCATCCTTTGGTATACGCCGGGTGGCATTGCAGTGCTTGGGCGCGCCTCAATAGACCTCTTCCGCACGTACAAGGTTCTCGTCCCTGCCAACCGCCAAGAGCTGCTGTTCGAGACAGAGGCACTCAAATTCAAACTGCAAAAGCTAGAGGCACAGCAAGCGGCCAGAGAGCACCACACTGAGTTCGACGCATTTGGCAGTGGCTATCACGCGGAGCTGCACCTCGGCTCCGGAGCATCTCACCCCTCTTCAGCAGCTGTAGCGGCTCGCTCATCCTCCTCATCCTCCTCACCATCCTCCTCATCATCATTCTCCGCGTACCCGTCCTATTCTGCATCATTGCACCCTTCGTCCCATGAAGAATCATCGTCCTCTTCTTCTCCCTCGATGTCAGCTTCCCGCTTGCCTCTCCCACTCCCAAGCCCCGCAAACACCATTTGGACCAAGTACTCCCTCATGCCAAGCTACCGCAAAGCAATCAGTACCACTGCGGTCTCCTCACATGCGCCTTCACCAGCAGGGGAGAACTTGACTTCCGTCGCAGTGGATTGGTCCTCTTCGGGGCTAGATCTTCCATCGCTGCCTCCCCCTCCTCCACCATCCAATGCACCTACTTCTGACTCCCTGTGGTCCATCCAACCCATCTCTGAACTTGAACGGCAGCTCATCCAAGGCAATCGGAGCTTCCCGAGAATGGGTTCATCATCGTCGTCGTCGTCGTCGTCGTCGTCTTCGATGAGAAATGGCGTCAAGGTCCTCAAAGCCTCTCTTGGTGGCAGTGGTGACGATCTGACAACGCCACGCCCTCCCTCACCATCCAACTTTGTGCGCTCTTCTCGAGAGGCACTCCGTTTCTCCTCGAACTCTTCCTATGTTGTCAAGGACAAATCAAGTGCCAGAAAGGACATGGAAGAGTATCAGGATCGGTATAACGAGGTTGAGGATGTGTTTCAATCTCTCCTCGAGAAGCGCCAAGTCATCACCAATAAGGACTCTCTCGATGCCGTTTCTGCTTCGGAAAGCATCTCGTCTCTCGCTTGGCTCCTTCAACACAGCAGCAACAACAACTCCAGGAATAGGCGACGGACGACTCATGAAGAGTTGCCTCAGGTCCAGGACGTGGATTGGATTGCCGCACGCCAGGAACACGCGTCTCTCACCAGCAGACTTCTCCGCGTGCAGCAAGAACTGGCCAAATACGAACAGGAGCCTGCACGAGTAACACTTTTATCTTCTATGCGATGGGCTGTGCGCAACTTGCTGGCCGTCATCTTGTCCACAGCGAATCTGATTCTTCCTCTCCTCCTGTTCATCAAAGCCATCGATGTACAGCTGAGACAACACATTGCAACAGAGGGCGTAGTATACTATTACAGCTTCCTGACTCCAGATGAGAAGAGCTCGACCGTGTGGTTCACGTCTGAGATCGCACTGATCGTCTACCTCACGCTCGCCGCACTGACTGGCCTGTACCACTCTGGCTTGCTTCGTCACTTTAGGCCTCGACATGGGCGTACTGGCATGCACAAAATCATCGTCTGCATCTATTTCTGCCTGATTGTGACGTCGGCACTGCCAGTCGCAGGCCGAATCCTTGGACTCATCTCTTTCGATCTCATGGGTGCCTACGACAACATGGGCTACCTCAAGAGCTCACTGCTTGCCAGCACGATGCAAATTCTCTTCGCCTTCCTTCTACTGAAGCGCTACCTTGAATTCTTCCCGTGGACGAACAGAGTGTACATGGCGCTGCACAGACTCGTCGACTGGGCGAACAGACCCCATCAACGCTGATGTACTTCCTACCGCTCCTGCATCCCACCCATCCGACCATCACCACACATATATTGCACTGCATCTTCGATATTGCTTGTTCATTTGTACATATGTAAGATACGCACCCACAGAGGGTCCCATGACCAACCTCAAAGTTCTTGGAATCGAAGCTTGTATCTCTCTCTCTCAGTCTCCTGCTCCTGAGCATTGACCTTGAAAGGTGATCGCTCAAGATGATCACTTTCTGAGACCTTGTTTTTCCAGCTTAGAGAGCATATGGCCAATCACATTCTTCATAATCGGCTGACCTCGGGGCGTCCGCTTCATCAGCTTCTTCGATGCCTTGCGCTGATCCTCTTGCTTCAGGGCAATCTCTTGTTGTCGTTTCTCGTACGCCTCTCGTTGTTCTTGCTGTTGACGCTGCTTGTCCTCCCATCGAGCTCGAGCTTCTGCGAACGATCGCGCCGGCTTGCCCTTCGGTGTTTCGCTTTGCGCCGCCTCCTCAGATGCCTTCGCGTCCTTGGTAGAGGTATGAGAAGAAGATGGCTCGGCTTTAAGCTTGGCTGGGGGCTCCTCAGACTTGCTAGAACTCTCGGCCTTGGACTCCGTCTCGGGGCTCACCTCGTCTCTCTTTCGCTTCTTCGAAGATGATTTGAGCTTCGCCTCTTCCTGCTCTCGTTTCTGCTGCTTGTGTTCAGTCTTCTGCTGCTTTCGAGTGGCCTTCACTTCATCTACAAGGTGGGAATACTCATCGTCTTGAAGGGATTCCTTGCCAAACGGAACGGACGCCACCGGCGCCTCTGATTCATAATGTCTCCGCTTCTTCATCTTGGCCTGCTCTTCTAGCTTCAAATCCACCAATCTGTTGTGTCGTTTGACCTTCTCCTTCTCACGTTCGACGATCTCTTTGGAATTGAGGGAACCACACGGACGACGCAATTCCTCGTCAGCTAAACCCAGAAATTCACAGAGAATTGACAAAGATAAACTACATCTGATGGGAAATGACCCATGGAAAGGAGGGGCGAGAGAGGCAAAGGGCAGCCATGACGTACTATCGAGGGCGCGGCTCTTGTTCTGTCCCGACTTGAGGAATCGAGCTTGTGTCTCCCATGGTTTGTAGTGCCTGTATTGTAGATCCTGTGGCTGTGCAGATCCAGAATCGGAGCGCTTGCGGTGATCGCTCGACATGACAGTGACGACAAAAGGGACTGTCGAAGTCGATGCCAATGTCCGCCCGTCCCAGTCACTTGAGCCTGCACCGACTCACCCTTATCCTCTCCTGAATCGGCCCACAATGGCCTCTAATGCACCTTCATTATCGGATTTGCGTGGAAAGAGGTACCTGATCACAGGTGGCACCGGTTTTCTGGGCTGGCACCTCATCCCTATCGTACGCCCTTCCCTCATCCATTGATCGCCCCCAACTTCTCTTTCTGTGCCTCATGAGCACGTGCTAACGTTATTCTGTTGTGTATTCCCCGATCGGTAGCTGGACAATGCTGGGGCATCGATGCGTCTGTTCGCGCGCAATCCTAGCCGTGAATTGAGCCAACTGAACCAAGAACGAGCCAAGAAGAAGCTCCCTCAGATCGAATTCTACAAAGGCTCCATTGGTGACAAGAGCGCGCTGCGAGATGCAATGCAGGACTGTGCAGGCGTGTTCCATTTGGCTGGCCTCGTTATTCACAGTCGTCAGAACCCTCAACCTGTTTTCGAGACGAATGTCACTGGAACTATGAATGTGCTGAAGGCGAGTAAGGTATTCCCAGGACTGAAGGTCGTGTACGCATCAACATCTGGAACGGTGGCGATTTCGAAGGAGAAGAACGAGACGGCGAACGACGACAGTCCTTACGCGACGCAGTACACCAAGCACTGGCCGTATTACCAAAGCAAAGTAGAGGCTGAAATCAAGGCATTGGAGTACGCGAAGAAGAACAAGATCGCACTGGTGGTGATGAGACCGTCGATGATGCTCGGCCCGGAGGACTTCTACCTGCGCGCCACGAAGACCGTCAGATCCTTCCTAGACCGCCACATTCCGTTCGTACCTAGCGGTGGCGTAAGCTTTTTGGATGTGAGAGATGCGGCGATGGCATTCGCCACTGCAATGACCCAGGCGGGCGTTTCTGGACAAACCTACTTGCTCGCCGCCCACAACTGCTCCTTGGTCGAGTTTTTCGATATGCTTCAATCCGTCAGCGGCATTCGTCGTCCATCACTCAAATTCCCACCCTGGCTCGCAGTTGGAGCGGCAACATCACTCGACGCCTTCAACAGAAAGGTGAAGGGCAAATGGGAACCCGGAGTCGATCCTGTGAAGGCTGAAATGGCAAACCATTGGTGGAACGTAGACGCAAGCAAAGCAGAACAAGATCTCACATTCAATCCCCGACCACCGATCGACACCCTCAGAGACACCGTGGAATGGCTCAAGTCCAATGAGACCAGTATCCACCCTGTTTGGCAATCCAAATTGTAGAATACACATGCCACTGTCCAAAGCCTATCATCTAAGCCATTTCCAAGTGATTCAGATCTCATTCCATCTGAGAATGGGTTCGGAATTGCGTCGCCAGTTCCGTCGATCTATTCCTTCCCTGCATCTATTGCCTCCTCGTGTACATGTTCCTCTCAACTCTTTTTTCTACTTTTTTCATCGCCATCCATGGTTTGAAGCCGAGACCTGACCAGGGTCCTAGTCCTCGTTCCACAGGCGGGCGCTGCAGACCCCTTCTCGTGACCACCGTGTGCGAGCTGCGAACGAACTTCAACCCGCGCTCTTCTCCCGGTCTCATTCGGCCAGTATGCCTTCGTACCAGCAGTCAATACCTCTCTCCTGTTGATTTCCATCAGCGACATCCAGATTTCC
>Ga0307375_10003651_pt1 | contig 15036 bp, 6 predicted proteins | sample TR1MG_FD_202531 | JGI IMG/M metagenome (GOLD analysis project Ga0307375, IMG submission 202531) | Soil microbial communities from Risofladan, Vaasa, Finland - TR-1 | ecosystem: Environmental > Terrestrial > Soil > Coastal area > Acid sulfate soil | place: Finland: Risofladan, Vaasa | collected...
TATCTAAAACAACAACGAGATGTTGCTTTATCTAGATATAGAAGTCAAACACTTCCATATGAAGAAGGCTATAAAGCAATAGAAGAGCATTATGCAGCAGAAGAAAAGAAAGTATTGGCTCCAGAAGTTGCCGAAGATCCAATAGAAAAAGAAAAGAAATTAAAAGCGCAATTATTAAACCAATATGAAGATAGACGAGTCGCAATGGTAAGAAAAAGTGGAGGGAAAGGACTTGACGAAAAAGACCGATTCTTGTTTAGTGGCGTAAAGACAGATCAAAGAGAAAAACTAGCAGAAAGATTTAATTCATATGGACGCTTGAGCATTACGCGATTTGAAGATGATGAGGAACAAAAATATCATCAATTGAACCAAACAGATTTTAAAGATTTAACCAAAGAAAAACAGGACGAATTTCTAAAAAGACAACAAGATTATGTTTTGGATAGATATCGTAGCAAATTATCAGAAGATGAAGATGAAGGATACATAGCATTTAAAAAAGCCTTAGGTTCAAGTAAAATGGGACCAGATGGTACAATAAGCCAACCTGTTACTCCTATTACTCCAGCACAGCAAATTGCACAAGCAAAAGAAGCACGCGATAACAGTATAGCTCAAAATATTAGAGATAGAATTGGGGAGGCACCAAGGCATCTTAAAACAGACAAAGACAAGCAAAAATGGAGATTAGCTGAAGCTAGAAAATTGCTTGAATCCGAAGCCGCCCAAGTTAAAATGTCTCAAGGTCCAGAAGGTGAAGAATATGTTGAAACAGAAGGATGGGGAGATGTTGATAGATTAAAAGCTATTTCTGAAAATGCTGCTAGTATGGAAAAATCTGGAAGAAAATTATCTCCAGCCGAATTGTCCAAATTAACAATGGAAGATATGGGAAAAGAAGGTAAAAAATATTACACAAGTGCCGCCCAAGAAAGAAGACCAGAAGCCTCAGCAGCAATGCAAGCTGAATTTGCAAGTCCAGAAAAACAAGCTCAGATTGAACAAATGTATGGTGGAGCTATGCAAAGTGAAGGTGGTGGAGGAGGTTCTGGAACAATAGTTGTCGAATTGTCTCCACATTTACAAGCCACAATAACAAATATGCAGAATATGCTTATTCGTATTGAACAAGCAGGTAATTCTAAATAGCACATAAAATGCTGTATAATATCATATGCCAATACTTCAACAAATAGGAGGGTGGAAACCATGGTTTTATGCTAAAACCATCAGATATGATCCAGATTTAGCTATTGAATTTAAAACTGCATCAGCACCATTCCCGCCTTCTTATTTACCATCTAGATCCTTTTGGGCAGAAACATTTTCTACACATTGTCTTTTGCCTACTCCATGGTCATTTTTAAACGATGCGTATAGTGCATTTGTGTCACTAGCATCAACCGGAGGACTTATTGGAGCATTAGAAGGAAGTGCAATGGCTGGTGTAATATTACAAGATGCTCAATTCGGGTCTTGGGGTATTGGCAGAGAACAAGCTTTTATACCACAAGTAGGATTTTGTATAGGAGATAAATATAAAGAACATGCTTATTTTTATATTTCAGTAGTAAAACTTATTTTAAATAGTATAGTTGCATCATCTTGCATAGATGTTTTTCAAAGATCTAGGTTAAAACGCATATATGTTGCTGAAGGATTGGTTACTAGCTGTGTTCCTGATCCAACAGTAGAAGGGACTCTAACAACCGAATATATATTAACAATTGATCTAGAAGGTGTTATCCCAGAAGGTCTAACAACTTCTATAGAAGGAGACACTCTAAAAGTTTATAAAAAAGACGGTTCAATTGTCAATCTTAAAATGAAAAATATATTGCCAGATTGGAAAATAACTGTTACAATAACTAGTGATATTACAAAAATTCCAGGGAATGGAGATTTTTATAAATTTGATACTCCATTGTGTATAGAAGATCCATATATGATGAGTGGTTTTTTACATGATCCAAAACCATTTGGACCATATACGCTTGATTATACTTCACATAACTATCCATATATAAAAGAAGGTCCAGGTTCAGAAGGTGGATATACTTTTAATGCTATTGAATTTGTTGGTTTTTATGTTTATCGTGAGAAAGACGTTGAAGAAGGTGAAAATGATATTGAAATTGCTCCATCAGAAGGTAGTGCTTTTATAGAAACAGAAACCCACGAATGGTCTTTTTATTACTACGAAGGGGTTAAATCTCAGATATATGATGAAAATAAATATAGATATTACAATGTAGAATCTATTGCAATAAGTGATCAAAAAGATCATGAATTACCGGGAGACTATATTAGTCCAACAATGAAAAAGTTTGCCGATGCAGATCCGGAGGATTTAAAAAAATGGAAAGAAATAGACGATATTAAATATGTTCGTATGGAAATAAATGTTGGTGGAGACTCAGAAAGGCAAAATTGGCATTCTCCAATTTTGACAAAATGCTGGTTTAAACAAGGAGAAAAGTATTTTGCGATATTAGGTCAACCTGATGGCAATGTAATTGATATTTCTTTGAGAGATGTTACTAATACTACCGACTTAAACACAGATAAAGGTAAAGGCGGTTCTATATTAAACCAATATGCATGGATGATTAATGAACATTATACACAATGTGGTGGTCAAGATGGATTTTTAGAGGGAAATATAGACTCAGCCACATATGAAGAAAAAACAGATACTACTACAATTACATGGAAAAGTAAGCATTTGTCATATGGGACAATTTACGGCTTTGATAATTGGGACGTTGCAAGTCCTAATCCAAATAGTTTTTATAATCGTTTTATATCATCACATGATGGGTCATTAAAAAAAATGTGGAAAAAGTTTCAATACTGGCGTGTTTACAATGAAAGCTATAAAACATCGTTTGCTGTTGATCCATCAAGTATTGAGATTAGTGGTCCTGATGCTGATAAGATATCTGTAACAAGTGAAGTAATTTGCAAAGCAAAAGTTTATGGAGATATGAGAGGTTCAACTAGAGCCGGTTTTTATTTTGATACACCTTATGATAGATCTGGGTCAACATTACTTCCAATATATATATATGACATTCAACAAGGTATGGCATCTGGAAGCCCATTGCCAACATTGTGTGTAGATTGGAGATATAGAACTGCTATTATGGAAATTCAAATACCTACTGATACTCGTATAGGATCTACAGGAGCCCAATGGTGGGGTTTGGGGGCAAGAGGATTAAATAGTGTGTTATCTAATGACAATTTGGATTTGTTTGTAACAGTGTTATCTTCTGCAAAAACTATTTCATCGTTTTATCATTATGTTAGACAACAAGATTGGATATTTTTTCAAGACAAGAATACAAATAGATTAACGTTACGAAGAGGTAATGTTGATTTTACGGAAAGTCCTAGGAGAGAAGAGGTTATAATAGGGCTTCCTGAAAGTACCGGAAGTGCTGAAAGTTTCCCTATAACTTTTGATACTACAAAAGAAAGGGTTAAACTTATTTCTATGGAAATTCCAGAAGAAAGTGATTTTGAAGATTCAGATGATAATGATGACTTCGCCCCGTCTGCATTAACATTTCAGATTGATAATAAATCAGATTATTTTGGTTTTACAAGTACAGGGAGTGGAATTTTTGATTTTATGGCTCTACGAGATAATGGATTGGCTCCTGGAACCGTTGATTATAGTAAATATAAATCACAAGATAATTTTATTTCTCCAGTTTATATTTATACAAAAAGAACAGATAATGTAAATCTTCATAATAATAATACATTAGAACTAGGCATAGATACAAAAGTAAAGTTATTAGTAAAAAATGGTAGTCCTTCTAACATAAAAATACAATATGTTAATAATAATCAAACTTTAATAAATATGGGTTATTTTGATGTTCATCATATAAATGATGGAGAGGTTATGACAGTTTACGGTAAAAATGTAAATAAATTTGAAAAGAATATGGTAGAATATGATCCTGAAGGAACATGGCCTACAAAAGAATGTGTATTTATTATTGGAACATCAGATAATTCTTTAACATGGGGGCTTCCAAATGTAAAAACATTAATTCTTGATGGAGATTCAGATTATCAATATCCAGTTATGGTTATTAATTCTTGTAATTATATAACATCGTGTTATCACCGAATTTCTGAACGTATATTTATAATTATGAAATGCTATCAAAAAGAAGATGCATTTGCATTTACACCTTTTATTGGATGCTATACTGTAAATAGAATAACGTTGTCAGAAAATATAGAAATTTGTAATGCAGATCCAGATAATGTAGTAGATCCAGAACTTAATTTTTGGTATAGAAAGAGTCTATTGCCTAGTAATATATTAACAGATAATGAAAGAAATCCAGTTCCAACTGATATTAGTTTATCTACTGAGGCTTTAAATATAGATAATTACAGTTTTGATAGTTTTGTTAGAGTTTTAGGTCCTGCAATTACAAAAAGCGCAATTAAAGAGGAAATAGGTAATATTGGGATATTATCAATTTTTATACTTACTGACGGTACTACTGTTATTTTATATAGCGGAGAAGGGGGTATAAGAATGCTATCATCTCATGATGCAGTAGGATGGAATAAATCTAAAATAATTATAGCTAGAAGCGGAGATTCTGCTGTATTAGTTAGTGAAAATCTTTTTTATATAACTAGTGAAGGAATCATGATGAAATCGGATATGGACGAAAATATGTGTATGGCGTCAAGGGCAACGATGAATGCAGGATATGACGATGAAGAAATAGAAATATTACAAAAGACTTTTGATAGTGCTAGAACTCTTTTGATAGGGTCTGGTAAAATCGTTTCACAGAGACTTTCTGGACACATTTCTCACGATGGTGTTCATAAGATTATGTATTATAACTCCGATGGTATACTTTGCTGTCTTGAAAGTAAAGATACATTAAAATGGGCAATGGCAAGCAATTTCTAAATAGGAATATAAAATGGCTTCTATAAATCTAGGCGTAGCTAATGTAAAAGTAGAATTATTAAGTGCTGCACCACATCTCGCTAAAGAAGTTAAAAAATATAATTTTGAAATATCTGCATATGACCGCGAAAGCATTGATAATTCTCCATTTGTTAAACCTTTACTTGCTGAACATATAGAAGATCCTTTAGGAACTTTTTCAGCATATCATCCGTCAAAAAGAAAAAAATACATAAGTAATATTTTAAATAGTGAGGATGGATTAACAAATCCTGTGGGATTTATAACTTGGAAACCTTTAGTAGAACCCCCATTGGGACTGCCTAAGGATATAGTAACAAATCAAAATTTTAATATCTATTCGAAAGTTCCACCTCCACTTGCTCTAGAAACAGATGTTCCTAATGACTATAAAGGCCCATTTTTTGAAAATAATTTTGTTAGTATGCCACCAAATCCTAATGATGAAGCATCTATTAAGGGATATAATAATTGGATTAGTTCTACGGGATTTAGATCAACAACAGCAGCAGAAGCAACAACAGCAGCAGTAGCAGCAACAACAGCAGCAACAACAGCAGCAACAACAGCAGCAACAACAGCAGCAACAACAGCAGCAACAACAGCAGCAACAACAGCAACAGCAACAGCAACAGCAACAACAACTACTATAGAAAAGCCAATTTGCTCCGTTTATCAAAAGAAAAGTTTCCCTGGTTTATGGTGGGCAATTGAATCCAATGAATTTCTAGAAGAAGATAATACCCCATTCTGGATTAACTTTAGAAAAATGGATTCTCCATCTTCTGCAAACCATGAAACTTGTTTTATTATTCGTTTAGGTCCAGAAAGTGCAGAACAAAAATTTGATATATATATTAGTCTTAATAAACGTCCAAGATTGGTAGATTATTTAACTATTGCAAACAGTCCTGTTCCAGAGAATCAAAATGAATGGAACACAGATCAAGCAAGACCAGTTTCACAAGCAATAAAAGATAATGACTTGGAAATTGGAATTATGACTATTGCCGGGCGTCTAGTCGTTCTTATTAATAATATCCCATTAGTATATGCTCGTATAAATAGAGAAGGAGGAGAAGGTGGTGGACAATTAATGGAATGTAAAATTGCAAAAGGAAAAATACAAATTTTTGGTACAAATGCACAAACAAGAATTATTGCTTGTCCTATGACTTTTGCTAGTCTTTCTATATTATCTTTACCATTGCCAACAATTATATCAGAAGAAGGAGGAGAGGAAAGCAATACGGAAAAAATTCTTTATCAAGGTGTTGATTATAAAGGAGAACCACGTGGATCTGTCGCTGAATTAACGACACCGCCTTCTTATTCAGTACCTTTATTCGGTGTAGATTGTGAAAGTTTTACTGGAGATGGCGGTTCATCTAGTCCTTCTGGCTTTGGTTTCCATAAACAAGGAACAATAGAACTACTTAAAGCTTCTTCGGCTATTTATTCTGCGTTGCCAAGTACAGATTTTTACACTCTTTCTATGAGACCATCAAGTACTACAACTGTTGCAGGAATACCTTTGGAATATGGTGGATGCCCATACTTTTTCAGATTAAAAGGACTTTATGAAACAAAACTTACTAAAGAAACTACTTCTGAAGACATATCTGAATATTTAATAAGTGCAGAAGAAACGGCACAAGCTGAAGATTATTTTCATGTAAAGAAAAATGCATCTGTAACTTTTTACAACGAAAGTAATATAATTGGGAATATGGTTTTAAAAGATCAAACATCTATTTCTTTATCATGGGGATGGGATGAAGATAGAGTAAAAACATTTACTGGTATAGTTATAAATATATCTAAATCTGAAATTGCAGGGAAAGAAACAATTACATTAAATTGTGAAGATTATATGTATATATTTGATAAAGTCCCCATTATAAATAGTCCATTTTATGATGGAATGGTTGCAGTTTATGCAATTAAAGATTTGGCAGAAAGAGGTGGCATGATTGATCCAGTAAAAGACTGGGCAGAAGAAGAAGATTATTTTTTGCCAGCAGGATATTCATTCTCGCAACCGGTAATGAGATTTCCTTCTAGTCAAATGATTCTTGAATGTATTTTAGATATAGTTAAAAGATTCGAAGCTTATGTTTTTTTTGATGGAGATGGAAAATTTCATATTAATAAACTTCCAGGCGGATTGTTGAGTGAACCTCCTTCCGATCCTGTGGTTGCTTTTAGTAGTAATCCTTCAATAGGAGGGACAAATAATACAATTCTAGAAGAAAGATCTGTAGATATTAGTTTTGACTCTACAGTTAATTGTATTTCTGTTTTAACTTTGGATAGGGATACAAGAAACGCTATAATTTATGCGAAAACAGCTACAGGTGAAGAAGATAAGTTGGTTTTCTTAAAAACATTTCTTTATAATCAGGCGGCTTTCGGAGAACTTGAAGCGGCAAAAGCCTGGGTAGAAGAAGTGGCTCAAAGAATGTTTTTCCCAATATTGAAAACAAGATTTAAGACATCAGGTTTGACAATTGTTTTTCCATTAGATTTTGTAACTGTCGATGGTCATTCTTTTAGAGTTACAGCAGTAAAAAGATCTTTTAATGCAGATAATAATGATTTAAATAGTTCATATGAATGCGAATGGTTAGGAGGCATATAATGACTTTTTTTAATTTTGGATATGCAGAAAGGGCTATAAAATCAGCAGCACAAATAGTTCAATCAAGAAATACAGGACCAATTCAAAGCCCATTCCCTTCAAATCAAATTATGACTGGAGATTTTGTAAAATCACAAATATCATATGTTAAAGTTCTTGGAGGTAAATTTGATTACTTATGGGGAAGTCATTTATGGGGAAATAGCAAATATAAGGTAACAACATAATGAGTAAACTAACCAATAAATATAAATTGACGTATTTTCAAGAAGGCGATATCACTCTTTCTGCTCCTGAAATGCAAAGATGGGAAACACTTGATGCCCAATTATATGGTCTTTTTAGTATTATGGGTAATGGCGTTATTGAAGGATGGGAAATATCATATGCTAGTGGTTTATCTATCGCCATCACTCCTGGTAAGGGGCATGTTACCTTTGTTGCTGTCGAATCTACTGAAATTAAGCTTCTAGGATTAACTTCTGGTTCATGGAATTATATTTATGCATCTCTAGATTCAACTAGTTACTGGACTAAAAATGTAAACTTTGTTTCTTTTGCAACTCCATCAACTAATTCTAGTTTCCTTTATATCGGTAAAGTTCTAGCAGATGCCAATGGTGTTGTAGAAATTAACACAGATGGTATATCAGAATTAGGTTTTATTGGTCTAATTAAGAGTTTAGTTGCAGATCATAGACATATAGGAGGAACAGATAATCCTTCTCCAATTGATTTATCTTCTGAAGTTCAAGGCGTATTGGGTATTGATAATCTACCTGATCTAGATGCTAGTAAAATAAAAACAGGAACAATAGATTCTGACAGAATTCCATTAATAGACCACAGAACGAAATTAACTGGAATTGGATCTCTAACGCATGCCCAACTAGATAGTTTTGTGGAACAATTTTCAATTGACGATCAGAAGTTAATGGGAGAAGTATCCACAGTTAACCTTTTACAGCTTGTTTTAGCCCTCAAACACGTTTACCCTGATATTGATGAGTATTTGGTTAATGAAATTGCTTTTATACCTGGAATAAGTCCAAATGACTATATTGATGTTGATAATACTACCGCTATTGTTGATACAAAATCCTACTCTGAAGGAGGACAACATACTATTACTGGTTCTGCTTCAGAAGGAACTAAATCTTATACAAAAATATGGGATTCTGAAGATGATTTTATAGATAGCACTAATAATAATGTTTACATCACAGGTGATTCTGTTTCTCTATCTGTTAATGAAGATACATCTGTTATAGAAGATTTCCCACTATTGCCATCTTTATCTGGATGGACATTAGAAACTCAAGATAATAGCACAATACCAAGTAATATAACTCATGATGGAACAACTTATGTTACTCCAAAAAGTTATGCAGTGCCATATTATAGCGGTAAGCTTACTATTGGTTCAGAATCAATAGAAGTTCGCTTATTGCTAAAAAAAGAATTTGACGCTCAAGACTGGAGTGGGTATAAATATCTTAAATTCTATATTAAAACTGAAAGCGTAGAGCATGGAGATTTATTCTTTTATTTTGAAGACTCTTATAGTTTAGCACAAAATTCCTATTCTAAGGTTCTTAATAGAAATACTCCAACAATTAATGTTGATACATTATTAAATGGATGGCAAGAAGTAGTAATAGATATATCAAGTTATACAAGAACTAGTGTTAATAAAATTGGTTTTTATGTTTCAACTGCGGATGGATGGGATACATCAAAGAATTTTGATTTAAATATTGATAATATTATATTATCAACTGGAAATATATACAAAGAAGATGGATATATTCGTTTTATTTATGGCAATAATTTTCCTTATACTTTCTGGAAAATTAGGTGGGATGCGATTATTCCTTCAGACTTAGAATCTACCGGAGTCTCCATACAATCTAGATGCAGGGTTGCAAATACCATTTCTGAATTATCAACTGCTATTTGGACTGTATATACATCAACAAGTGGTGATTCTATACCAGTTACAGGGATGTATAAATATATTGAAATTGAATTCTATTTTAATGCCTCAACATCGTTAACCAGAAGTGTTACTCTAAAGAAAGCATATCTGGATTTTTATGTTTCTGATGTGGATAATAGTTTTGAGTATTCTACCAAAGCAGATTGGGATGCTGGAACTCTTTATAATATTGATACAGAAGCGGTTGCTAATTCAATTACTGTATCTAGTACAAGTGATATTGGTAGCTATTATTATGGTTCTAATGGAAATGCTTACCAAATGAATTCCGATCTAACTGAATTATATAAAATTGTTGGAACAGCATTACCAATATCAACAAATCAAGTTCTAAACGGATTGCCATCCTCATTAGGATTAGTTACTGGTGTAGCAAGGGGTAATAATGGAAGTCTATGGATTAGTGATATAGATAACGATAGAGTTATAGAGGTTGATAAAACTGGTAACTTACTTACAGGATTTTATGGTAGTTTTTTGACAACACCCATTGATCCATATGGCGAAGAGGAAATGGGTCCTGGTTCTAATGTTGTTCAAACTACTACTACAACAACAACTTTAAATGGAACAACAGAATTAAGTGTTTTACATTCTATTTACAATCCATTAAGTGGTGTGTTATATATCGTTTTCAACCATAATCTTGAAAATATATATAGTCCTTCAACAAGCCTAAATTTAAGTAGAATTTATATAAGAATGGGTGGACATAAGATATTTCTTAATAGCTCTACTGTAGAATTATTAGGTGTAAATAGTGAAAAATACAATATATGGTACGAGGCATCAAAGAATGAATCTGAATTTGTAAGTTTATTAAATCAATTTGATTTTACATCTCATGTGTTAAAATTTACTGTTAGTGGTGCGGAAAGAACATTATTGGATCATTTGTTGGATGTGGAAAATCCATCTATAGTTATTGCTTCTCCTATGGAAGGAGAAAAGGTTTCTTCTACGGTTACGCTAACATTTTTAACAAACTATGTTGATTTATCTTCGGATAAGATTATGGTTACTTTAGACGGAACAAATATTCAAACTATTCAACAAAGAACTATTACCTATTCTGGACTGTCAAATGGGAAACATACTGTAGATATACAAATTCTTGATTCAAATGATGTTGCGTATACCAACATTGAATCTGTTGCAAGTATGACTTTTGTTGTTGAAGGAACATATATTTATCCTATTGTATATTTTACTTCTCCTAGACCAAATCAAATATTTTCCAGTATTCCAGTTCAAATAGACTTTAAAGTATTAAATTTTCCTATTATCCCATCAGACCAACATATACAATATATTGTAGATAGTGAAGAGCCGGTAGATTATTATTCTACGGACCCAATAATTATTAGTGATCTTTTGCCAGGAAAGCATACTGTTAGAATTTATACAGTAGATGAAAATGGCAATCAAATAATTTATACTTATGGCGATGCAACAGTGGAATTTATTGTGGGGCTAAATTCAATGGCTTTGCCAATATTATATGTTGAAACAAGTGCCATAAAAGATTCTACAATGACATATACTACATCTTCTCAAAAACAATATATTACAACATCAAATGTTATTTTTGAAAATATATATTCTCCGATAGATGCTCAAGTTATACCAGAGGATGATACTCAGAATGGTGTAACTATTTTAGTATCAAAACTTAGAAGTAAATCTTGGACTAATGAATTGGCAGGAATAGATAATGCTACGGAATTAATTAACCGTATTAGTATTTCGCTAGCTTCTGCTTCTCAAGTAAGTAGCCAAACGACACCAAACGTTTTATTGTCTAATGTTGCAACTAAATCACTTATTTATGGAGAAAAATATCTTAATGGACATAGTGTTGTTCAAATAGATATGTATGGAAATGTTGTATTTAGCAATAATGCTGCTGTTTTTGCTAATTCAAAAGAAGATGGTAAAAAGTTACTAGGTAGTGCTGAAAAAATTGGCACTTCAGAAATTTTAATAGCTGATGCAGAAAGAAAGAGAGCTATTGTTGTTGAAACAAATTTAGATACACAGATTCCAATGGTTATATGGCAATATGATTCAGATCGATATATATCTGATTTTCATTTAGTTAATCAAGAAGAAATCGTTATAAGTATTACAGATGGTCAAATAAGCGAAACAGAACTTTTTGCAAGAATTGGAACAACTATTATATGGGAAAATAATTCTTCTATTCCTATTTCTATTTATTCTGGATATACAACATATGATATTTTTCAGTCAGATCCAGATTTAAATCTTTATGGTAGTGCATTTAAAAGCTCAACATTACAGTCCGGAGAAAGGTATTCATTTAAATTCACTTCAGAAGGTAGTTTTGATTGGTTTGTTTATCCTTCAATTCTAATAGCTAAAATAACAATAACAGCACGAAGATTATCAGATAGAGATCAATATATTATTCTTGAGAATGATGCATTAGAGTCGCCGTTTTCCAGTAGAGTGATATGGGTCGATAGTTGGGGGAATATAATAAAAAGCTTTGGAGAAAGTTATCTTGTGAAACCTAGAGATGCTAGACCATTATTGGATGGTGGCATTCTCGTTTCAACTTAATTCCAGAACAAGTTAAATATGTAAGGAAGAATTCAAATTAAATGTATAGAAAAGTATATCTCGAATGGAATATTGACGAGGATAGTTTACTAAAAGATGTTCCAATTGGATTTGAAGTGGAATTTTCAAGAAATAGAAATTTCAATGAAATTACCTCCACTCTAACTACGTTTGATAAAATAGATCCATCCGGTTCTTATAGGTTTCAATATAGTCTTGATGGTGGAAATGTATGGGTTCAATATCCTTATGGGAATCAAGGTAAGGAATTCAGTGATCCTTTTAAAATGCGATTAGAAATAACTCCATCAGATTTTGGATATTCTTTATCTTTTTCTAATGGAATTCTGAAGAAAATATCGGCAGATAGCAAACAAATTATAGATACAACAACATTAGAATTTGAAGATATTAAAGATATAGATCAATATGAAGATGTTTTATATCTAGTTGGCTCTAAAACTTTATATAAGATAAATGGAAAAACACTTGATCCATATGACAATTCTCTACCTCTTTTGACTAATAATGCCATTGGTGTTGCGGCAGATGAAAGTAGAGGAACTTTATGGCAAATTAATCAAACATCTGTATGGCTAAGAAGTTTATATGGTGATATTTTGTGGACTAGTAATATTCCTGAAATTGATATTGATTTCAGTTCATCTTCAGGTTCTTCAGGTTCATCGTCTTCAAGCAGTTCATTTTTAAATTCAGATTCTAGTGAAAGTAGTGAATCGGGAGGAAATGTTTCATCATCTAGCAGTTCTTCTAGTGAATATATATCATCTGAAAGTTCATTGGGTGTATCTCCCATGTATGCAACAGGATTTGATGCATATCCCCAATTACAAGGAACATATAATGCTATTGGTATATCGTATGAAGGAATAAATGAATATTATATATATCGTAACGCCAATCATTGTTATTTACAGCATGATCCTTATGGGGCTGTAAGATGGAAGCTATATATCAATCAGGGGCATAGAGCATTAGCAAGAGATCATTATTACAAGAATTCTGAATCACTTAATCCAGAAGATGGCGGATCAAATAATTACGGAATACATATGTGGTGGGATGTAAATAATATACCTCTTACCGGAACAAATGGAACTATATCGGATACACCATAATATGCCATATTCTTCATATAATTATTTATCAGGATTAACTTTAGGTGAAACAAATTTTGTTCTTGAAAAAGATAGAATAACTTCTTCTTACATTGATTTTATTTTAAAAATCTATGGTAACAAATGGCAAAATGTAGATATTGCCTTTGAATATAGATTTAACGATTATGATCAGTGGAGAACAGATGCTTTTATTATTGGTTCCCAATCAAACTATATACAAGACAATAAACTTTTAGGACTTAATTCGTCAAGTTATGGATTTTCTAACAAGTTTAGATGGAAATATAGTGCAAATAATATTTTAGAAGGAATGGAGATAAAAATAAGAATTAAATTATTACCAAGAATTAAAAACTACAGCTATTATAGCAATTCAACAGTAATTAGTGAATCATATGGAGAATCTTTTTTTGATTCAATAGTGGCGACTAATAAAAAATGTATTGGAAAAGATTTATATGGTAGATATATTTGTTTAGATAATAATTCTGTTTCAATATATGAAGAATTAGAAGATTCTATTCCTCTCTATATACTTAGTAGTTTAAATCAACCTGTTTACGTAAAGCAAATAAGAAGTGGAAGTTATATAGTTGCGGAATATGGTGCTAATACAATTTTTGAAATGGATGAGACATTAACTAATCTTCTTAAATCATACTCTGTATCTTTGCCAATATATTTTGATTTTTCGGAACAAAACGAATCTTTGCTATTCGTTTCTAGTGGATCTTCTACTATTTCTGAAATAACATGGTCAGAAATTGATTATGGTAATGCTATATGGTCTTCGGATTCTATTTTTACTAATCCATCTTGTGCAAATTACAATACTAATAATTTTGATGAAATAGTTGCGGTTGATAGCACTAAAGTATATTTATTGAACAAGAGGGATAATATTTATACAGAATTAGATAAATATAGTTTTTCAAATGGTGTTGGAGAGGAAAAATCAAAAGTCTTTTGGAATCCTTATAGGGCTTATTTTTATAATAGTGATACCATTTGTGTTATAGAAAAGGATGGGGAAATTGTTAATTTTGATTCTTTATATACTAGTTCCAGCAGTTCTATAGATTCTAGTTCTAGTAGTTCTAGTAGTTCTAGTACTAGTTCTAGCAGTTCTATAGATTCTAGTTCTAGTAGTTCTTCTAGTAGTTCGTCTAGTTCGTCTAGTTCATCAGTAGAAGGCATTGGGGTAATGATAATCGAAACAGATTTTGAAGTAGGATAAATAAAATTAAAAGTTAAAGAGGTTATATTATGGTGGACGTTTTAAAACTAACAGAGCTAACTTCAGCATCTAATGTAGTTAGTGGTGATTTTTTTGATGTAAGTAAAGATACAGGTGGTGGAACCTATTTATCTCAAAAAGTAGATTACTCTAATGTTGCATCTAGTATTGCTACTACTTTATCTACTACATATGTACCATATTCTAATGCAACTAGTAACGTTAATTTAGGTGCTTATAATTTAACAGCAGTAGACATAGTGGCAACAGGCGAGTGCCAGCTTGGTGATGCCAATACCGACAACCACGGAATAAACACAGTACCAGTCGCTACTTTTATGCTGACCACAGCCTATACAAATACAACAGCTGGTACATTGATTGTTGGTTATAACGACACCTTTAACTTCTCTGGTAATACCACATCCAGTTCTTCACAAAATGTTGGGA
>Ga0307375_10003652_pt1 | contig 15035 bp, 31 predicted proteins | sample TR1MG_FD_202531 | JGI IMG/M metagenome (GOLD analysis project Ga0307375, IMG submission 202531) | Soil microbial communities from Risofladan, Vaasa, Finland - TR-1 | ecosystem: Environmental > Terrestrial > Soil > Coastal area > Acid sulfate soil | place: Finland: Risofladan, Vaasa | collected...
CAACAATTCTAGAATCATTATGCTGTCTTAATGGATTCTCTTCACTTAATTCACTATGTTTAACTCTATCTTTTGCATAACCTCTTTCCTTCTCAGGTTGTATTAACCATTTAACAAAAGGAATATTAGTTATTATATCAATTAAATCCGCATATACCTCTTTTGGTATAGAGTTAACTAATTCAGGTGTTAATTTAGTTTGAAAATGATTAAAGTTAAAATTTAAATCTTCCATTAGTTTAGTTTATACACCATCTTCAAACATATTCATTTCTTTAGAACCTTTCATTTTACCTGTAGTATCCCTTTGTTCCTTTACTACTTCTTTATAAGCAGATTTTAATTCTCTCATAATAGTAGATAAATTTCTTAAAGAAGCAGTTACTACTGATAGCGGAGTTACTACAGCACCTTTCTCTGTTCTTTCTGCAAGTAAGTCACCTGTATTTCTTAGATAACTATCAATAGCCTGGGATGCAATAACAGCACCTTCATAGAGAGTTTCAACTGGAGTTTTAAACTTCTTGTAAAATTCCATAGCAGCAAGAACATCTTTATCTACCTTATAATTCTTAGGAAAGTGAAGACTCTCTATAATTTGATTCATTTTAGATTCTTCTTCAATACCTAAAAAATCACTTCTTATATCACAGTAATGATATATTAAAGCAAGTTCTTTAGTTGCTACTTCCTTATTCCTAGTCTTATCCCTCTTAATAAGTTTCTGAAAGGGTTGTAGTAATACTGCCTCAGGAGTAATTTCAACATCCCAATTAGTTCTATTTAACTCAAATAGTTTCATCTTCTTTACTTTTATTCTTTGCTATTAATTTTTCTTTCTTTCTATTAGATACAAAGAAAGTTCCAAAATTTATCCATGATACTGTTGGAAAACTTATATTTTCCCTATCACTTGCTTCTATTTTTTCTCTTATAAATTTAAATCTTATAGCATAAAGTTCTTGGACTTGATTATATGTTAAAGCATTCTTTTTTGCAATAGTTTCTAAAGTTTCTTTTATATCAGAAGGAATTAAACACCTAATCATAATTTTTCTCTTAGTTCCTTGTATTTAGTAGCCTGTTCATGCATTTGAAATATTAAGTCTTTCTCATTACTATTAAACATAGATTTAAATCCTGATTTCTTACTTTCCTTTTCTAACTTATCTATGATAGATAAAATAGTGGAAATTTCTTCCACTTCATCATTATGTTTAAACTTTAAATTATAAATATCTAGAAATTCACTACTACTTTCCATCCTCTAAGTTTTCATTAATAAATACTATTTCATTTCTTAGTTCCTCTATGCACTCATCACATAGAGGAACCTTTTGTTTACCAGATAGTATTGTATATACTTCCTTATCTGCTAACTTTCTTATATCTTTAGCTTCACAAGCAATACAATATCTTTTCTTCATTATTTAAACACATTATTAGTATTACTTTTTCTTATTGGTTTAGTATCCTTACTAATGGCACCACAACTCTTACATCTATGAACTGGATATATATTAGAAGGTGTATAGTGATATCCTATAGGTTCTAAATTATCTGAATTGCAAGCAGTGCATCTATGAGGTTTAGAATCATCATAAATAGTAACATTAGGATGATTCTTAATCCAAGGTCTAAGCACCAAATATACTTTCTCCAAAAGTTCACTGTCATACTTATTATATTTTTCCATATACTTCAATGCCTCTGGATCACCTTCCATACAATCAATCCATAGATCAATATCAGTCTCCATCTTAGTTTCAAATCCAAACATAATAGCTAAACCATCTAACTTATTACTAGTAAAACCAAAATATGCAGATGCTACTTTCTTTGTGTCTATAGATTTATAAGGAGATGGTGGATTAAGACCATTACAAATAAACCTAGTATTCATCTTCTTAATATCAAACTTATCACCATAGTGAGCAATTACTATATCTGCTTCATCTATAAGTTTCCAAAGACTAGTAACAACTCTTTTGTCATTCTTAGTTAATACTTCAGCAGGAGTTAAAACATCACTCATAGTTTCCTCTGAATGTAACCACTTAGCTGACCAAGATAACATAAACCAATCATCTATAATCTGTTTTAACCCAATATTAGTTTGCCATGTTTGAAATGTCCAAGCCTTAATAAGACTTGTTTCAATATCAAATAGTAATATATTAGGAAACTGATACTTAACTTCAGGTATAGCATCAATCTCTGCTACAGCATTTACTTCCTCAAAGAAAGTATGTTTAGCAGCAAGTTTAATTATTTCTGCTTCTTTAGGAGTTACATTTAATAATGTAGCAAGTTTATCTTTACCCCACTTCAAATATCCTGGTTTATCTACTAGAAATTGAATATGCTGATAGTTTATATTTTCCATAAATTTATTTAGTTATAAAGTTAAATGTAATACTTTCCAAATCTGGTATAGCATACTTTGGGTTAATAATATCATTCTTAGTTTCTGATTCAATTATTAATTGCTTATCCTTCAACTCAGTCATTATATTGTATACTACAAATTTAGATACACCTAACTTATCACTAATGGCTTGTCTACTATCATATCCTATAGTTAACTTATTTCTATCAACTACATCTAGGTTAGGATACTTGTTATAGATTTCTAACAACATAGCAAATACTTCCTTTTCTCTTTTTCTTAGAAGAGAGTAAGGTTTATAAATACCTAATAAATCTATAAAGATTAAGTATTTATTTTCATCTGTTATATCTATGTCTCTAACTAATTTACTCATAATATTATAGGTATAAAAAATCTCAACCTCAATATAATTTATCAAGGTTGAGATACTTCAATTTACCCAACTGACTGTTGATTTTCTTCCTTCACTACTAGTTCAGAGGGTTTGTTAACTTCTTCTAATTTTGCTGTTTCTTCCTGTTTAATTTGTTGTTCCCTAATCCGTGCTTCAATGCTTACTAATTTTGCTTGATAATCATAGTAAGCAACTTGTAACTGTAAATTCTTAACCTTTGCTTCTAGATAATCATTCTCTTCCTTTAACTGTTTCTTTAAATCATTAATATACTTCTTCTTACTCTGTTCTAAATCATACAATTCCTTTTGCTTCTTTACTTCTTCCTGTGTCATACTTTTTATTATTTAAATTACTTGTGACAAATATATAACATTAAATATTAAAAACCAAATGTTTTATCTAAAATATTCTTCACTATCATTTTCTTTCTCAATGGACTCATTATTTTTATCTATAATTTCATAGTCTAACTCAAATGTATCACCATCAGTTTTCTTTATAGACTTACCTTTATATCTATACATTGTAGTTAAATCCATTATTGTCATTAACTCATAATGTAACATTATTAACTCTATAAATTCTCCAGTGGCTTTAGGCATAACTCAATGTCTACATATATTAGCACTTCCATGCATGTAAGTAGTAAATCCATCATATTCATTAATTAACTCTCTATTTAGACCACAATCAGGGCATTTAAGTCCAGAATCAACTACTTCATCATTAACTATTCTTATCACTGACTTATCAGTCTTAATCTTATCAAAACTGATACATTCCTTATTATTACATCTATACTGTGGCATTTTCTTCTTTAATTAAAGATTTCTTAATATTCTCTACCTTATTCTTATAATGAACTAGTCTCTTATCTAAATCTTCTATAGGAAACTCAATGCTCTTAAACTCATATACATTCAACTTAGGTTTATTATAAGTTATCTTAATAAATACTCCTTTAGGAATCTTTACATAGTTACTTTCACCCCTTTCTTCTATACCATATGCAGTCTTAACCTTATACTTCTTAGTTCTAAGAACTTCATCCTTTATAATAGTTTCAACTTGTGTTCCAGAATATTCTGCTAAATACTCAGTATATTCATTAATAATCTTTACTAGTTCATCTAACTTACTTGTTTCTTCCATAATTAATACTTCTTTATAACATTGCAAATATAAGTAATAATATTTAAAAACAATAAAATCTGTTCACTATTTTGTCTAGTTCATTTAAAATGAACATTAACTTATAGTGAACAGAATTACTTAGTCCTTAATCTTATTTTGTAATCTAGCAAATAGAAATAATTCATCAGGTGTTATTGGATATTCCCCCTTTATTTCTGTATAATTAGTTCTTTCTTTTGCTTCAACAATACAATCACACAGAAACTTTCTTCTACTAATACCAATCTTAGCTGCTTCAATTGCTGCCCATCTTAATAAATCCTTGTTTAAATTTAAATCTACTCTTTGCATTTTGTTATCCATAATTATTTTGTATTATTTATTAGTAATAATTTTATACTATTTCTGTATAATTCGTTATTGATTATTAATTTATTATTTAATTCTAATGCTTTATTTAATAATTCATTAATTTCTTCACTTTTTTTCTTATAATAATTTACACATTCTAAATTAGACTTTTCTAATTCTTTACTATAATTAGTAATATTCAAATTATTTAGAGCAAATTTAATAGCAGTTTCTGGAGTATAAAATTCAGAATTTATACTAATTAAATTATTTCCTTGAGTAACTATAATATGATCTTCTTTAAATTCTATTAGTATATTATCCATAATTAACTAACTCCTATCATTTTAAGAACTTGTTTTAACTCAGATTTATTCTTAATAATCCCACAAAATAATGTATTGTCTTCACAGTTCAGTATTTCGCAAGTTTTGTATCTAAAACTATATACAATTGCATAATATTCTTCATTAGTGTCTTCTGTAGTTTCACCGGTAAACAAATCTGGTTTCTGAAAATTAAGTGTAGTTTCATTCATGAATCCAAGACTCTCGATATCTTCTGAATCAAGATATTTAACTCTAAGTCCATAAAGTTGATCCTCATAACCTGCTGGTGTTATTTCTGAAGGACTATCTTCTTTTATCCAATTACCTTTTTCATCTAACCATTCATATCCAAACCCGATATGAAATTCATCCAATGAAGGTGTATAATACTTGTTTTTCATACTATTTGTTATTAATTATTACTTCTACAAAGATATGTAATAAATATACTATATGCAAGTAATAGGTAAAATATTTTAAATATACTATCTATTTATACTAATTCTAGATAATATGCATTGAGAAGTAACCTTGAGTAAAATTACTCAGTAACTTGAGTAAAAAGTTATAACTAAGAACTTAGTTGGTAAGAATATATACCTATTTATCCCTTCCTCCTCCAAAAAAATTTGGGATTTTTATCATCAACCTCAAGAAAACCTAAACATTTCATCTAGGATAAAGAATGTCACCACCTATATGCATTCTTTAATTGGGTTTGTGTTGCTGTATACAACAATTTTACCTGATCCAATAAATGCTCCTTTCACTTAATTTACCATATTGAGATATGGACGGGCATTAAAGTATGATGCAATGATAGTAAAAATTATTATTATCTCCAAATAATTTAGGATAATTTTGACTAAAATAATGTTAAAATTTTTGTTGAAAAAAATTATGTTGAAAAATTTTTTAGGGATGAGATAAATTACTTGAGTTTCCTTAAAAAAATATATTGAAAAAAAATTTTTAAAGGTGAGAGGAAGGAGCACCTATACAACCCACACCCGCTAAGTTTAGGCATTGGGATATACCCTTTGCTTTTTATAACTAAACTTTTGTGCTATGAAGGCAATTGGTTTTATGTTGGTAGATGCTACAAATCCCAACACTGGTGAAGTTGTTCGCAAAATTAGGGTTACCTTTGATAATTCCTCTTCCCTTCCACTACTCACTGATGAGACTGTGGAGACTATTAAGGCTGGTAAGGATGCATTCCTTGCTAAGGTTGATGTCAGGGAAGGTGAGTTTGGTAAGTATTGCGTGTTTACCAAGTTTACCGTTATTGATGCATTTTAAGACAACTAAGGGGCTTCGGCCTCTTATTGTTTTAACTCATTAATCCAAACTACAGTCTATACCTTTATTATATAGGTATACTAGCTAGAGGTGACTCCCTTCCTCACATTTTTGAGAGTAAATCCTTATGGATAGAAGAGTTAAGGCTGACCTTAAACATCTGGTAGGTTAACTATCTATACAGGGGGTGAAACTAGCTTTTATACCTTTATTATATAGAGACATTAAAAAGTAAACTAAAAGGTAGTGTGGTTCTTTACTAGATAGTTAATATAAACTTTTCTTTTTAGATAGCTTATGTGGTTACTTAGTTGAGCTAGTATTGAATTACACTACCTTTAAATAATATTTTATACCTTATATATATAAACTCTCATCCAATTGCAGGATACTGATAAAATTCACTTAAGCGTGTGGTAGCAGATAATAAACACTCTGTTCAGTAATAATCAAGGTGCAACCTTGTGAGAGTTTATTTATACCTTATATTATATAGGTATAGTTTTAACTTGATTATTAACTTAAATTAACTTATTATGGATACAATAGTATTCTTTTTTGCACTACTATTTTCTTTGTTTGGTGGATCAGTAATTATAGTTTCTATTATTAATAGTAGATTTGCAGAGGAACTTAATAAAGTTTTCTTTATTATGTTGGTAATTAGTCTTCTATGGACTTGGTTCTATTGGTTGGTAAATTAATTATAATAAATTATGGATACAAAAGAAATTATTAAGGCAGTGCTAGGACTTATAGCAGTTATAATTCAACTTAGTGAACTTCTGCTTAATAAGGATATATCTAAGTCCTATAGATATGATCTTCCAGTTATAGCAATATTGTGGATATGTTATTTTATTGATTAATGTTAAGTTAATGTTAATTAATATTAGACAATGTTAAGATAATGTTAAATACTTACTTACTAGTAAGTAAAATATTGAGTGATAATGAGAGGATAATGAGTTGAGTATGAGAGAGTTACTACAACTCTTTCCCCTTATTCCTCTTATCTCAACAACCCTCATTTTCCAGTTTATGTATTAATATAGCCAAATAACATATTTTATCTTAACCTTATTCACCCTTAAAAACACATACTATGTTTAAGAAATTCAACATTAATGACCATATTTATATTCAAATTACTGAATTAGGGTTTAAATATTTAGAAAATACAGTAGATAAAGATTATATTAAGCATTGTATTACTGCTCCAAGTTACAAGAAAGAAATCAATGGAGAAATATGGTATAGATTACAAATGCATAATGTAATGACATTATTTCCTGTTGGATTAAATTCACAAATACTATTTAATACCAATATACTGATTGAAGATAAAGATTTACATTAAACAAGATAACTCTCTAGTTAGTAATAGTTAGAGAGTTATTTTACTTGAGTGCATAAGGATAATCCCTTAGTTCTAGCAATAGGATTAGGTCTACAGTAATTCTGTAAGATGCTTAAACTCAAAACTTATTATTATGTTCTGTTATCTAATATGTACAAGTTACAATGAACAACCAGATGGTTCTTTACAATTAAGGAATAACTGGACTGAAAATGTTCAAGATCAAGAGCATTTAACTGAACTACTAACTAAATGGAAGTTTGATATGGATAAAATAACATATCCAAGTAATAATAAACTTTCAGAAATTTATCATGGAACTATGATGATTGGATGTCCTTTACATATAAGGATATTAAGATTCTAACAACTAACTTGAGTTTCCGAAACCTATATAGGGAGTAGGAAATTTATTACTAATTGTATTAGTAATTAATCTATAAAGATATTGAATAACTAATATGCTCATATAAATGTTCCATGAAATGACATGGCTCAAGGAGAAGTATAGACCTAGAGTATTAGTTATTCATTCTAATAAGTAAATCAACTGCTTTGAAGTAAACAATACAAAGAAAGGCTGATAAAACTATTTGGATACTGGTGAGTCTTCATTGTTGCCAGAGTAAATTCCACACCAAGAGGAAGTGTTTATGAAGAAGATAATTACTATTTAGAAGTAGCAGGACTCAAGGTACAGATATGAAGTGTATACAAGTGATATGAGTCTAAATATTTAGTTATTCTATTCTGGGTAGACAGTTGATTTACTTTTAACTTATTGAAATAACTATTTAAACCTTAATATTATGTGTTTAACACTAAAAAGTAGCGAAACTAAACCTAAGATAGCCACTAAAGATATAGTATGCTATAAAGGTATAATTGAAACACCTAAAGGATTCATAACTCCATATCAAGGATTTAAAGTAAAAATTGGTAAAACTTATTTTTCTGAAATTTATAAATATGATGATGAAATTGATGTTGGATTACATTCTTTTGCAATTTATGAAGAGATGATAGCATGGGAAAAAAGAGAGATAGAAATCAGGAAGGGGGCTGAACTTAAACCTGTAAAATGCATAATTCCTAGAGGAGCAACATACTATACTGGAGAATTTAGTACTAACAAATCCTATGCATCTTCTGAATTAAAATATGTAGAACTAATTGATTAAACCTTACTCAAGAATAATATTAACTTATTTAATATTAATAATTAAAAACTTAATAACTATGAAAGTAGAAATTATAAACAAACCAATGTTATGTTGGGATTATGATGAATCAAAAGCTAGAGAATATCATGTATTAGCTAAGATTACTGAATGTGATACAAAGTATCCATTTAAAGTAATTTGTAATGAAAACACATATCTAAATCACCCTGAATATGCAGGGGAAGGTGACCAGGCCGGTCATGGCGCAGGGGGATTTATTAATACTAAACCTTTACCAGAAACTATTGAATTAACTGTTGCTGAAATATCTAAATTACTAGGTAAAACAGTTAAAGTAGTTGAATAAAACATTAAATCCCAAACTCCAATTTAGGATTTATTTAAAACATAATTAATTTATTTATTACTAGTTTTTTCTTATCCATATATGTAATTTTTCTAGTAATAAAGATAAAAAACTCAATAACTTTCCAAGATTTTGAGGACACCAGTTTCTAATAATAGGTCTATAAATAATCTATAAATATATGATTATTGGTAGTGTTATTAGTTTTAGGTGTAAAAAACAAATATATAGTTAGAGTAATATCTCCACTCTATCTATATAAATACAATAAAGTGAGATTAATACTAAGTATTATGTTATACTTGTATCAAGGAATGTTATTAACTCAGGAAGAGTTAGTAAATATTGACAAAGATTAACAATTCAAGTATCATTTGAATAAAAAGACTCTAGTTACTACATAATGTAGAAGTAATGCTAGAGTCTTTACAAACTTTAAATTAATTAATTTATTAATGTCGATGCTTATTTAGAAAGCAATTAATTGTTGCTAACGGTCGCAGATTTGACCAGTAAAGGATTAAAAATAAATAAATTATCAAGATATGAAAAAATTTATTAAACGCATTACAGACCGCCTACGCAGGAAACCTTTATTGGTTAAACCTGTTGTTAGCGGTATGTTGCTTGATGAAGTAACTCAAAATGAATGCTGGTTTCAAATTGTGAATACCGTTGAAGATATGAGTGACAATCCGACATGGGATGAAGTTATTGAACACCTAAAACGAAATTATATGGTAGTTCCTCGCAATTACCGCTAACTTCTATTTTGCAGAAGTAATTCCAAGAACGTTCTTTGAAGATATTGTGAGTGGTAAAATAGATAGATGCTACCGAATTTCAAGGGAAACGGAATCTAAGCATAACCCGTTATAACATGTCGTGCGACTGACATAAAAGGCCAAAAGTTATGCCATCACTTACTTTTAAAATTGTAGTGAACTCTTCTACTGAATACAGACAGTGATGTTAACCAAAGCTAATTAGCAGATTGGCAACCTGCTTACATCATAATCCTGCGCTAACAGGATATTGCCTGGGGTAAGATAACAGAAGTAAAATAGTTATTGCAACTATACAGAAATTAAGGAGTAATTACCTGAAATCGTAGGCTAATTCATATTAGTAATATTGTTAGTAATATTGAATGTTATTCCACTTTAGCATTGTGGATAGAAGAGTTTACTTTTAAAATATTGAAACAACTAATGGTTGAGTGTAGCCATCAGTAGGCAAACATACTGACCTATCAATTTAGTAATAACTTTCCGCCTATTGTGGCTACACTCTGTTAGCAACTGGGCGGATAAAATAGCAAAAATATGAATAGAGAAGAAGTATCAAAGCGTTTTAATGCACTGCCAAGAGAACATAGAACTACAATTATCGGGAATAACCTTGAACAGGAAATACGCTGGTTAGAACAAGAAAAGCGAGATGCAATAAAAGCACACGCAAAGAATTTAGAGCAATATAATGAGAGAATTAAAACGCTTACACGTTCACTTGATAAATTGCAGGATGATTAGCCTTGTTGCTAATAAACAATATAGATGATGGGCAGATTCTATAATGCATATATTGGGATTAGAACATGGGATGACTTTTCTATTAGTTGTTTCTCTTATTGAAATACTTGTAATATACAATATATGTCACCTGAAATGGTGTAAGCGACTCTGTGAGTGAATATAAGTATGCAAGTATTTCTTTAATTTGAAAGTGTTTTGTAATAAGTATTTAAATGGTTAACCGTTCCTACTGCACCAGGTAAGCTCTGAATTACGGGCGAATCATGCTGAAGCGTCACCCTATCCTAGGAAAAACGGGAAACTTGTGTATGATAAAGCAAGAATATATTTATTGCAAGCACTTTCTTTAAGACATTATCAAACCAGTGAGTTTGTAATAGAGACTATTCAAGTGGAAAGATACCATAATAGATCGGTGGTAAATGCTATTACAAACTATTTGATAATATAAGTGAATGTTGGTAGCAGTATAATAAACATTGAGTAGGGCGAAAATCTGAGAATGTGTAAAAACTTGCAAAAGATGGGAAACCAAGTGAAGCTACCAATTTCACTTATTAACTTTTAAAATCTAACAAAACTCAAATAAAATTTATATTATGTTACCAATTTTATTCTTACTTGGTGTTGCTCTAGGAACAATACTAGGATTTATCACTGTTAATAAACTTGTTAAAAAGTTTAAACATGAAAACTCTTAAAATAATTGGGGCTATAAGTAGTGGAATGCTTATAGCCCTACTATTAATATATGCAAATTTATATTTGCTATATTATATCTTTAAATTAGTTGAATATTTACAACATTAAAATCTCTTAATTATGAATCTACAAATTCAAAAGAGTAATTCTACTTATCAAAAGAAACAAGTAGAACCTATCAGACCTAATGATGATGCATTTATGGTCAGAGAAGGACTTAGACATCCTGTAGTAGAAAGACATACATATCTTTTTATTAAAACTAAGGAAGAAAGAGAGGAAATAGCAAGAATGAAGAAATCTTGCAAGAATCCTGAAGGTAAAGGAGTATGTATGAATGAATCACATGAATATGTTCCTTTAAAGTATGTGATTTATACCAAGTATTCTAAGGTAGATAACTATAAATCTACTCATTCAGGTAAATGTTTTAAATCAGAATTACCTGGTATTGTCACTAACTTAAAGGAACAAGGATATAAGGTAAGTAAAGTATATTACAATAATCATATTTATAATTGGTAAATTATGATACAAGTAATATATAATGCTAATCCAAATGCACCTATTGGAAAGAATCATATTGATGCTTTACATAGATGTAGAGAAGTTCAAACTAAAGAGTTTAATACTACAGATGAAGCTAGAAATTTCTGGTTTGAATGTACTAGTCCTATAACATCTTTAGATGAATTGATGCCAAAATCAGATTTCCCTATACTAGATGAGAAATATTTAGATATAGATAGTATTGTAATTAAAAATGAAAGTTCTATTTTAACAGAAGAATAAAATGGCCACAATAACTATGGATACCTCAGAATATGAGGCAATGAAAGAAATTAAAAAAGTCCTTGAAGATTCTTTAGAAAGAGAAAGAGGATTACAAAAAAAAGTAGAAAAATTAACTAAAGAAAAAATACAAGTATTAGAAGATGCTAAAATGAAAGTTGTAAAGGTAGTTAAAAATGAAACTACTCAACATTTATTAGAGGCATCAAAAGCAGAAGCAGGTGATATTTTAAGAGAAATAGAATATATTTTTACAAATAGAAGTTATAATTCTGGAGCAAATCAATTTGATACATATGATATTAGTAGACTAAGAGATGCTCTCTTTACAAAAGTAACTTTTAGTAGTATGTCTCAAGTAGAAACAACTCTTCATGGATTAGATGAAATTAAAGTAGAAATTAGAGAGGATTTGAAATCTAAAATGGATTTGAATATAAAAGAATCTCTTAAAAAAGCTGAGCAAGTATTAATTTTTAATAAAGAACTTATTGAAAGAAATTCACAATTTGAAAAAGAAAATAAAAGTTTACTTTCTAAAAATAAGTTATTGTTAAGGAATTATGAAAAACTCAATAATGAATTAACTAATATAAATAAAGAATCAGAAATAATATCTAAGATTAGAAATTTACTAAAAAATGGTTATAAAATAACTGGAAAAAGTAAATTATTAGATACTATTATATCTTTAATTAAAGAAAAAGAATAAAAATATTAGCTTCTTGAATTACAAATGTAGTTAGAAACTATGAGTATGTCAAAACTCGTTAAAAAGACAATTTCAAAAATCTTACAAAAATCAAACAAAAATTTAAATTTAGAAATTATGAAGGCAATTGTAATGAAGGCTAAAGACCATGACAGTGTAGTAATGATTAGTGATAATAACCCAGAACAGGCTGTTATTATGGTAAAATCTATTATTAATAGTATGAATGAGCAGGGATTTCTTCAACAAGAAGTAAGAGTAGGTCTTGTAAAAGGTAAGACTGAACTTCTTAACAGTCTTGGATTGAAGGAAGGTGATGATTATTCTGTAAAGGTATCACCTGTAAAGCTTGTTGTTAAGGAAAGCACTGAACCTGCTTTTGCAACACAGAAAGCAAAAATTAATCCTACTACTCAGGAAGTAATTACTCATCTTAAAAGTCCTGTTTATAGGACTGTATTGGTAGTAAGTGAAGGTCTTGATGTTCAAGATGTAAAACTAACTACTGATAGAGAAGAAGTTGCAGCAACTGCTACAGCAACTGCTAAGGAAGAATCCTTTAAATAGTAAATAAATAGTATAGGGTTATAGTTGGATGAATAATCTGACTATAACCTTATTTTTTAATTCACTTTCATATAACTAGTATTAACCAAAAAATTATAATAACAATGAAAATAACAACTGATTATCTAAAGGCAATTAAGGCTTGTGATGGAGCAATTGTTATGTTTAATAATACACCTGAACTTCATTCTGTTAATATTGAAAAACCAATTGAAATTATTACTCGTGATATATCGCTATTTAGTCATATTAGCTGGCTAGTTCATAAGTTAAAAGGTAAATTACCTGTTAGTAAGTTAACTTTTAAGAATTCAAGTGGTTATACTGTGGAGTATACCTATGATAAAAGAGGAAAGGTATTAACTTATAAGAATTCAAATGGTTTTTCATATGAATATACCTATGATGAAAAAGGTAATGAGTTAACTTATAAGGAGTCAAAGGGTAATTTATATGAGTATACCTATGATGAAAGAAGAAAGGCATTAATTTATAAGAATTTTAATTGTAATATTATTGCTGATTATACACAAATGAAGTATGATTTAACTAATTTTGAGATAAAGTAGTTTGTAACAAAGTTCAATCATTTTCGTATAATAAGTAAATGTTTAGTAGATAATACAATAAAAATTAATTAATTATGGAAAAACAATTTGCTACATATTCAATTTCATTAGAACTTAAAGAATTGGGTTTTGATGAAAAATGTTTTGCTGAATATAATGATAATAAAATATTATTAATATATTATCCACCTAATTATGATTATGGTTATTGTACAGTTAATAATTATGATGGAACAAACTTTGATAATGAAGGAATTTTAGCTCCACTTTGGCAGCAAGTTTGGTCATTTCTAGATGACAATGGGGTGATAATTGGCATGATTTTTGTAGATAATGTATTTAAATATACATTAAATATAAATAGTTATGTTTCAAATGAATTTAAAGACAGAATGTCAGCTATTAAAAGTGCAACAGAGCATGCAACCAGTTATTTATGGGATAAAAAATTTAATAAATAAAAAAGTTTATGTTGGTAAAAGTACTAATATAAAACTTAGAAAGAAAACTCACGAAAATTCATTTATTAGAAAACAAGCTGTAAATATTCATCTACAAAGAGCTGTAGACAAATATGGTATTGAAAATTTTGAGTTCTTAATATTAGAAGAAGTTACTTTAGATAATATTAACGAGAAAGAGCAGTATTGGATTAACTATTTTAACTCTTTTGATGAAAAATATGGATATAATAAAACTATGGGGGGAGAAGGTGGAAACTTAACATTGGAAACTAAGTTTAAAATTTCACAAACCTCTCCTAATAGAAAAGTTATATATCAATTTAATTCAAAGAAGGAGTTGATTAAAAAATGGGATGGGGTAGGAGATATAGAAAGAGAATTAAAATTTTTAAACTCTACAATATCAAAAGCTTGTACAATTAACACGAATAACAATTCTGCATATGGATTTTATTGGAGTTATGATGAAAATTTAAATAATTTTTCTGGTATTGGGCAAGAAAATAATAAATTACAAATTCAACAATTTTCTTTAGAAGGGAAATTAATTAAAACATGGAGTTCTATATCTATTGCAGTTAAAGAAACAAATTCTTCAAAATCTTCAATAATTAGATGTTGTAAAAATAAACAAAAAACTTGTAATAATTTTATATGGAAATATTTAAACAATTAAAAAATCTTGGTTATAAACATTATATTGATTTAACCATAGAAGAATTAGATAAATTACCAATTGATAATATTGAAAAAAGAATAGAATATTCTTTAGTAATTGATTGGTTTAGAGAAAAACATGATATTCATATTCAAATCATAATCAATTCATGGATAAAGAGAGAATATGAATATAGAATTCATACTACAAACTTATATGTCAATAGTCATAAATTTGTGGA